>CETU01048417.1_pt1 | contig 18685 bp, 14 predicted proteins | sample 356531 | NCBI WGS metagenome assembly CETU01 (sample SAMEA2623488, study PRJEB7988) | marine metagenome | isolation source: saline water (ENVO:00002010), including
ATAGCAGCAGAAAAAGAAGAAAAAGAGTTTTATAAGCATCGGGCTTCAAAAGAATGGCTTGAAGATTTAAACCAGTTTGGCACTGATTGGAACAAACCTTTTTTAGAAAAAGCCCCTTATTTAATCATAATTTTTAGTCAAATTTTCGAGGATACTGAAAATGGAAAGAAGAGAAAAAACTACTACGTGTCTGAATCTGTAGGCATAGCAGCTGGTTTTTTGCTAAGCGCTCTACATAACGCTGGCCTTGCAACGCTTACCCACACTCCAAGTCCAATGAATTTTCTTTCAAAAATTTTAAAAAGACCCGAAAACGAACGTGCTTTTTTGTTGATTCCTGTTGGTTACCCTGCAAATGATGCTGAAATTCCAATAATCACCAAAAAACCATTTTCTGAAATTTTTACTAAAATTTAAAAAAATCATATGAAGCAAATTATCTCATTACTACTAATTTTTTCTATTTGCAGTTCTCAAGATTTTGATGCAGATATTGTAAAAACAAAAAAAATTACCTATCAAGTTGAAACCTTTTCTGAGGGATATGAAATTCCGTGGGGAATGGCTTTTTTACCCTCTAAGGAATTGCTGGTATCTGATAGAAATGGTGCCTTATATCGAGTAGCTCAAAGTGGAAAGCAAAAAAAACAAATTTTAGGCGTTCCAGAAGTTCTCTATAAAAGCCAAGGGGGTTTATTGGACATCGCTGTGCATCCAAATTTTTCAAACAATAAATTAATTTACATCTCTTATAGCCATGAAATTGCTACTGGGTCAAATAAAACATTCTCTAGAACCACGTCTTTTACCCGAATAGCTATGGCGCGATTAGAAGAGTATACCTTAAAAGATTTAAAAGTCATTTACAAAGCGGATGCAAAGCACTATACTCCCCGCGCAATACATTTTGGTAGCAGAATTGTCTTTTATGATAATCATGTTTATTTTTCAGTTGGAGATAGTTTTGAGCGCGATGAGGCTCAAGATTTAAATACACCAAATGGTAAAATTCACCGTTTGACCCTAAAGGGTGATGTACCTAATGACAATCCTTTCAAAAATAAAGATGGAACTGTAAGCTCGATTTGGACCTATGGAAATAGAAATCCTCAAGGCCTAGCTGTTGCCAAGGATGGAACTATTTGGGAAACAGAACACGGTCCTCGAGGTGGTGATGAGCTTAATATAATTTCAAAAGGTGTTAATTATGGATGGCCAATTATCACCTATGGAATAAACTATATTGGTACAAAAATCACAGATATTACAGAGAAGGAAGGAATGGAGCAGCCGGTTTGGCATTGGACCCCTAGTATTGCCGTTTGCGGGATGGCTATTTATGAGCATTCACTTTTTAATGCTTGGAAGGATAATATTCTTGTAACCTCTCTAAAAGATGAATATCTAGAAAGAGTTGTGGTGAAAGATAATAAATTTGTTTCTCGTGAAAATATTTATAAACCTGGAAGTCGTGTTCGCGATGTTGAGGTTGGTCCTAATGGAAGAATCTTTGTCGCTCTTGAGGGCCCTGGAAGAATTGTCGTTTTATCTCCAACACAATAAGCTGTGTTAGAAAATGAATAAACTTTTAACAAGAGGAGGAATAGAATTTGTAGCTGTTTTTTTAGGAATTGCTCTTTCGTTCAATGTCGAAGAATGGAGAGAGGACGCGCAGATTAAAAATCGACTTAGAAGCGATTATATAAATATCAAAAAAGATCTTGAAAAAGATCTTCCATATCTCAAAAGAATTGCTCTTGAACAGCAAACGGCAAATCAGAGTTCAGTCAAAATGTTGACTATGCTCAACCCTGACACTCCTTTTGATTACAATGATTTTATGTCTTTAAATGATAAATCGGTAGCTAACAATACCTTTTTTGGTACTCAATCATCTTACGATGCTTCTGTATCGAGTGGAAGATTAACCTATTTTGGTAATGATGAATTATCGAATGAAATTGGAAAAATTTATAGCCATCACTATTACAGAATTCATTACAACGGTGAGCTACTTGATAATACCTATTTCAGAGAATTGCCCATTCTCGTCACAGGGCCTTTGGCCAGTAAAAAAATAATTCGTCAAGAAAACACCCAAATTATTCAATCTCATGGTTATATAACTGAACTTCAGTTAAAAGAAGAGATTCAAAGGATCTACGTTTTAAGATGTGAAGCGGGTATAGATCAAATTCAAAAAGTCATCAAAATGCTTGATGCTGAATTATCAGAGTAGTTATAGAAAAAATTATTTTGAACGATTAATCAAAATCATATGCGGAACCGTTAAAGCTCCAAGCATTGTAATAGCAGTATATACTGCATTTTTTTCAACGTTATTAATTTGATTTGGCGACTCTATAATATCAAAAGTGAGTTGAATTGCAACTATTCCTAGTATTACAATCGTCAACAATCCAAGAATAGGTGCGGTTCCTTTATTGAGTTTAGGAATCCAACCTTTCAAATGATGAACGCTGTGTAATGCAGTGAAATAAGATGCGAATGCAAAAAAGATGTTACTGGCCATAATTGTAATTAGATAAAAAGTAACTATTACAATTTTATCCAATCTTTGGTCTTTGGGATATAATGAACACATTAACGCAGCAGAAGAAATGATTAGCAATAAGGTTCGGTCGTAAAAATCGCTACTTTGGATAAATAGTGACGTGAACCACAGCGCTTCTTTAGTGCTTATAAGTAGTGGTAGGGAAATAATAAGAGATCCCCATCCCAATCTTGAAATCAATGGGTCTTTGCTAAAGTCTGAGTCACCAAAATGAAACGCAGAATAAGCGAGAAACAATAAAAAGATAATTAGTGGATTTGTGTAAAAAAGCACAAAAATACTTGCCGCTATTACCAAATAAACGATAAGAGACACTAAAAACTTTGTTCCAGAGTATTGTTTTTTTAGTATAAAAAAATCTAATGCACCGTGTGGTAGACCTCCAACAAGCACCACCATAGTAAAAACATATAATTTTTCAGATAATTTTTCCCCTAAAATGAGATCAATAATAATTAAAGACAAAGACGTAAAAAAAAATGGTAAATATTTTTTCAAGATTTGGTACATGTTTATCGATGAGAGGACTGACAAGTAGTGCAAAAATATATTCTTCTACTTGATTGAAATTCTTTAACAATTTTTGTTTTACATACATAACAATTTTGCCCAGCTCTAGCAAAAACCATGAACCTTCTTTTTTTTGCAGATTTATCAAGTTGTTTCAGCATTAAATCATCATAAAAAATTGTTTTGCCTTTTTGCTTATACGATCTAAGAGAAACGTCCTTAATGCATTGAGAAAGTTTCGTATTTTGATCTTGATCAAGCTCTGATGCTTTTTGATGATACATGAGCTTTGCAAAAAACAATATTTCACTTCTTAAGTAATTTCCCAAACCTGAAATAAAATGTTGATTTAAAAGTAACCCACTAAATCTTCTGTTTCTAAATCTTTTGCTTACAAGGCGATCGTAAATTAGTTTGTAGGTAGTAGTTTTGTCTAATACATCTGGCCCTATTCTTTTAAGATAAGGATGGGTTGACTCCTCTGCCGTTGGAAGGGCAATAATGTCTGTTGCTGACCATAGTCTTACCGCTTTTGAGTTGGTACAAAATTCAATTCTTAGAGAGCGGTTATGTCTTATTTTTGTATTTAATCTATTGGATGTCCATCTGCCATAGAGCTGATTGTGCGTTATTATTGAATTTCCATCGCTTAAGCGAATTATTACGGCTTTTCCTTTTGAAGTAACATCTAGTATAGAAATATTCGTTGTATCTAAATTTTTCAGATTATCATGCAAGAAAGACGTCGAGACCAATTCTTGGTTAAGAAGCGATTTTTTGATGGTATCAACCATTCTTTTTGTTTCAGGTCCTTCTGGCATTATTTAAATTTTCTTTCGTAATTAATGAAATTAAATGATTTTCATTAATCGGTTAAAGTTTAAACATCGGTTTATTTAATTTTTCTTTAGAATGAATAAAAATAAAAAACACACTTTTTCACTTCAACAAACAGATAGAATTATTGAAATGGCTTGGGAAGATAGAACTCCTTTTGAAGCAATTGAGCAACAGTTTGGAATAAATCAAGATGATGTTATAAAAATTATGCGTAAAAATCTTAAAAGAAAATCTTTTCAAAATTGGAGAGAAAGAACAAAGGGAAGAAAAACAAAACACAAATCATTATCTGATGTTAAAATGCCTCGATTTAAATCGAGCGATCAAAAAGGATAGTTTAGTATTCGTTTCTTTATACCTGCTTCCAGCAATAAATTTCATTAACAAATTTTCTCAATCAATTAATGTCAAAAAATACAATTAAAGTTCGTTTTGCTCCAAGCCCAACAGGTGAGCTTCATTTGGGTGGAGCAAGGACTGCGTTATTCAACTGGCTTTTTGCCCAAAGGCAGAACGGTTCTTTTTTCCTTAGAATTGAAGATACTGATAAGGAGCGATCCAAAACTCAGTACACTGAGCAAATAATTGATTCAATGAAATGGTTAGGATTGAATTGGAAAACGCCTGTAGTGTATCAATCAGGAAGAACTGAGCGGTATAAACACTATTTGAATATTTTGTTTAAGAACGATCTTTGTTATCGTTGTTTTTGCTCAAAAGATGAGCTTCAACAATCTAAAGTGGACGGTCATTTCTTATATCCAGGTACTTGCAGGAATTTGTCTGAGCATGAAATTAAAACAAAGCTTAACCAAGGCATTACCTTCACGATTCGGATCAAAATAGGCTCTGGGAAAACGATGTTCAATGATCTTGTGTATGGTAAAAACGTAACAGATCATAATGAATTAGATGATTTTATCATTATTCGCTCTGATGGCACTCCAACGTATAATTTTTCCGTTGTGGTGGATGATTATGAAATGGAGATTAGCCATGTCATTCGAGGTGATGATCACCTATCAAATACCTCTAAACAGATAATTATTTATCGAGCACTGGGTTTAAAACCACCTCAATTTGCCCATTTGCCAATGATATTAGGTCCTGATAAAAAAAGGCTGAGTAAGAGACATGGAGCTCCAGGAGTTCAAAGTTTTGCTGATCAAGGCTATTTCCCTGATGGTCTCTTGAATTATTTAGCTTTGCTGGGATGGAATCCAAAAAATGATGATGAAATTTTTTCTTTAACGCAATTATCGAATAAATTCTCCTTAAAGCAGGTTCAAAAAAAAGGTGCGATTTGGGACGAGCAAAAATTACATTGGATTAGCGGTCAGCATATGATGCAAAAATCCTCTAAATTTGTACTGGATCAAGTCAGAGCCATAAACCCTGAATGGGGAAAAGGTTCTGATATTGCAGTTTTGATTCGAATTTTAGATCTTATGAAACCGCGGTGCAAATCACTTAAAGAAGTAATTTCGCTTTCTGAGCCATTTTTTATTTCCCCCGTTGTATTTAATGATGGTGAAAAAGCAAGGGCGTGGCCAAATCAAAAAACAGCCTCTAATCTAATTGGTTGTTTAAAAAAACTTGAGCAGATCGCTTTTTGGAATGCACAACAGATTGAAAGTGAAATTAAACATTATGTATCCACAAAATCCTTTAGCCTTGGAAAAATCATTATGCCGCTACGGCTCGCTCTTTTTGGTTCTTTGAACGGACCTGCAGTTTATGATATTATAGAAATCCTTGGAAAAAAAGAGGTGAACAAGCGCATCAATTTTGCATTGGAAACTTTTTCAAATATATGATTAAAACAACAAACCGACACTTCATTCAAAAAATTATTGACGATGATAATCGTTCAGGCAAATTTAATAATAAAGTTCACACACGCTTTCCCCCTGAACCGAACGGCTATCTTCATATTGGTCACGCTAAGGCAATATGTTTAAACTTTAACATTGCTGAAGAATATGGCGGTAAATGCAATTTACGTTTTGATGATACCAATCCGATTGCAGAAGAAGAGGAGTTCGTTCGCTCTATTCAAGAGGATGTAAAATGGCTAGGATATGATTGGAAGGATAGGCTTTGTTTTGCTTCAGATTACTTTGATCAGATGTTTAGCTTTGCACTTCAACTCATTGATAGCGGTGTCGCATTCGTGTGCGACCTGAGCGCAGAAGAAATTAAACAAACCCGTGGCACTTTAAATGAACCTGGAATTGAGAGTCCGTTCAGAAATCGCAGCATTGAAGAAAATAAAGATTTGTTTTTGAGGATGAGAGATGGCGAGTTCAACAACGGTTCAAAAACCTTACGAGCTAAAATCGACATGGGTCACCCAAATATGAATATGAGAGATCCTGTAGTCTATAGAATATTACATGCGCATCATCACCGGACCAAAGATAAGTGGTGTGTTTATCCAATGTACGATTGGGCTCATGGATTAGAGGACTCAATTGAAGGAATAACGCATTCTTTATGTTCTTTGGAGTTCGAGGATCACAGACCACTTTATGATTGGTATTTGGAGCAACTGGGCGTGTATCATCCACAACAAATAGAATTTGCTCGACTCAATCTCAGCTACACGATTATGTCAAAGAGAAAGCTAAAAAAACTAGTAGAAAATGGCTTAGTTGATGGCTGGGACGATCCCAGAATGCCAACTATTTCAGGTTTTCGAAGAAGGGGGTATACACCACAATCAATTAAAAATTTTATGGAAGAGGTGGGTGTTGCTAAACGTGACAATGTAATGGACGTTGCAAAGCTTGAATCTTCCTTGCGAACCGATTTAAATAAAAGGTCTGATAGAAGAATGGCTGTTTTAAATCCACTGAAAGTCGTGATAACAAACTATCCAAAAGATTCAGATGAGCTTGTCAGAGCAAAAAACAATCCTGAAGATGACAGTGCGGGAGCTAGAAACATACCGTTTTCAAGAGAAATATATATTGAAAAAGAAGATTTTATGGAAAATCCTCCAAAAAAATATTTTCGTTTGTCTCCTGGAAGCGAGGTTCGGTTAAAATTTGCTTATTTTATCAAATGTAACGACGTAATAAAAGATGAATATGGAGAAGTTGTCGAACTGCATTGCACTTATGATAAAAATACTAAAGGTGGAAAATCAAGCGATGGACGTAAAGTGAAAGGAACCCTCCACTGGGTTTCCGCTTTGCACGCAATCTCAGCAGAAGTTCGTCTTTACGATCGATTATTTCAATCCGTTAACCCCGACACAGACAGTGATTTTCTTGAATCAATTAACCCCAACTCTCTTGAGGCTTTACACGACTGTAAGGTCGAGCCTTCTCTGGGCGAAGAAACGTTTGATTTCCCTTTTCAATTTGAGAGGTTGGGATATTTCATTCGAGATTCAAAATCATCCAAAGAATCTCTAGTGTTTAATAGAGCTGTTGCGCTTAGAGATACTTGGAAGCAGTGATATTTGTTACTTAAAAATTTGATTGAGAATAGATAGATTTACCTATAATTTGAGGGCTTATGCAAATACTGTCTAAATACTTTCTTGCGTCTTTAATTAGTTTAAGCGTTTCTTATGCGGTACCACCGGCGTTAAATATTTATATCATTCCGTTTGATAATACCAAAAGTGAACCATCAATCTCATGGCTTTCGGATGCATTTTCAGATATGATTTCTTCTAACTTGCTCTCCCAGGATAGAGTTTATGTAAAAAACCAGTCAAATCTTGAAGATGTAATGTCCAATCGATCGCTTTTATCTCAGCAAAAGCCCGGCACCAAAAATTTCTTAGTCCTTGGAAAGTTTGAAAGATCTCTTGACAAAATATTGCTTTCTATTCAGTTGATTGACATCGCGACTTGGGATGAGATTGATAGTAGGAAGGTCAGCGGCTATTATAATCAGATTGATGATCTGAATACATCGTTGACCCAATTGGTCAAAACAATGTTAACCCCGTACCTTCCTAAGCCTGTAAAAAGTAAATATCCTACACTCACAGAGGGAAAAGGGATGCAAGAGCCACCGACGTACGCTCAAAGCGCTATCGATGTTAGTTCTGCTATTGATCAGGCTTTAGTAGATTTAGAAAAAAATATGGATGTCTCCATTGGAGCGCAAGGAGAGAGAGATCCGAATGTTTCCCAAGAGGTTGAGGGAGAGTGGGTATTGGATATTTCAAAAGAAAGCTATGAAAAGGCAAAACCTGAAAACGAGATGAATACGGTGATGATGGTAGAGGTGCTTGAAAGCCTTATGAATAATCCTTACTCGGTAAGTCTAGATAAGCCCAAATTCAACTATGACCCTGACAATAAAAAAGAATTTCAGATATCGTTACCTGTAAACTACACTTTAAAATCAAGTATTGTGAAAGATATGCTTAGATCGTTGCCTTACTCTGGTCTTAAGCAGGACGGAAGCCTTACCATTTTCTACTTTAATAAAGACAAATATAATTTCCCACCCGATATTTCAGAGAAGATTCAATTAGGAAAATACCGCTCAGTTCCAGTCATCCAACTTCTAAACGCCTCGGGTAGCCCAATGGCAGTCCTGGTTGACTCGCATGATAAAATCATTCAGGGTCTTAATAGTGACCGCGTTGTCTATAAGCCTTTTAAATACTTTTCACCGCTCATCGATTTTACTATTGGAGGGTGGTCAATGCAGGTATCCCTTGAAACGGTTGAAATACCCGTAAATTACGAGTTTAATATGGAGGTTAGTTCTGCAAACAGCATTAGCAGAGTCAAATTAAAATTCGTACCCGAGAGTGAGCTACACTCTTATTTGCGCACCCTTTTATAAATTTTATTTATGAAAGCCTTAGTATTGTTGGGATTTTTAATTCTCAATCCTCTACTGTTCAGTCAAAAAATACAATCCTCATTTAAATTTAATCGTATAGATGGTAGAAAAATTTCATTAGATAAATATTTATCCCAAGGTCCTGTTTTAATCAACTTTTGGGCAACGTGGTGTGGGCCTTGCAAAAAAGAGATGATTCACTTGGACAGGCTCTCAAAAAAGTACAAAAATAATGGATTAAATATTCTTTCCATAAGTATCGACACGCAGCGCAGCCTATCGGAGGTGAAGCGCTATGTTCGTTCAAAACGATATAATTTTGATGTTTTTATAGACCCAAATCAACAAATATTTAAAAAACTAAATGGAAATATTATGCCAACCAATATTCTGATTGATAGGAATGGCGTCATTTTTTGGATGCATTATGGTTACATACCAGGAGATGAGGTAACTATGGAAAGCAAAATCCTAGAAGTGTTAAATCAATGAAACCATACATTATTTTTTTTCTCATTCAATTACCTTGCATGATTTACGCCCAATTAAACCTTTCTGGCTCGTATGTATCAAGCTTTGGAAAAAGCGTTAATAACTTCAATTTTTTTGAAAATAGGATTAACATCAATTCAGACTGGAACGATTGGACATCCTGGCTAGAGCTTGAGCATTCTAATCCACCTGAACTTGGCAAGAAGATTATAGGAATAAGAAAATTTCGATTTGAATATCAGGCAAATAAATATGGAGTAAAAATAGGTGATCTTTATGAATTTTGGGGTAACGGATTAATTTTCAATATGCTTGACGATCAATCTATTGATATGGACACAGGGATCAGAGGTGGGTTGTTTTCATATAATTTTGGTTTTTTGTCAGCTGAATATTTAATTGGAGCCCATCAATCTTTTCGATCTACTACCAAAGCGCCTGACTTTGATGAAAGAATTCCTAATTATAAAACCGATTATAAGTTACAAGCCGGTAAAATTTCTTTCGACATTTCAAGAAATCGTTTTGAATTTTTTGCGCTCAATGTGAAAGATCAGCACCTTATTCCCACTAAAAATCAATATTTAAGACTCAAGGATAGGTTGTTTGGTCTAAGCTTTTCTCACATTTTTGAAAATTTTGAAGCTGATTATCATTATGTTCAAAAATCTCATAAAGATGGAAAGGCCTTTAACTTAAACACTTTTCTTTTCTTAGAAGATTATGCTATCAGTATCTCTTTTAAAGATTACCGTTTTAATGAACTTTCTCCCTTTGATCGATTTGACTTCGTTAATCACCCTCATGGAGTGTATTATTTTCAACAGATGCCCACGGTTTACAAAATACACAGCTCACTTTATCTTGGGAGGGTAGCTCATCAAATAGATTACAATGATGAGGTTGGATTTAATATAGGCATTGAAAAGTCCCACGCTCAAAACGGTACCATTCTCTTAAATTATGCGCAATCCAGTCGCCACAACGAATGGGCTTTAAATTCGTCTTCTGGTTTCAATTCCGTTTGGTCAATAAGAAAAAAATCAATACTATCCTCAAGTGATTGGAGATTTAATCCATTTAGCGAGGTTTATCTTGAAGTGAACGGATATTATGATTCCAGATTGTTTTATCAAATTTCATTAGCAAAAACTCGTGATATCACAGATATTTTTACCAATATCTATTCTACTCAGGGTCATTCTTTCAGCTACAATATGCTAGAGTCTATTACATTTCCTGTTTTGATTTCCTATCAACTAACGCCTCAAAACAGTTTTAATTTTCAGTTTGAATATCAAAAAATTAAAAAGGGCATGATAATTAAAAATCCAGAAGCAAACCTAGGCAAAGAGGTGTTTGGTTCGGCTTTTGCTGAAGATATTCAAGGGAATACTTTTTTAAGCATTGGTTATTCAAGGTCTCCGTACTGGTCAATAAGTATAGATATTGATAATGCTTCCACGGAAGACATATTGGTAGTTGAAAATGGTAGAAATAACAATTTCGTTGAAAATTTTTTGAACCCTTTTTTTGATAAATCAATGACATGGGCCAGTATTAATTATTCAATGAATTTGTTTAGCTCAACCTTGATATCACTGTCTTATGGTTCCCAACGAGCAGGTATTTTTTGTAGCAATGGAGTATGTAGAAATATGCAAGCTTTTGAAAAAGGTATTAAATTAGGAGTTACAACCGCTTTTTAATTTTTAAAATGAAAAGATTGCATTCATACATTTTACTTTGTTTGTTTTCCTTTTTTGCAGCTTGCGATGACAAAGTTGAGGTATCTAGCCTATCAAGAATCCAGCTTGTTTCAGCCGAATCGATACTTAGACCTAATCAAACAACCTTTTTTTACGCCAGAGGGTATGACAAAGATGGAAATCGCTTAGATAAGATTGATGTTGAATGGTCTTCTTCCGATCCAAATATTGCTGATATTAGTTCATCTGGTGAAGTCATAGCAATGATAGAGGGGGCTACTGAGATTTCTGCATCTTCAAACGGTATTTCGGCATCAAAAGAAATAGCTGTATCTAATACTAGAAGAAAAATTTTGAGCGAAATGTTTACGTCCAGCACGTGAGGGCCATGCGCCTCCGCGGAGCGGAGTTTAAGTTCTCTTTTAAATCAAAACTCAGTAAACTCTATTAGCGCTGAACTAGACAGCGTATGGCTTCGAATTTTTTATCATGTATGGTGGCCTTCCCCAGGAAACGATCCTATGTATGCGTTAAATCCTAGTATGAATAGATCTAGAAGTACCTATTACGATGGAAATTTTACTCCAAATATGTTTACAAATGGATCCAGCTCTGGTTCAAGTGTGAGCGTCTGGGTAGAAGACCCCAAAAAATATTTAAATACCGTTTCTCCCTATTTCTTGAGCTTTCAAGGTTCAGCTTTAGCAGATAGTTATAATTTTGATATTGCTTTTAAATCGTTAACAAATAGTGACGAAAATTCAGATATTCGTCTTTTTGTTGCTGCATCTTTAAAAAAAGTTGTATATCCAGGATCTTTCAATGGTTTATATGAACATCATAATGTAATGGTACAACAATTGCTCGGGAACGAAGGGAAAACAATTAAATTTCTATCCAATGTTGACTATAATGAATCCTTTAGTTGGAAATTTTCTAATGACTGGATTAATAATACTGAACTCAGGTGGAACAAAGAAAGTCTAAGAATAGTTGCTTGGATTCAGGACTATAATTCCAGAGAAATCCTTCAGGCTGAAGAGTTTTCGTTTAAGGAATAAACTCAAATTACTCTTGGGCTCATGAATAGTTCAGAGTAGATTTGACTTTCTTTTTGGTTTAATATTTTTTTATATAATTAATGCACCCGTAGCTCAACTGGATAGAGCGTTCGGCTACGGACCGAAAGGTTGAGGGTTCGAATCCTTCCGGGTGTACAGATATATAGGAGTTATATCTAATGCGTTACTTTAAGTCACTTTCGTTATTAATTTTATTGATCCCTGGCTTTGTTTATGGTCAGTCTAGTAAGCAGAGCATATGGTCTGATAGCAATTTTTCAGGATTGAAATTTAGAAGCATTGGTCCAGCCTTTATGTCAGGGAGAATATCAGATATTGCAATTCATCCTGATAACGAAAGTGTCTGGTATGTTACTGTTGGATCTGGTAACGTTTGGAAAACAACAAATGCAGGAGTGACCTGGACCCCAATTTTTGATGATCAGCCTTCTTATTCGATAGGTTGTGTAACTATAGACCCCAATAATTCAAACACGATTTGGATAGGGACCGGTGAAAACCTTGGTGGTCGACATTTTGGCTACGGTGATGGAGTGTACAAATCTGAAAACGGTGGAAAATCCTGGACCAATATGGGATTAAAAAAATCTGAGCATATTTCTGAGGTTTTAGTTCATCCTAAAGATCCTAACACAGTTTGGGTTGCTTCACAAGGACCAATGTGGAGTAGTGGAGGAGAGAGAGGGGTTTATAAAAGTGTTGACGGTGGAAAAAATTGGTCTTTGGTATTAAAAAGCAATAAATGGACCGGCGCTACTGAGCTAAAAATGGATCCAAGAAACCCGAATCGTCTTTACGCTGTCCTATGGCAGCGCCATCGGACTGTAGCAGCTTACATGGGTGGCGGACCTGGTACTGGTATTTATCGTTCTGAGGATGGTGGAGAAAATTGGAAAGAGCTAACCTCAGGTTTACCTACTTCAAATATGGGTAAGATTGGGTTCGATATTTCTCATCACGAACCAGATATTGTTTATGCCGCAATTGAACTTGATAGGCGAAAGGGCGGTGTTTACAAATCTACGGACAGAGGGGAAACATGGACCAAGCAGTCAGATGCAGTTGCTGGTGGAACAGGACCCCACTATTACCAAGAGCTTTATACGTCACCACATCACTTTGATAAGCTATTTTTAATGAACAATTATATGCTTGTCTCTGATGACGGTGGAAAGAATTTTGTTCGAATGAATGAAAAGCATAAACATGTCGATAATCATGCGATTGCTTTTAAGAAAAGCGACCCAAACTATATTATGGTAGGTAGCGATGGCGGCATTTATGAAACCTTTGATTTGACTAAAACATGGCGTTTTGTTTCAAATTTACCAATTACCCAGTTCTACGATTTGGCAATCGATGATGCAGAGCCTTTCTACAATGTTTTTGGAGGGACCCAAGATAATAGCTCAGAAGGTGGGCCATCCAGAACCGACAACAGGCAAGGCATTCAAAACGCTGATTGGCGTGTCATTTTAGGCGGTGACGGCCACCAGCCAGCAACCGAACCGGGAAATCCCGATATTATGTACGCTCAAAGTCAGCAAGGATACTTGAATCGTATTGATATGACTACGGGTGAAACTGTTTTCATTCAACCTCAACCTCGAGAGGGCGAGGTATACGAACGGTTTAATTGGGACGCTCCAATTATTGTGAGTCCGCATAAACCATCTCGTCTTTATTTTGCTTCTCAAAGAGTTTGGAAATCGGATGATCGTGGAGACTCTTGGAATCCGATCTCAAAAGATCTGACTCGAAACCAGGAACGATTTGATTTACCAATAATGGGTTCTAAGCAAAGCTGGGACAATCCTTGGGATGTGCTTGCTATGTCAAATTATAATACCATCTCCGCAATATCCGAATCCCCAGTCAGAGAAGGTTTAATTTACGCAGGTACAGACGATGGTTTTATTAATGTTACTGATAACGATGGAAAACGTTGGAAAAAGTTTGAAGTAAAGCGCTTACCTGGCGCTCCTGAATATGCGTATGTAAACGATCTTAAAGCAGATAATTTTGATGAAAACACGGTATACGCAGTATTGGATAATCATAAATATGGAGACTACAAACCCTATGTGTATAAAAGCACTAATAAGGGACAGACTTGGAAGTCAATTGTTTCCAATCTGCCTCAAAAATCGCACAGTTGGCGAATCGTTCAGGATCATGTAAAAAAAGACCTTCTTTTTCTTGGGACTGAATTTGGAGTCTATTTCTCTGTGAACGGTGGTGAAATCTGGACAAAGCTTACAGGAAACGTTCCAACCATTCCATTTCGCGATTTAGCCATTCATAAGCGTGAGAACGATTTGGTTGGAGCAACGTTTGGTCGTGGTTTTTATATTTTTGACGACATGAGTGTTTTTAGATCGATTTCTGAGGATCAAATGAAGTCAAAAGCCACATTATTCCCAGTGCGTAAAGCATTATGGTATATACCCAGATCTTTCTTGGGTGGTTCTGGAAAAGCTTCGCAGGGAGATGGATATTACATTGCCCCTAACCCTCCTTTTGGAGCTGTTTTCACTTATCACATTTCTGAACCATATCAAACCAAGGCTGAAAAAAGAAGAGAAAGAGAAACGAAAAGTTCCAAAACCATAGGTTTTCCTGGTTGGAATGAAGTCGAAGCAGAGAGAAGAGAGCATAAGCCAAAAATTATTTTTGAAATAAAAGACAGTGATGGTAATGTGGTTCGAAGGTTAGAGGGCGCAGCATCGAAAGGTTTTCACCGCATCGCTTGGGATCTTAGATATCCTAATCCATACGCGCTTCCACTTGACAGAGACAAAGCTTCGGGTTCAGGCTATTTAGCAATGCCAGGAAAATATTCTGTTACAATGTATCAGATGGCGAATGGAAAAACAGAAAAGCTTTCGCAGTCACAACAATTTGACGTTGTCCCTTTAAGAAAAGGTGCTTTGCCAGCAAAAGATTATTCAGAAACCTTTGAATTTCTTCGTGGAGTGGAAAGTGCATTTAAAAAGGTTACCGCCATTCAGATGAGTATATCTAATTCTTTGAAGAAAATTAAAAGCATGAACGTGGCCCTAGCACAATCCAATGCTGACGTTGGATATCTTGATGAGGAGCTGGAGAAACTTCGTAATTCCTTACTTAATATGGATGAAGAAATGAATGGAAATCGATCTAAGATGGAGCCTGGAGAAAAAAACAACCCCACTGTATACACTAGGCTTTATACAGCAGCGCGCGTAGCATCAGGTTCAACTTATGGGCCCACTAAACTGGCTACTGATAACTTAAATCTTGCGAACAAAAGAATTAAGCTTATTGAAAAGCAACTTGCTGAAAATACAATCAATATTGACGACATGAGTAAAGAATTACGCAAAGCAGGTGCCCCATGGGTTGAGGGAGACGAACTACCTGACTAAGAAAGTTTTTGCGCTTATTTAATGTAAGACAGACTTTTTATCATATTATTGCTTGTTCTCATATATCAGTTTAAATTAGCTGTCAGGACGACGTACTAATTCGAGGTATTTTGTGCACTCCAATTCGTGCGCCCTCTAAATTATCAAAAATTTGGATAGGCTTATGAAAAAAGGATCTTATTATATTTTTACACTTTTGTATGTACTGTTAGGTGCATCCATTTTTCTAACTCCTTCAAATATTGTCTTCGCTCAAGATGACGCAGTTGAAGAAATTTTTTGGGGTGATGATGATGAAGGTGATCTTGATGAGGAATTTGACTTTTCAGAGGACGACGATGAATTCTCTGAAGATGAAGAAGGTTTAGATGGTTTTGATTTTGATGATGAATTTGGTGATGATGAATTTGGTGATGATGAATTTGGCGATGAAGGTTTCGATGATTTCTCTGAAGACTTTGAGGAAGAGGAGGAGGACGTTGGTGAGGCTGCGTCTCGTTTGGGATATACCCTAAACCTGAGTGGATCTTCACCTGGATTTGTAAATCATCAGTTGCAAACATATAATTCGGCTGTAGATGTTCGACTTTCATTTGAAATGCCTATTCTGCTTCAAATCGCAGGAATTAGATTTAGACTGGGAGCTGAAGTAGGCACCTTTAATTTTAAAAATTACCTTCCAAGAGGAGGAGAATTTAAGGGTGTTCACGCTACAGGAATACTATCATTTCCCGCTGGACCTGGTCAGGTAAAACTTGGAGCAGGTTTAGTTGGTAGCGGTATGGGTATCATTGCTGAAAATAGTTATGGCATGACTTTGGGTAATGCTGTTGATCTACGTATTGGTGTTCGCTCAACAACATCATTCGGAGCAAAAGATAGCAATGAATACGACCTAGGCACCGTCTCGTGGATGGATGGTATTTTAGCATTAGGTTTTAATTTATAAAATCGAATGGTTTCAGATTTGAAACATTTTAAGCTAATAATTTTACCTGTATGCTTATTTAGCTTTCTTTCTTCGCAGTCAGCTACTGTTCAAACAGCTGCTCGAGCTGGAGGAGCATCAACTGCTCAGGTTCCAAATGGATATTATAATATCACAGCCTCCCAGGCAGACGGTTGGACATTTACGGTTTCTGGGTTCGTATCTGGTGGATCTTATAGAGTTAAAGCAAACAATGATGGTGGTGGGACATGGAACAATGTGACAGGTTTTGTCTCTAATCCAGGCACTGCTTTTTCATTCACCATCGATGAAGCAACAGTAAATGCTGCAAGCAATGTCGCGGTTGCTGATGGAAATAGAGTTTTCTTTCAAGTGCAAAGTTTTAATGGTGACAATGTGAGTCAAGGCCAAGTAAATGCGGAAGTCACTGGTGGTTATGGTGGAAATCATTGTTTTTATATTGATCGAGTAAGGCCTGTTGTTAGTTCATACGATGATGCATATGTAAAATCTGGTGTTACTGTAACTGTTACAGGTTCAGGCTTCGCAACACCTGCAAATGCTACAGCTCAGGTAACAGTTGGGGGACAAAGTTATAATATTGTTGGTGTTGCTAATGATAACACTCTAACATTTACGACTGGCGCAGGTAATTTTAAAGATGTGGTAATTATAACTGATAAAGCAGGAAATAAGAATACTTCTGGCCCACAATTAACTGTAGATAATTTAGCTCCTGTCGTTGGCTCGGTTAATAAGAATTCAATTAAAAATGGTAGTACAGCAATTATAACTGGTAGTGGTTTTCAAACTTCTCCAGCTAGCCCTATTGCCTCAGTGAAGGTTAATAATGCAACAACCGGTATTGGAGGATTTAGTGTAAACTCAGATACACAAATTACTTTAACAGCAACAACTGGCGATGTAGCCCACAGTGTTATTAAAATTACTGATGAGGCTGGTAACTCTAGTACTGCTACAAATGTTAAAATTGCCATTGATAATACAGCCCCAAGTATATCAGGTATAACGGATACTGGTGGTAATGCTAAATCTTTAGGTAAGAGCGGTGATCAGATTGAAGTTAGAGGAAATAATTTTGTCTTAACTGGCACAGATGACTCAGTGGTCAAATTTGCTGGTCAAACTACTGCCGATCTTGGAATAACAGTCAATTCAATAACTAATACGAAAATCACACTCACATTGGGCAACACCGAAGTATCAGGTGCTCAAGTTACCGTTTCTGACGAAGCAGAGAATGTTGGAACCGGTGGCAATTTCACAATTGACAATACTAAGCCTACGGTTTCATCTGTAGGCACACAATACATTAAAAATGGTGCTACATCCATAATTACTGGAAGCGGATTTACTACTAATGGAGATGCAAGCGGCGTTAAACTAGGAAATACATCAATAAATGGAACAAATGCAGCTTACACAGTAGACTCTAATACTCAAATAACAATTACAGGCGCAGCTACTGAATTTACTAATCAGAATGTAGTTGTTTTGGATGCGGCGGGAAACGAAAGCACTGACTCAGGAAAGCTTTTAACAATTGATCCAACAAGACCAAATATAACAGGTATTCAAGGAAGTGCTCCTTACATCATCAAATCTGGTGCATCGGTTCAAATTAATGGAGATAACGATAAATTTACCACTGGATCTGGCACCTCAAGCGCAGAAGTTGATGCAAACATTCTCATTAACGATACCTGGCCAACTGGAATGACGGCAACTGTTTCTGGAAACGCGGTGGTTATTACCGCTGGAGCGGGTGAGGTAAATGGTGCAGTCAAAATCAAAGATAGAGCAGGAAATGAACATACCAATGCAGGCCCTGTTGTAATTGATAATACAGCTCCTGTTGTTAATAGCATTGGTCCAGATACTGATAATGATAAATTAGTCCACATTAAATCTGATGGAACTATTACCATTTTAGGTAGCGGGTTCACTAATTCAGGCATTGCTAGTTCAGATGGAAGCGTTAAGCTTGAATCAGATGACTGGGCTAGTACTTATGGAAGTGTTACTGTAAATAATGATGGTCAAATAACATTAGCGAATGGCTCAGGGGGTGACGCCAGTGGCAGAATAACAGTTCTTGATTTTGCTGGCAATGAAACCACTGTGAGCGATTACACAATATTTGTTGATAACACTAAAGCGGTCTCAACCAATATTTCAGTTGGTGTTGTTAAGCAGGGCGCAACGGCTGTTTTAACTGGGACTGGATTCAAAAACGGAGATGCAGAGTCAACTATCACCATTGGCGGTCAAAATGCAGGAGC
>CETU01057312.1_pt1 | contig 18602 bp, 18 predicted proteins | sample 356531 | NCBI WGS metagenome assembly CETU01 (sample SAMEA2623488, study PRJEB7988) | marine metagenome | isolation source: saline water (ENVO:00002010), including
CTACGGATTAGAAGTCCGTTGCTCTATCCAGCTGAGCTACGTGGGCAAAATTTTAAAAAACAATTTTTAAATACTTCCAAATCTAACTATCATTTCATAGAAAAAGAAACGTTTAAAGCAATTCCATCATTTTGTTCTTTTGATATATATGAACCTAAATTAATATTAGATTTTCTTTTTTCTAAGTACATAACATCTATAACAGATATTATACGATTAATAATCAATCCAGCTAATGCAAAATCAGAAATCATACCAGAAACTAAGCTGCTTCGTCTCATTTTATCAAATTCTAATCTACTTTCATTGCTATCCCATTCCCAATTATCTAAATCATTATCATACTGATATTCAGAAAAATTTTCTCCATGATAGGAGGCTATATTTTGATTATAATCAGTCATAGAATTATGATTAGACATATCGATAATAAAATCATAACCTCTATTATCCATATTGACATTTGCGTGTAATTCTGCAAAACCAGTATACTGATCTACATATGAGTCTCTAAAACTTTTTCCTAATAGATGAGTCGAAAGAATTAAAATTTCAGATGTAAAAAATAACTTTGCTCTTGAATTTTCTTTCATGCTTAATTCTCCCAATCCTGGAAGAACAAAAGATTTCATCATATTGACTGCTGATGGATATAGTAACTGCATGAAAATTACAATCAATAGAATAAATTTAATATTTTTAAACATAGTCTTCATATTTTAAACTTCTAAATATAGATAAGATAATAGCTATCATCATAAAATAAATAAATATATCTCCATACTTTACATAAAATGTCAATCTATTATTAGGGTATATATTTGCTAAAATAGTACCTTTTTTATTTAATTCTATAGTATGCTGAATGTTCCCTAAGTGATCTATAACCATAGAAACTCCAGTATTGGCACATCTTACTATTGGTCTTCTTGTTTCTATTGCTCTGTATATAGCTCTATTAGCATGCTGCTGAGGTTCAGGAGCAGTTTCATACCACCCATCATTAACAACATAAACAAGCATATTTGCACCTTTGCGAACAAACTCTCTGGATAATGATGGGAAAGTTGATTCAAAACATATCATAGCTGCAAATTTATAAGATTTAATATTAAACAAAGTAAATTCTTTACCATGTGTAAAATTCCCTAATCCAATATTTAAAATATCTAACGAATTTATATAGCCTGAAAGAGGAACGTATTCTGCTCCTGGAACCAAATTCATTTTATGATAAATATCTATTAAACCTTCAGAATTAAAATAGCCAACAGAATTATAGTTATGTCGCTTATTATTTTTATACTCATAATGCGGAATACCTGCTATAAGTTTTGAATCTGTCCCTCTTAACATTTTTTTAATTCTACTGTAATTATACCTTCCCTCTTTTTTGAGAAGATATGATATTGTACTTGTTTCTGGCCATATTAATAAGTCAGGGTTCTTATTCTTGCCATTATTAAGTTCAATACTAGACTGGGAAAGTATTTTAGTTAAAATATTTCTTTGAGCTCCCTGTTTCCATTTTTCTGATAAATGTATATTAGGCTGTATAGATGCTATACTAATTGATTCATTTGTTTTTTTAACTATATTTGAATTCTTAATAGTTTTTCCAGTTATTTGAGGAAATACAATAATAAATATAACTAATAGTATAGAGAACCTAGTTCTACTTAATATTGTTTTATAAATAAATATATTAACTAGAACTATCCAAAAACTCATACCATACATTCCAACATATTCGGCATTTTGAATAATTAAATTATAATCAACCAAAGCATTCGAAATAGAAATCCAAGGAAAAGCTAAACTACCATAAGATCGAATAAGCTCAATTGAAGGCCATATAAAAGATAAGAAAAAAATATTAACACCTCTTCTATTAAGCATACACCAAATACTAAAAATTAAAATAGAAGATACTGTTAGTATTAACACCGTTAGTATCATAGTTGTAAAAGCAACGGAAGGAGAAGTCCCAATATTGAAAGCAATCCAATAAATTGAAACAGCATTAAATATAATGCCCCATATTAAACCAATTTTAAATGCATCACGATAGCTTTTAAGATTAATTAATAATGGTAGTATTGGCAATAATGCAAATAAAGATAAAAATCCCATACCTATAGGATGCTGAGAAACACCCATTAGAACTGATGAAAAGAATATTAAAATAAAATTAGTCATTTTATTATTATACTTTTCCCTGATCTAAAAATTCTTGCAATATTATTGCAGCAGAAGTATCATCAATTTTAGATTTATTATGACCAGTTTTAATCCCTTGATTAATAAGTGAATTAATAGCTGATACAGAACTCAATCTCTCATCTATTCTTATTACTGGAAAATCAAATTTACTTTCTAAAAGAAAAATAAAGTCATCAACCTTTTTAGTTTGAGGTGTAATTTCACCTTTCATGTTTAATGGATATCCTACAACTAATTGAGCAACATCATTATTATCGATAACTGTTTTAAGATTAAACAATAAATCAATATTGTTATCTAAAGTTTTAAAAGGTTTTGCAATAATTTTCATTGGATCTGATAAAGCCAATCCTACTCTTGAATCTCCATAATCTATTCCTAAAACTCTACTCAATTTAATTTCTTTTTTAATTGTTTTTTAATAAGCTTGCCTGGTTTAAACGAAACCTTTCTTCTTTCTGGAACTTTATAAATCTCTAGAGTTTTAGGATTTCGTGCTTTATCTCTTGCCTTGGTTGGTTTGACTTCAAAGATACCAAAATTTCTTATTTCAATTCGAAATGATTTCTCTGTTTTAAGTAAAAAACCTCTAATTGAGTCTAATACGGTTTCTAGCATTATTTTTGATTCCTCATTAGATAAATTATTATTTGATTTAATACTATTTATTATATCAGCTTTTGTATAAGTTATTTTTTTCATCTTCTTGATATTGATACAATATTTGATAATTGCTTTAATTTTCTAAATAATCTATCTAATTGCCTTGTGTCTCTAATTTGTATGATTAGTATACAAGTAGCAAATCCTTCATGAGCTTTCATATCAATACTCTGAATATAAATATTCATAATTGAAACTTTTTCAGAGATATCTTTTAATAAGTGTTTTCTATCTGTAGCTGTAATATTCAATCTAACCATAAAAGAGGAGTCTCCTTTAATATTCCAATCTACATCAATAAATCTATCTTCATTTTTTAATACGGGTATATTATGACATTCATTTCTATGAACAGTAACACCTTTACCTCTAGTTATATATCCAACAATCTCATCTCCAGGGATAGGATTACAGCATTTAGCAAAACTAATAAGAGTATTTGAAATTCCTCCTACTTTAACACCCTTTGTATGTCCTCTAGCTTTTTGAATGAATTTTTCAGTAAGAGTTTCATCTTTTTCTAAAGTAGAGTCTTCTAAATTAGGAGAGTATTTTTCTATCAAATCTCTTGCAGTAATATGACCTTTAGCAACTTCAGAAAATATCAAATCAGGGTTATTGAATCCCATCAATGTTGGGTTTTCTTCTATGCTATCTAATACTTTTAGTTGTTTTAATCTACGTAAAGTTTTTTCTAACACCTCTTTACCTAAGCTAATAGACTTATCGTTATCAATTTTATTAACCCATCTTTTTATATGGCTTTTTGCCTTTGGAGATTTAACAAATTTTAGCCATGCATGGCTAGGGGTTTGTTTTTTTGATGTTATAATTTCAACTTTATCTCCACTTTTCAATTCAGTATTAAGAGGAACTTGCTTAAAATTTACTTTAGCTCCTATACAATGCATCCCAACTTGAGTATGGACTTCAAATGCAAAGTCAATTGGGGTTGATTTTGCTTTTAATTGAACAAGATCTCCTTCTGGAGTAAAAACAAAAATTTCATCTTGAAATAGATTTATTTTTAATAATTTTAAAAATTCTTGAGGATTTTTATCTTCACTCTGAATATTTTCAATCAATTCTCGAAGCCATTTTACGTGCCTATCAATATCTTTCTTTTTATTACTATTTGAGCTACCTTCTTTATATGTCCAATGAGCTGCAATCCCAACCTCTGCGGTTTTATCCATTTCTTCTGTTCTTATTTGAATTTCTACCATATTCCCTGAGGACCCAATTACAGTTGTATGAATTGATTGATAGCCATTTTGTTTTGGCGTTGCTATATAATCTTTAAATCGATCGGGGAAGGGTTTATATATTTGATGAATCACACCTAAAGCTGCATAACATTCATCTATTTTTTTTACTATAATTCTAATAGCAAACAAATCAAAAATTTCATCAAAATCTTTCTCTCTATTTTGCATTTTATAATATATTGATGAATAATTTTTAGCTCTACCATATACATCAGCACTTATATTTGAATCTAATAATGATTGATTTAAAGGTTCTATAAACTTATTGATGTAAGATTCACGCTTTTTCTTTGATGCGCTAACTTTTTTCTTTAAATCCTTATAAACTTTTGGCTCTAGAGTCTTAAGTATAATATCTGCCATTTCTGTTTTAATATTATTCATTCCAAGTCTATGAGCTAATGGAACAAAAATATCTCTACTTTCTTCTGCAACTCTTCTTTGTTTAATTAATGATAAATGATTAATAGTTCTGAGATTATGTAATCTATCAGAAAACTTTATAATTATTACTCTAATATCCTGAGCTACAGATAAAAACATTTTCATAAAATTTTCAGCTTGCTTCTGTTTTCTACTATTAAACTTTATATCTGAAAGTTTTGATACTCCTTCTACTAATTTTGATATTTCTTCATTAAAATGCTCAACTAAATCATCTTTTGTTATATTAGTATCTTCTAAAGTATCATGTAATAATCCTGCAATAATAACATCTCTATCCATATTCCATTCTGATAGTTGAGTTGCAACTTCAATACAATGATTAAAATATTCTTCTCCAGATTTCCTTAACTGTCCTTTATGAGCAGTATATCCAATATCAAAAGCTTTTTTTATAAGATTTATATCTGAATGATGTTCTGAATTTTCTATATCAAGGGATAAATTATCTAATATAATCTGATATTTCTTTAATTCAGAAGTTTCAGTTCCAGTTATAAGACTTTTAATCTTATTTAAGACCATATGATTTTTTAGGATGGAATATTAATATCTTGGTGTCTATAATCAGCAAGATTATCAAATTTAGCAAACTTTTCAAAGAATGCAATATCTACAGAGCCTGTTGGACCATTTCTATGTTTGGCTACGATAATCTCCGCTTGCCCTTTATCTAATTCATCTCTTGAGTAGACAAATTTTCTATATATGAATAAGATAATATCAGCGTCTTGTTCAATAGCTCCACTTTCTCTTAAATCAGACATAATAGGTCTATGTTCAGATCTGCTTTCCACTGCACGAGATAATTGAGAGAGTGCAATGATAGGAATATCTAATTCTTTTGCTAAAGCTTTTAAAGATCGAGAAATAAAAGAAATTTCTTGTTGCCGACTTTCACTTCTTCCATCTTGATTAAGAAGTTGTAAATAATCAACAAATAAAATATCTATATCTTTCTCTGACTTTAATTTTCTAGCCTTTGCTCGTAATTCTAATATATTCAGTGAAGCTGAATCATCTATATATATAGGCGCTTCATGTAGCGAGTTCGCTGCATGAGCTAAATTTTTCCATTCTGTCTTTGGTAATCTACCAGTCCTAACTAAATGACTATCAACTCTAGCTTCTGCAGTTATTAGTCTCTGAGCTAACTGTTGATTTGACATTTCTAAACTAAAAATTCCTACTTTATGACCAAACTCTACAGCAGAGTTTCTTGCAATTGATAACGCTAATGCTGTTTTACCCATAGAAGGTCTTCCTGCTAAAATTATTAAATCTGATTTCTGAAACCCAGAAAGCATAACATCCAACTCTTTAAAACCAGAAGCTATACCAGTTAATGCTCCCTTTCCTTGTTTAGACCAATCATCTAAAACTTTTTCTAATAGTGGAAATACCTCAGTAAACTGGCTTAATTGGGATTGCTGAGATATATTAAACAATTTCTGTTCTGCTTTATCTAAAATCTCTGAAATATCCAAAGATTCATCATATGCATCAAAAGACATCTCTTTAGATACGCCTATGATTGTTCTTAAAACATGTTTTTCTTTTACTATATTAGCATAATACTCAATATTTTCAAAAGATGGAGCTTCATTTGAAAGTCCCGTTATGTAATATGCACCACCAATTTTTTCAAGTTCTTTATTTTTTTTTAATTTATTTATAAGACTAATTGAATCGATAGCTTCATTCTTTTCAAATAATTGCATAATATTATTATAAATAATTTGATGTTTTGAATCGTAGAAAAAATTATCTGCTAATATATTCATAGCTCTAGGAACAGCATCTTTACTAATTAACATTGCTCCTAAAACAGCCTTTTCAGCATCAATTGATTGAGGTTCTCTTATAATTTTTTCTTTTTTATTTTTAGAAGACATTTAACTAATTATCTATTCTTCAGGGTATTCCCAATCTAACTCATCATTCAATAATTCATCCATTGCAACCACAAGAGGTTTATCAATATTATGATCTACATGGTCAAACTCTTCTAACTGCTCAGTATCTTCTATATCTTGAAAAGCTTCTAGCTGAATTGATCTAGATTCTATGATTTGCCTTTGCCTTCTAGCTGCAACAACAATTTTTTCATATAAATCTTCATCTTTTTTAAATAGTCTACTTATTGATATTCCTGATATATTCATTTTAGTTTTCTCCTAATAGCTTTTTCTATTTTATCAGTTGTTTTTTTCAAATCATCATTAACAAAATGATGGTTAAATTTATCTTTATATTCAACTTCTAATTGCAATCTTTTCGTTCTTTGCTTGATCAAAGTTTCAGACTCATGTCCTCTTTCTTTCAATCTTTTCTGTATCGTCTCAATTTGTTCATTCAAATCCTCTCCTGGTGGTTCAATAAATATTGAGATGACATTATCTTCAAATTCATCCATGATTGTACAGCTACCTTTAACATCCACATCAAGCAATATAACTTTATTATTATCAATAGCATCTTCTAATGGATCCATTAATGTACCATAACGATTTCCATGGACCCATTCATACTCTAATAAATCACCAAATTTAATCAAATGATCAAATTTTTCATTTGTTATGAAGATATAATCTTTATCTGGAGTCTCATTTGCTCTTTTTTCTCTAGTAGTAACAGAAATTGAAAACAACCATTTTGGATTCCTTTTTAAAAGTTCCCTACAAATGGTAGTTTTACCTGTTCCTGATGGTGCGGACAATACAACTATTTTACCTTGATTCATAATATATTCTGAATTTGCTCCCTTATTTTTTCTATTTCTGTTTTTATATTAACTACAATATGACTATTCTTAACATTATCAGTTTTTGAACTTATTGTATTTGCTTCTCTCAAAAATTCTTGTAATAAAAAAGTCATTCTTTTACCTTTTTCTGAATTACCTTTATTCATGTATGCTTCAAAAACTTTAATATGACTCTGTAGCCTTGTAATTTCCTCATGAATATCTTTTTTTTCCATAATGATTACTATTTCATGCAGTAATCTATTATCATCAAAAATAATTTTCTTATTCTCTCCCTTATCATTAATTAATGATTTGATTTTTTTCTTATAATCTTTTAATGTTTCTTTTTTATCTTTTTTTGTATTTCTAATAATCGAATCTAAATATTTTTTAATTTTATCTAATCTTACCTTTATATCACTAGTTAAATTTTGGCCTTCTTTTTTTCTCATAGCAATTAAATCATTAACTGCATCATTTATCCCCTTAGATAAAATTCTTTTATAAGATATACTAGATGATATAGGGACTGAATTAATAAGATCCGGAAGGGATAGAATTTTATTAATTGTAACATTTCCTTCTATATTTTTCTTTGCTAATAAATCTTTACTAATTTTAAGGTATTGATTTAACTTATTTTCATCTAAACTAATTTTATTTAGGTTCTCATTTAAAATCTGATAGTTGATATTAATTATTATTTTTCCCCTTAATAATTTTTTCCGGATGATATTTAAAATACTATCTTCATCTTCAAAAAATAATCTTGGAATTTTATGATTAACTTCTAGATATCGACTATTAATAGATTTTATCTCTAATGATAATAAAATATCATTATTTTGAATTTCTCTTTTTCCATATCCAGTCATGCTCATTAACATAAAAATACCTATAAATATTCTAATTATTAGGAAGGTCTAATAATATACTAAATTGATGGTTATGTCCAAGAATAATATTATTTAAATTTGGAGTAAAACTATAATAAAAATCTTTATTTCTATTATTAATGCTAAATCCTAATGATAATGAATTAATTGAAGAATATCCTAATTGCAAACTCACCTTCTTGTATATATTATTTTCATAGCCAATTTTATATGATAAATCTATCAAATCATCATTTATTTTATATAATAAAACTGAAATTTCAGAAAGAAGGTGATGATGATTTTTTGAAAAAATAACTAATGAAGAAGCTCTTGGATAAAGAGAGTATTTTTCTTCAGTATCCCATACATTAATTGACAATAGGTTCTTTATAGATAAACCCAATATTATTTCATCTGATAAAACTCTATTAAAACCAACATCAACCGATCCCCCAAATGAATTATGCCTAACAACAGAAGTATAAAATGGTTTTATTTTTATACCGATATCACCTAATTCTGATTTATAAGAATATAAAAATATTAAAGCTGTTTGCTGATCTGAATAAAATGTAATATTACTATAATCAATATCACTTGGATTGATAGAACCTCCCAGATCTAACCAAGCATCTTGGGTATTTGGGATATCATCTATCTGCTTATGTAATAAAGAAACTGCTATTTTTGAATTATTGAAATCTAAAATTATTCTTGATGCTTGGAAATAGTTTATAACTCCTGAATAAAATTGGCCATAGGAAAATAAAGTCTTATTCTTTTTATGAAATTCATTTAAAGAATATATTTTATCTATGGACATTGAATTTAAAGCTGCAATTCCTCCTAAGGAATTAGTCCTAGCATCCATAGATATAGAAAAAATATCAAACTCATATGCAGAATATTCAGAAGATTCTAAAATTGACAAACAAATTGAAAAAAATAATATTGATTTAATTAACATCATCAACTAATTCATTTAATTTAATTAATGCTTCAAATGGAGTAATATTATTAACATCTATTAGCTTTAATTTTTCAACAATCTCATGATTGACTATAGTATTCTCATTTTCATTTTCATTTTGATTTTGACTATTAATTGATTCAAAATTAGAGGATAGATTATCTTTTGATAAATTATTTAAAATTTCAGAAGCTCTTTTAAGAACATTATTAGGAATGCCTGCCATTTTAGCGACATGTATACCATAACTTTTATTCGTACCACCTTTGATTATTTTTCTTAAAAAAATTACATCGTCATTATACTCTTTGACATCTACGCTATAATTATTAGCTCGAGCAAGTTTATTAGCTAAATCAATTAATTCATGATAATGAGTAGCAAATAGTGTTATTGGTGAATATTTAGAATTATGTAAATATTCAGTTATGGACCATGCAATTGACAAGCCATCATAAGTAGAAGTCCCTCTTCCTATTTCATCTAATAATATTAAACTTCTGTTTGTTAGATTATTTAAAATATTAGCAGTCTCATTCATCTCAACTAAAAAAGTAGATTCTCCTGATGATAAATTATCTGATGCTCCTACTCTAGTAAACAATCTATCTATTATTGAAATTTGAGCTTTTTGACATGGTACATAGCAACCAGATTGAGCCAATATAACAATAATTCCAATCTGTCTTAAAAAAGTACTTTTACCAGACATATTAGGGCCAGTTATTATTGAAATTTGTTTCTCATCTTTACTTACATCTAATGTATTATCAATAAAATCATCTTCTATGCTTAACAAGTGTTCTATTACAGGATGACGAGCGCCTTTCATGAATAATGATTTTTTATTATTTAGATTAGGTCTTATGTAATTTCTCTTTTCAGAAATTTTTGAAATCGATGTTGCCACATCAATCATTGATATAATTTTTGCATTATAAATGATATCTTTAATTTTTGTTAATATTTCAATTCTTAAATCACTTAATATATCTAATTCAATGTTAACTATATTTTCTTGAGCAGTTAATATTTTATTTTCATATTCTTTTAATTCTTCGGTAAAATATCTTTCAGCATTAGTGAGAGTTTGTTTCCTTATAAAATAATCAGGCACTTTACTAATACTACCTTTAGAAACTTCGATATAATAACCAAATACTCTATTATACCCTATCTTGATTTTATTAATTTCAGTCTTCAACTCAATATCCTTCTGATAATTAACTAGCCATTGAGTAGCATCAGTAGAAATTTTTCTATATTCATCTAAATCATCATGAACACCATCTTTAACAAACCCACCTTTCAAATAATTTGATGGCGCATCTTCATATATTGTAGATAGTATCTTATTTGTAATAGAACTTATATCCTTTACAGATTCAAGTAGCTTCTTATTATTTTTAAATTTTTTACTACAAATTTGATTTTTGATGGAATCTAAAATATTAATAGAATGAGCTAAACTTAATATTTCTTTTGGATTGGACTTGTTCGCTGAAATCTTAGAAATAATCCTTTCAATATCAGAACAATCATTTATTAATTCAATAACTGAGTCTCTGATATTAGAGTTACATGAAAATTCTTCAACTCTATCTAGTCTTTTATTAATATCTTCAATTTTAGTTAATGGCTGTAAAATCCATTTTTTTAATAATCGACTACCACCTGCAGACACAGTCCTATCTAAAACACTAATCAAAGTTCCTTTTTTATCATCTGAAGATAAAGATTTAAATATTTCAAGATTTTTAATAGTATAAGAATCAAGAATCATATAATCATCAGTTGTTTTCTTTTTATATGAAGTAATATGATGAGTTTTTTTATTATAATTATTATTAACATAATTAATAGCAAATGCAGCAGATTTTACTAATAATGGTTTATCATCGACACCAAACCCCTTTAATGAATGAACTTTAAAATGTTCTTTTAAATAATCACTAGCGATTTTAACATCGAGATACCAATTTTCTACTTTTGAAATCATAATATTCATGCTATTAAGCAATTCTTTATATTCTCTATACTGAGATTCAGATACAATCAATTCACTAATTCTATATTGATTAATAGTATTTTTTAAATTTTTAGAATTTATACTACATCCAAAAAATTCACCTGTTGAAAAATCTAAAATTGATATAGCAATTTCTTTTTTCCCAAAGACAATAGATGCTAGATAGTTGTTTTCCCCTTGTTCTAAATAATTATTTGATAATGAAACTCCAGGAGAAACTATCTCTGTAACTTCTCTTTTAACAATACCCTTAGAAGCTTTAGGATCTTCTACCTGCTCACATATAGCTACCCTATGTCCAGATTTTAGAAGTTTATGCAAGTATTGCTCTAATGCATGATAAGGGAAGCCAGCAAGAGGAACATCAGATGCTGCACCATTTGACCTCTTAGTTAAAGTTATTCCTAAAATTTTAGATGCTATTTTTGCATCTTCTTCAAAAGTTTCATAAAAATCTCCCATTCTAAAAAGAAGTATTGAATTGGGATTATTTTTTTTCACTTCCCAAAATTGTCTCATTACTGGAGTCCCTTTCTTAACTTTAGTCATTATAACTCCTAGTAAGTTTCCTTGAATTTTCAAACCTATAAGTAAAATTTATTTTATCAAAATACTCAAGGAGAGGAACTGCTAATTTTCTTGTTGTTTGAGAAAGGTCTTTAAATTGTGCAACGGTTAATAAATCAGAATTTTTAAAATGTATTTTTATTTTATCTTTTATTTGACTTATAGTATTATAACTATAAAATAAATCCGAACTAATTTTAATAATTTTACTATCTGACTCTAAATAATTCATAACTCCATAAAATTCACTATCAGATAAACCTTTTTTTAAAGTAGCCATATTACTTTTATCTATAAAATTATTTTTATTCAGATGTAATAAAATATCATTACTTATCTTTTCAAGTTCTTGGCTCAAATTCAAGCTAAAACCTTTAATAGACCATAACTCTGAATTATTATTAATTTTATTGTCATTTAATAATTGGTTAAGAAAATATGATAATAATTCATCATTGATTTTTGTTTTTTGAGCTAAAATATTTTTATTACAACCTTTAGATAAGGGAGAGTTTTCATGAAAATCTTCTAAACAATGTATTATATGTTCTTTGATATTTTCAATTTTATTCTTAGTAAGAATCCAATTAAACGATTTAAAACTAATCAATTTATATCTATTATCAACCTTTAAGATTTCATTAAAATCATTTAAGGAAATATTTAATTTACTTTCAATATTAGAAAATTCGATAGGCATTAAAGTCGATTGATTATCTATAATTCTAAATAATTTTTCTTCATCATTGAAGGTTAATACTTCAGGATTAATATTTCTAATTTTTTTCCAATCATTATTATCAGGAATTTCAATAATAGTTCCACCTCCAATAGTCCTAACGGGAGAATATGTTCTAATAATAAATCTATCACCAATTGCTCCTACCAAAGGATTCTCTAGCTTAAATAATATCATTAAGCCTTTATTAGAATTATGAATAATTGATATTCTCGACATAACTTCTCTTGTACCTAAATGAACTCTTAATCTTTGATTATTTTTAAACTTGAATAAATCTGATTTTATCAAATTGATTTTAGCCACAATTAATAATGTTTCAGAGTAAGTGTTTTGCTTAGAAAGATGAAACCCTCTATTAATATTATTAGAATCAATATTATTTAAATTAATTGCAGCTCTATCTCCAGCTAATGCACTTTCTACATTTTCTCCATGGGTTTGAATGCTTCTAACTTTCACACTCTTAAATGATGGGATAAGATCTAAATCATCTCCAACTTTAACAGAACCAGAAGAAATAGTTCCAGTGACTACAGTACCAAATCCAGTTTTACTAAAAACTCTATCAATATGCATTCTGAAAATTCCATTTTTATTCCTATCTGGTGTTTTTAGCGATAAAGCAAGAATTTCTTCTTTAATATTATCTATTCCTTTTTCAGTTAATGTAGAAGTACGAACAATTTGACTATCTTCTAAAAATGTCCCTTTTACTAACTGCTTTATATCACTTTCAACTAAGTCAATCCATTCTTCATCAACTAAATCAGTCTTATTTAAAACAACAAAGCCACTATTAATATTTAATAGTTGAAGAATATCAAAATGTTCTTTTGTTTGTGGCATAATTCCATCATCAGCTGCAACAACTAAAATAGCAATATCAATACCACTAGATCCGGACATCATGTTTTTAACAAATTTTTCATGTCCAGGAACATCTATAATTGTAATATCTTTATTTAAAAATGCAAAGCCCAAATCTATAGTCATACCTCGCTCTTGCTCTTGCTTTAAATTATCTGTATTCTTTCCAGTCAATAATTTAACAATCGACGTTTTCCCATGATCAATATGACCTGACATTCCAACTACAATTTGTTTTTTTATAGACATGAATTTAGCATTTCAATAAGGGTCTCTATTTGGTCATCTGTAATAGCTTTCAAATCAATAAAAACTTTATCATTATTTATATAAGTTAATATTGGTGTTGAGCAATTTCTTAAAGCATTAGAAATTTTATTAGGAGATTCATTATTAGAATTAATTGTAATAGCTATACTTGGAATTTTTTCAGTGGGCAATGAACCACTACCAGCCTCAACATTAGTTTTTTCAATTTTGATATTATATTTATTATGATTTTTTTTATTAATTGATTTAGTTACTTTATTAGCATTATCATTTAATTTTTCCTGAGATCTTTCAAATAACATAATTGATAAATTATCATTGGTAACCTCTTTATTAGTTATATAGGTTCTAAGTATTTTTTCAAAAAGAGCAATTCTATATTTATCACACCTTAAAGTTCTATACATTGGATTGCTATGAATTTTATTTACAAGTTTAGTTAAGCCACTAATAATTCCACCTTGAGCTCCACCTAATAATTTATCTCCACTATATGTAACAACATCAACACCAGAAGAAATATATTTTTGAACTTCTTTTTCAACTGATATAAAATTACTTTTTTTATTATATATAGATCCACTACCTAAATCACACAATAAATCAACCTTATGATCCTTGCAAATTTTAGCAAGCTCTTTCAAATCTACTTCATCAGTGAATCCAATAACTTTATAATTAGATGTATGAACATGTAATATTGCCGCTGTTTTATTATTTATAGCTTCAACATAGTCTTTTATACTAGTTTTATTAGTTGTTCCAACCTCAATCATTTTACATCCTGAACTTTTTATGATATCTGGAATTCTAAATGAGCCTCCAATTTCAACTTGTTGTCCCCTACTAATAATAACCTCTTTACCAAAGCATAAAGAATTAAGCATTATCATAACTGCTGCTGCATTATTATTTACTAAAATAGATTTTTGAGAGCCAACGAGACTATTAATCAATGGTTCTATATGATTTAATCTCTCACCTCTACTATTGCTATTTAAATTAATTTCAAGATTACAGTATGGATATATAGTTTTCGAAACTGATTCAAGTATTGATTTAGAAATAGGGGCTCGTCCAAGACTCGTATTTAAAATAATTCCAGTACCATTGATAACTGATTTTAAACTAGGCTTAGATATATATTTAACCTGCTTTTCAACCTCATCCATAACAAACCTATAAATATCAGTAGGCATATTATCACTAATTATATCTTCTCTAACATTATGGAGAATTTGATTAATTCTACTTTTTAAAAAATGAACTGGTAATGATTCTAAATCAATAGTTTTAAGAATTTCATCTACGGAAGGAATTTTTTTGAATGCCTCACGGGCATTTTTATTATTAGTCATAATATTTTTGTCCCCAATCTATACATAAAGCTATTTTCTGCTTTTTTTCTCCCATACTCTTTCTGATAAAAATAAATCTACAACATCCTTATCAAATTCACCAAATTTGGCACCATTTTTTAAAATTTCACATGCCTTATCAATAGGAGTAGGAGGTTTGTACGGTCTATCTTGAGCCGTTACGGCATCCCAAACATCCGCAACACACATTATCCTTGCTGGAAGTGGTATTTCATCTCCCTTTAGACCATTTGGATAACCTTTTCCATTCATCCATTCATGATGAGAAGATGCATAAAAAGGAACATTTTTTAATTTATCTGGGAAAGGCAGCTTACTTAATAGCTTTTTAGTTCCTAATATATGGCCTTGCATTTCTTTTCTCTCTCTATCAGTAAGATTTCCTTTTCTAACACTAAGCGAGAGATGTTCATCTTCTGTTAAATATTTATATGATTTTCCAGATGAATCAATATATTTTTTTTCTGCTATTGAGTCTAAATATTCTTTCTTTTCATCTGGTAAAAATCCAGGCTTATTAAGCCAGTTAATAAAATCAAATTCTTTTTTCCATTCTTGGAGTTCTTCTTGAAGTTGCTTATCAACATATTCTTCTGATTGATTATTTTTTAGATTTCTTATTTTTGCATTAAATATAAAATTTTCTCTTATCATTTTAAAACGGTCGAGCACTACTTGAAAATTTGCACCATCAAGACGATTATGTTTTTCTAATACCGCTTCAGGAACCCCAATTTTCCCAACATCATGCATTAATCCCGCAACCCAAACTTCTTTAATTTGATCATCATTAAAATTAATATTCTTAAATGGACCATCAGTTTGCTCATTAATTATTTCAGCTATTTTCTTGGTAAACTTTGCAACTCTACTAGAATGCCCCGCTGTATGTGGACTTCTCTCATCAATAGCTTTTACTGTATACCTAATAAGCGAATCTAATAAATTTTCGATATCATCAATAAGCTCTACTGTATCAAGGGCTACAGCTGCTTGACTGCCAAGAGATTGGACTATATCATTAAATTCTTCATCAAATGGTATGATTTCACCTTTTTTATTCTTTGCATTTATTAATTGAAGCACTCCAATAACTTCGTCATTATGATTTTTCATTGGTACAACTAACATAGAATTTGTCCTATATCCTGATATTTTCTCATAAAACTTTGAGCCTTCAGATAATGGGGTCTCATCTAAATAAACATCAGGCATATTAATGACTATACTTTTATGGTAAACGTATGAAGCTACGGCATTTAAATTCGGATTTTTATTATCATCATATAATTCTAATGGTGGTAGAGTTGGTTTCTGGCCTGAAGTTCCACCTGAGTACTCTTGCATGGTATCATTATGCATTACCGTAAAAAGAAGTTTTTTCTTATTCTTATTTATTCTATAAAATGTTCCTGCATCACAATTAGTTAAATCTCTTGATTCCCCTAAAATCATTTCTAAAAGCTTTAATATGTTTTTTTCAGAAGAAAGTGCAATCCCTATTTGATTTAATTTTTTTGACCAGGATAAATATTTACTTGATGTATTGTTTTTTTTCTTGCTCATTATGTTATTTTATAAAAAAAATGCTCTCAATCATACAAATAATAATCATGAGAGCATTTTAAAACTTAAAAAGTTTTTAATCCCTTTCTTTAATTCTAGCAGCTTTACCTTTAAGATTTCTTAAATAATAAAGCTTTGCCCTTCTAACTTTTCCCTTTTTAACAACTTTAATTGAATCGATATTAGGTGAATTAATAGGAAATATTCTTTCTACTCCTACTCCATTAGATATTTTTCTAATAGTAAATGTCTTATCTATTCCACCACCTGATGATATTGCAATAACTACACCTTCAAAGTTCTGTACTCTAGATTTATTTCCCTCTATTACTTTAACACCAACATTGATAGTATCTCCAGATTTAAACGCTGGGATATCATCTTTCAAATATTCTGAAACTGCATTACTTACTTTATTCATAGCTAATCTACCTTTTGATTTTTACCTTTTATATATTTATCATATAAATCTGGTCTTTTTAATTTAGTTTTTTCTTCTCTTTTATTTTTTTTCCATTCTTTAATTTTTTTATGATTACCAGACATTAATATATCTGGAACTCTTAAACCATTATATTTTTCTGGTCTAGTATAATATGGAGAATCCAATAATCCATCATAAAAAGAATCAGTTTTTGCAGATTCAATACTATTTAAAACTCCAGGGATTAATCTGATAATACTATCTGCAATAACACATGCTGGAAGTTCTCCGCCAGTCAAAATATAATCTCCAATAGATATCTCATCTGTAACAATATCATCTCTTATTCTTTGATCTATTCCTTTATAATGCCCACATATGAATATCAAGTTATCTTCGCTTGCTAAATTTTTAGCAATCTTTGTAGATAACATTTGGCCATCAGGAGTTGGGTATATTACTCTGAATTTTGAAGATATATTATTTATCACATCATTATAAGCACTGTAAATTGGCTGAGCTTTTAAAATCATTCCATCACCACCACCATAAGGGTGATCATCAATTTTATTATTAGGATCATTAGAAAATGAAAATAAATCAAAAAATTCATAATCAACTATTCCTTTTTCTTTAGCTCTATTCAATATACTTATAGAGGTGAAATTTTTAAGAAGATTGCAAAAGGGTGATATAAAAGATATTTTCATTAATCAAATAATCCCTTCATAGGATTTATTACTATATTTTTTGAATCATGAATAATATTTAAAATGATATCATCTATTATTGGAATTAAATATTCTTTATCATTTAATAAAATTGATAATACATTATTTGCAGGAAAATGAAAAACATCAGCAACAACTCCATAATGCTCATCATTTTCATCCAATAATGAATAGCCAATTAAATCATTTAAATAATATTCACCTTCCTTTAAATCAGGAAAATCTGATCTTTGAATATTAATGATATATCCCCTTAAGGATTCTGCACTATCTATTGAATCTATTTCAAAAAGCTTTATTCTATTTTTTTTTATAGAATAAATAATTTTTTCTATTCTATATTCATAAAAATTATTTTTATTATCACTTAAGAAAATAATCTGATTATCTTTTAATGTATTTGAATTTTCATTAAAAAATAAAACCTTCAACTGTCCTTTAATTCCATGAGGTTTAATTAGCTCCCCTATAGAAATAAGTTTAGATAAAGAACTACTCAATTATTTCTAATATTGCTCTTTTTCCACCTTCTTTAGCTGTAGCAGCAGAAAGTAAAGTTCTTATAGCGCCTACATTTTTTCCATGCTTACCAATAACTTTACCAACATCACCATCACCTACTCTTAATTCATAAATTTGAGTATTTTCACTTTCAGTAATAGTAATACTAACCTCATCTGGTTTATCAACAATAGATTTTACTATATCTTCTAATAAGTCTTTCATATAACCAATCTCCATTTTTTATAATTTAAACTCCACTATTCCTTATCAGTTCCTTTTTTTTCTTCTGCTGGAGCTTCTTCCGCAGCAGCTTCTTCTGCTGGAGGTT
>CETU01034243.1_pt1 | contig 18162 bp, 19 predicted proteins | sample 356531 | NCBI WGS metagenome assembly CETU01 (sample SAMEA2623488, study PRJEB7988) | marine metagenome | isolation source: saline water (ENVO:00002010), including
AGTTAATAAGAAATTGATTCTTCAGTAAGAAGTTAATTAATTTATAAAATTAAGAAGCCCGAGTAATTGCTCGGGCTTTTTTTCTTTAAGTAAAATAAGAAAAATACTATTTTTGTTTTTATGAAATTACATAGTTCAAAACGTTGGTATATTCATATAATATATTATTCATTGTTAAAGTTTTCTAGATTTTTTACAAATAATATTTTTGGTAGGAATGAGCATAAATTTTTATTTATACTTTGTCCACCATATTGTGGATCTACTTTGTTAAATCAGATATTATCCACATCTAATAATTTAAGTTGTAATAATCATCTTGGTGTTCGTGAAGGTCAATTATTACCTGAAGTTAAAAGCATTATGTTTTTTAATAAAGGGTGGGATACTGATGTAAGTTATCCTTGGCAAAAAATAAAGAATGTTTGGATGAAGTATTGGGATCAAAGAAAGGAAATTTTGATGGATAAAAGTACGACAAATATTATGCGGGTTGATGAAATAAAGAAAGTCTTCAAGAATATTTATTTTTTAGCAATGGTTAGAGATCCATATGCTCATGTTGAAGGAATTATTAGAAGAAATTCATCAACTGTAGATTATGCTGCAAAATTTGCTTTAAAATGTTTAAGATATCAGAAGTATAATATTGAAAATGAAAAGAATCTTCTTTTTCTTTCTTATGAGGATTTGTGTGATAAAAAGGAGTATTCAATCCAAAAAATTGAGGAATTTATTCCTGCTCTAGGAGCTATTAATTCAGACCTTGAATTTAAAGCTCATAATTTTAAAACAAAAGGAAGAATGAAAATTAAGAATCTTAATTATGAAAAGATTAGCAAGTTGACTACTGATCAGATAAAAGTGATAAATTCTTATTTTAAAAAGGAAGTAGATTTACTGAATTATTTTGGTTATAAAATTATTGAATAAAGGACATAGGTATTTTTATTATGTTTTTTATATTAAATTTGTAAAAAACTAATAATACTTATGAGAAAAATTTTCTCTTTATTTTTATTAACTCTTCTTTTTGTGTATAAATCTAATTCGCAATGTTCTCCAAATACACTATACACTTCAATAGGTATGCCAGGAGTTTTTCCCCCTGCAATTCAAATACCTAATCTTCCAATACCATTAGGTGTTTCAGAAGGGATACTAGGAGATGGTTATAATGATGTTTTAACTTTAGTAGTTTTAGAGGATACAACAATGGATATAGGTTTTTTACTTCCATCAGCAGCAGTTAACGCAATGAATTTAGCAGGTATTAGTACAACTATGACATTAGGTATAAATCATGTTTTTTTTGACGTTCAAGGTCTTCCAAATGGAATTAATTATCAGTGTGACATGTTTAATTGTCAATACCCATCTTCTACAAATGGTTGTATACAATTAAGTGGTATTCCTACTGTATCTGGGACTTTTTCTGTTCCTGTAAGTATGACTGTTAATATTCAATTACCTTCAATGAATATACCTGGTTTTGGAGCGATAGGTGGAATAGATCAGGATTTACCAACATTTACGGTTCAAACATATGAACTTTTTATTAGCGGATCCACATCATTATATAATAATAATGTTGCTTTTTCAATTTTTCCTAACCCTACTACAAATATTGCAACACTATTTTTAAAGAACAATGCTGATGTAATAGTGTATAATACTTTAGGTAATGAAGTTCTAAATATTCAAAATGTTAAAGGTGAAATTTTTTTAAATAAAAATCACATAGGTTCTGGATTATTCTTTGTAAATATTTTATCAAATAATCACAGTACAAAAACTAAGTTCATTATTAAATAACTTTATGAAGATAAAATTTATCATTTTCTTTTATGCGTTTATTTATGTAGATCTCTTTGCTCAAATTACTATTTCAGATGCTGATTTAGTAGATGTTGGAGATGTAATTTATCAATCTTATGATTTGACACCACCCCCTTCTATTTCCATTGGGGGGTCTGGAATTAATCAGATTTGGGATTTTTCTGAATTGCAAGCTATGAGTAATGATACACTGTTTTTTATTGATCCATCTTCAACCCCACACTCAGGTTTATATTTAAATGTCAATTTGAGTATGAAAAAAAATGGTTCTATTAGTTATTTTAATAAAAATAATTCCGGAATATATTTACATGGGATAGGTGATACTGTTTTTAATTCACCAATTATTTCTTACCCCTTACCGTTAACATATAATCTCAATATAACAGATGGTCCTACTCTTGCTATAGATACAGTTCTTACGAACCCAACGTTACTTTCATTTATTGATTCAGCAACTGTTTCAAATTTAACTAATGGGTTAGCTGACAAGGTTGATACAGCTGTGATTCTTACTTCTTATACTTCTGAGTTTATAGTTGACGCCTCAGGACTATTGACGATTCCTTTAGGAACATTTGAAGTTTTAAGATTAAAATCTATTAAATATATTATTACAGATTTAAATATATATTGTTCTAATTCAATAAATCAATATGGTTCTTGGATTTACAATTTACCTCTTTCTTCAATTCCTATACTCTCAGGATTTTCAAATAATCAAGTTGAATATAAATTTGAATGGATAACAGATAGTCCAATGGTAGATTTTTTACTAGCAGAGGTTGTTGTTGATTCCTTAGACAATATCATTGGAGGTTTTTCATTTCAGAATATGCCAACTCAAAGCCAAACACAAGACTTAATCTCTAAATCTTTTAAAATTTATCCAATACCATCTTCGTATAATATAACTATTGAGTCTGAAGATAAAAATAGAATAGATTTTTGTTTAAGAGATTTGAATGGAAAGCTGATTTTAGAAGATCATTTTTATTATACCACAACTTTATCATTAGATGGCTTGTTTAAAGGAAATTATTTTTTAGAGTTAAAAACAAAAAAAGGAAATTGTATAAAGAAAGTTCTTGTCAAATAGTTTGCAGATACAAAGATAAACACCTTACTTTTTAGTTTAAATAATGATTTTATCTGTTAAACTCCTGAATAATACCTCCTGTAATTTTTAAAAGTGCAATCTTACCTTCCATTAAATTGTACGCGGCTTCTTGCGCACTAATTCCAGAGCTTAAATATGCTATTTCTATATCTCTAAACATAAATGAGTTGATAGTGCCTCTATTTTGTTTTTCATTAGCTAATATAAAGTTTGTCTTAGCAATGTTAAAAGCCTCTTGTTTTAATTGATAAGTTGAAATAAGACTATTATATTTATCATTAGTTAATAATAACTGGTAAATTACTTCCCTTTGAATCTTTTCATATTGCAATTCATGAATTACCTTTTCTTTTTTTATTTTTCTGAGTGTATTATATAATTTTCCTCCATCAAATAGCCGAAAGTTGATAGAAAAATTAGCAAAGTAATTTATATTTTCTCCTGTGTTTGAAATTGTATTTGATAAATTACCAATATCATAAGTACTTTCATTAAAGCTTGCTCCTGAGTTTATTGATATAATAGGATAAAATGGAGACTTTGCAAGTTTAATATCTTCTTTTGATAATTGTATGTTATAATATTGATTCTTAACGTTAGTATTGTTTGCTAATGTACTTGTTTTTAAATCATCATATGAGAAAAGTTTAATTTCTGTATCAATACTATCAATGAAGATCCATTTTTTTTCTAGTTCAGTTCCAAGTGTTAGGTTAAGATTTTTTATAGCGTTAAAATAGTTTAATTTTTGTAAGATAATATTGGCACTATCTGTTAACATAGCATTTTTAATTTGTAATAAGTCAATTTTACTACTTACCCCAATGTCATACTTAGTTTGTTCATATTTTAGTCGTTCTTTAGCTAATGTTACTACTTTCTGTAATAAGTCTAATTTTTCTTTTTGCAGCACACAGTTATAGTATTGTAGAATAATACCTTGAATTGTATTTTCAATAGCTAATATCGCATTATTACTACTTATTTCTTCCAGTTTTTTTAGTTTTGCTTTGCTTGCTCTAATTGCAAAACCATTAAAAAGCGTCCAGCTAACATTAGCATTGCTGTTATAGTTAGTAGAACGTAATTTTTCTTGTATAAATGATGCTGGATTTTTTGATTGGTCTGAAAGAACTTCTTCTCTTTTTGCAGATATATTTATGCTTGGAAGAGCGCCAGCATTAGCCCAATTATTATTTATTGCACTAATTTTTTCCTGTTGCTTACTTATCTTTATTTCATAGTTTTCCCATATTCCAATTTTAATCGCATCTATTAAGTTAAGTTCATCTTGCCCAAGAATAATATTTGGCAATAATAATAGTAATAGGATATACTTTTTCATTATTTTTCTATTTCAATTTGTTTTTTCTGTATTGTTGTAAATGGTTCTACTTCTATTTTAGTAGGAGGAGTTTTTCCTCCGATCCAGATCCACCATCTCACTCTTCTTAAGTCATTAAAGTAAAGGATTAATGAAGGAAAGTAAAATAAAAGTATAATAGTACTAAATAGCACACCAAATGCTACAGAAATTGCCATTGGAACTAAAAATTGCGCTTGAAAGCTTTTTTCTAATATTAAGGGAGCAAGTCCTACAAATGTTGTAATTGTTGTGAGAATTATAGCTCTAAATCTGCTTTTTCCTGCTTCAATTGCTGCATCAGTAATATTCATTTTATTTGCTAGGTTTCTATTAAATTTATCCAACATTACTATAGCATCATTTACCAAGATTCCAATAAGAGCTATCACACCCCATACACTCATAATAGAGAAAGGTTTGCCTATAATTCCATGTCCTAATATTGCTGAGAATATTCCAAGTGGGACTACCATTAAGATCAGTCTTGCTTGATAGAATGATTTAAAATTTAATGAAATAGTAAGTGTAATAAGTATCATACTTATTAAGAATGCTATTCCAAGGCGTCTTCCACTATCAGCTGCTTCTTCGGCTTGCCCCATTATTTTATAATTTACATTTGGAAAATTGTTTTTGAGAATACTAAGGTGCTCTCTTTCTATTTCTTCGTTTACTTCTGCAGAAAACTCTGCATTATAAAGACTAGCATCAACTCTAATTTCTTTTCTGCCATCAATATGATTAATTTTTACCCTACCTCTTTTATATTCATATTTTGCAATTTCTTCAAGTGGAAACATGTCTCCATTAGCAATTTTAATTTTCACCTTATTAAGATCCTGAAGACTATTTCTGTCATTTTCTGGATATCTTAACCAAATCTTCACTTCATCTCTACCAATAATTAGTCTTTGAACTTCTTCTCCAAAAAAACCTTTGCGTATTTGTTGCATTATGATAGCTTCATTTAATCCAAGTGCATAAGCTTTTTCTTTTAATTTAATGTGTATTTCTTGGTTTCCAACACCTCCATTATCCATAACTTCTTTGACCATATTAATTGAACTAATTCTCTTTTTAAGCCAATTTACTGCATTTCTTAATTCACTATCATCTTCTGATTGTAAAGAGATAGAAACAGCTTTTCCAAATTGTTGAAATCCTCCAACTGATATTTTTTCCATTATTGCTATTGAATCAGGATGAATTCTTTTCTGCAGCTCATTAGAAATATCAATTGTAGAAATAAGGTTGTTTTCTTTAATTGCTAGTCGAATACTGCCTGCATGCGAACCTGAAACTCCTAAATCTTCAGTAAAACCAACTGTGAGTGATACATCAGTAAACAAAGTATCGTTAAATTTCTTAATAAGTTCTTGATGATAATTGTGGATTATTGTATCAACATACCAAAGAAAATTCTCTGTTCTAACTTCTCTTTCACCTGGCTTATAAGAAAATTCAATTTTAACTTCATTAAAAGGAATGGAAGGAAAAAACGTCCATCTAATTATTCCTGTAGCAAGTAGTATTATCACAAGTATCATCATAGCAAGTGGTGTCCAAACATGTTTTTTATAATTCTTTACGATGTTGGTATTTTTTTTTGTGTACCAATTTCTTAAATCACTTACTTTAGTCTCTATTTTTTGTTTTAACTTGCTATATTTTGTTGAGCTATCTTCTATTAAGATTTTTTTTGATGCGAGATGTGATGGAAGTATTAAGAAAGCTTCGATTAAGGAAAAAAGAAGAGCTGCAATTACACTAAATGCCATTTCTTGCATCATTTCCATTTGTCCTCCGACAAAAAGAAGAGTGGAGAATACAAAAACAGTGGTAAGAACTGATGTAAATACCGGTGTAATTACTTCCATTGTTCCATCAAGAGCTGCTCGCATTGGTGATTTTCCTTTTTCAAAATGAGAATAGATGTTTTCTGCAATAACAATCCCATCGTCGACTAAGATTCCAACTACAAGTATCATCCCAAACAATGAAATCATATTTATTGTCATACCATAGAATAAACCAATTGAGATCATTCCAACAAAAGAAAATGGTATGCCAAAAGCAACCCATAAAGATAATTTAAAAGATAAGAATAAGCCAAGAACGAATACAACAAGAAAAAGTCCCAGTAATAAGTTGTTACTTAGAGTTTCAATTCTTTCATCTAACATGTCAGAAAATTGAAATAGAGTTACAATTTTAAATTCAGGATTTTCTATATTAAATTTAGAAATGTATTTTTGAATTGATTTTGCAATTTTCTTAATATCTTCATCTGGTGTTTTTGTGATTATAAAATTGATAGCTCGCTCTCCATTTACATATGCTTTCATTGGAATGTCAGAAAATTCAAGAGCTACTTTTGCAATATCTTTTAGACGAACAATATCTCCATTTTTTTCAGATATTATTACAATATTTTCAACTCCTGATTTAGTAGTTTGTCTATTGTTTGAACGTATTATTATTTCATCTTTTTTTGTTTTAATCGTTCCTGCTGAGATATCAATATTACTTAATTTAATAGCAGAACTAATCATATCAAAGTTCATATTATGTCTTAACAGTGCAGCTTCATTAACTTCAACGGAAATAATAATAGGAGCATAGCCTATTACTTGTATCTGACTAATTTCATCATCATTTAATAAAGATCTTTCAATTTTATCTGCTTTTTCTTTTAATAGCCAAAGATCATTTGGGCCTGTAAGGGCATAGAAACCTACCATATTTGCCATTCCACCCATTCCTCTACTTGTCTGTTTCTTTACTGTTGGTTTTTCAGCCCCTTGAGGAAAAGAGTAAATAGCATCAACTGAGTTTTTTATATTTTGTAAAACTTCATCGATATCAAAACCCTCATAAATTTCAATAGTTACATTTGAGAGGTTTTCTGATGAAGCAGATGTAATTTCTTTAATGCCTTCAATACCATTTAAAGATTCTTCAATCCTTGTAGTAATTCCTTCTTCAATTTCTTCAGGAGATGCTCCAGGATAAGAAACGCTTACATATATTTTGTTTGGTGTTAGTTCCGGAAAAAATGATTTTGGCATCATTGAAAGACCAAGTAGTCCAGCAAGTGCAGTAATAATTATTATAGCATTAGCATAGATAGTATTCTTTATAAAAAAGGCGATTAAATTCCTCATCTAATTATTGCTTTTACAGTTGTGCCTTCAGTAGCGTTTATCATTGGCTCAGTAACAATCAATATATTGTCAGATAAATTGTCAATAATTACCTCGTCATTCTGGTAAGCTATAATATTGACATTTTGTATTTTAAGTTTATTTTCAGAATCTATTATAAAAACTTTATTTTTCTCAAAGACTGCTCTTCTTGGAAGCTTAAATGTATTTTTACTTCCTTGTGTAGTTATAATTGCATCTAAATACATGCCATTATAAACTGAGTTATTATTATTTATTGATGTAAAGACTGATATATTTTGAGTTTTTGGATTTACAAAATTTCCTTTTCTTACAATTTTTCCACTGTATTTTTTTTCATTTTGCATGAAGCTAACTGAATCACCAATATTGATAAATGTTATTTCTGAAGTGTTTACTGTAAGTTCAATCTCCATTTTGTCATCTCTAATAAAATCCACAACAGGACTACCAGGGTTTACATTTCCACCAACATCTGAGTATGATTTTGTAATTATTCCGTCAAATGGAGCTGAAACTGTGTATTTACTCAACTTTTCTTCATCTGATTTGATGGATAAATATTCAGCTAGTATTGATCTAGAAACAATAAAATTTTTTTCTTTAGAAGAATTTATTTTTGGGAATTCAACTAAATTATTTTTTAAATCTAATGCATTGAAAAAGTAATTCCATTTATTGTATTCGTTATTAAAATCAAGTTTAATATCAGGTAATGTAGATGATATTAAGGCCATGTATTTACTTTTTTTTGCCTCAATTAAAAGCTTTAAATTAGTGTTTTCTACAGTAAATATTGTGTCTCCCTTTTTTAATTTAGTACCTTTTTTAAATGTGTTGTTGCCTATCAATCTGCCCTGAACTTCAGATAAAATTGTAATATTATTTAAGGAAACAACTCTTCCTGAACTATTGATTTTTTTTCTAATTGTAGAATTTTTAACTTTACTTACTAGAACCGATTTTATCTCTTTACTGTGTGTCTCTGCTTTTTTTGCTCTTTTAGTTCTTATTGTTTCGGCATTAGTTACTCCGTAATTCATTCCAAAATTGTAGCTAATTATGGCTGTGATCAGAAACACAAGTAGAGTTATTGCACTTACTGCAATTATTATTACTTTTCGTATATTCATTTTTTAGTTTTTAATAATATTTCCCATGAATTTTAAATAACTTTTTTGAATTTTATTAATGTTGTTTTAATTCTAAGGTTCAAGTTATTTTTACAATAAATATAATAGATGATTACACTGTATTAATAACTTTTTTGATACTTTGTCTAATAATTTCTATAATCTTTTTAAATGTTGTTTTTCAAAATAACTGATATAAGTGCAAAAATACAAAAGGTTAGTAAGTCCTCATGATTATTTTTTATTTTTATAATTTTTATCAATAGCTACTTAATTATCTATTAGTATTTTCTAATGAAATTTTTTTTTAAAATTTAATTTTAGTAATTAATTTGAATAAACTTAGGTGCATTAGAATAACTTAGTTTATATTTGTTTTATCATAGCATAAGTAATGATGAAAATATATTTAATAATTCTCTTTCTTTTAATGCAATTTTCAGTTTTTGCACAGCTAAAAAGTTTAACATATGAACAAAGTCAGGATATTTCATTTGTTGAACAGTATACAAATAATACTGAAATAGATTCTTACATATCAAAGGATGGTATTACAATAGGTGTTGGAGATACTTTAATAATAGGTAAGGCTTTGATTGATAGAGAGAACTATATGTATGATGATGTTTTTTCGTACATTGTTATTGGAAATACTAAAGGAACAAGAACAAAAGAATTTAGATCGCTTCCCCATAATTATTCAGGAGATAAAGTTGTTGTCAAATCTCTTTTTGTAGTTCACAAAAAGTATACAGGCTATAAATTGTTTCCCAAAAGAAAGAAGATGCCATTATCTGTAAACATATTTGTTAAAGATCTAAAATCGAATAGAAGTTTATTTTCATATTCTAGAAAAACAATTCTAGATATTGAAGAAGCATTCTCATCTGGAGAGATTGTGAATTCGAATGCATTGCCTTTACGAAAAGAGGCTATAAGAATTTTGAAGGAAAAAAAGGATCTTATGGATTTAGGATTTATAACAAAAGAAGAATATGAGATTTTAAAAGAAAAACTTTCACCAGTTATATTACAGAAATAATGTTATTTTTTGTTTAACTTTTAGGAGCAATTAAATGATGTTAATTTTATTAAATCTGATTTACATGTTTTTCTTATGTATATTTGTTTGATTAAAAATTTTAAGATATGTCTTTAGCTAAATGGGTGGGGATAGGGACCGGATGGTTTTTTGGTGGGCCTATCGGAGCAATCATTGGTTATTATATTGGTAAAAGTTTTTTCAACGGTAAGAATGACCATGAAAACGCTTATGAGGTTTCATTGCTAATATTATCATCATTAGTTATTAAATCTGATAATAAAATTGTAAAATCTGAGCTAGAATATGTAAAGAAATTTTTTGTAAATACTTTTGGTGTTCATAAAGCAAACAAGTATTTTGAGATTTTTAATAAGCTTAATAAACAATCATTAAACTCTCAACTTCGTCCAGTATGTCAGCAGTTAAATAAATATGTTAATCATTCTTCGAGATTACAGATTATTCATTTTCTTTTTGGAGTTGCAGCCAGTGATAATGAGATACATGAATCAGAGATACAATTAATAAAAAAAATTGCTAGTTATTTTAATATAAATCAATATGATTATGAATCAATAAAATCAATGTTTCTTAATCAAGGTAGTGGTCATAGTTTGGAAAGATGGTATAAAATTCTTGAGATTGACAAGCATGCTACAAAAGATGAAATCAAGAAGGCTCATAGAAAGATGGTTTCTAAATATCATCCTGATAAACTGCAAGGTGTTAGTAAAGATATCGTAAAGTTAGCTGAGGAAAAGTTTTTACTTGTGCAGAAAGCCTATGAGAATATCATGAAAAACAAGTCATAAATTATGTATCCATATCATAATAGGATTAAACAAAGGATTAATAATAATGAGTTGATTGGTTATGAGTATGTAGAAGAATATAATGGAATTAAACCTTGTTTAGTATTACATTTTAATACAGAACCAAAAATTCGCCCAATTCGTGAGTATAGATTTAAAGAATATGAGAATTTCTTAGTTAAAAACAATTAATAATTATAAGATATTTATATTTGTATTATGAAAAATTGGATTCTTGTTTTAATTGGTTTAATAATAACATTTATTGGTGTTATAACTAAGAAATTCTTTTTTCTATTTTTTATAATTCCTCTTGGTTTTTTTTGGAAAGATGATAATGAATGATATAACTCATTTATCTTAAAGTATTAACCAGATAAAAAATTATTAAGATAGTTTATTGATTTTATACTTTTTCTTAAAACAAGAAAAAACGGTTGCCTAAATCTGTGTAGGAATTTTAATTATTAAATATTTCATTTATTATTTTATTCCTATAGTCAAAGATTTGATTCACTTTGTTTTTTATAAATAAATAATTTGCTAGCTTTCCTAATAATCCAAACGGAGGTATATATGTAATAATATCTCTCATTAATATGCCATTTTCTTTTATTTCAAATATGTGTTCATGGTGCCACATTTTATATGGTCCAACTCTTTGTTCATCCACAAAGAATTCTTTTTCTTTTACATGTGTTATCTCTGTAATCCATTTTAATGGTATCTTTAATAAAGGAGTGACTCGATATTCAATTATCATACCTGGATACATTACTTCATCTTTATTTTTAGATACTATATTAAATTGCATGTAATTAGGTGTGATTTTTCCCAAATTTTTAGGAGATGAAATAAAACTCCATAGGTCATCTATATTTGTTTTAACAATTTGTTCTCTAATAATCTGCTCCATAATATTTATTTAATTTTTTGTTTTAATTAATAAAAATAATGAAAATTCAAAATTAATGAAAGTAATTTATCATATATGTTAAGCTTTTTCAAATTATAAATCAAATATATATTCTGTATATTTGTTATATGAGAATAATTTGTGTCATATTAATTTGTGTCCCTTTTATATCTTTTTCTCAATATAAAGTTAAATCTAATAATTATTTTGAAAATTTAACAAGTGAAGAAAAAAGGATAATTGTTAATAAAGGAACTGAACGAGCAGGTATTGGTATTTATGTTAATCATTTTGAGAAAGGGGTTTATATATGTAAGGCATGTAATAATCCTTTATATAAGTCAGATTCAAAATTTAAATCAAATTGCGGATGGCCTTCATTTGATGATGAAATAAAAGATGCTGTTATTAGATATCCGGATTATTCTTTTGGAATGCAAAGGATTGAGATTTGTTGCTCAAATTGTAAGGGACACCTTGGTCATGTTTTTGAAGGGGAAAAATTAACAGAAAAAAATATTAGACATTGTGTAAACTCTTTGAGTATAAAATTTGTAAAATATTAAAGAAACAATATTCTTCAATATCTCTTTTTATCTATATTAGTATTGTAACTTTATGTAAAAGCTCAAGTATTTTGAACTTCAAAACTGGATGTATTATTTTTGCCAATCAAAACAAACCATTGAATCACTAGCTTCTGAAGGTTTTGAACAGCTTTTTCTACCAAAATGAGAACAATTAGTACAAGATGAGTTTTTGTTTATAGATTCTTGAAAACTATGACTTTCACAGAAGTTATTAATTTCAACTTTTTGTTTGTGCTTACTACAAAAAAAGGCTCTGTGTAAATTCTCACAGTTTAGACAAGTATTGATATTTTTTAATTCCATAACTAAATTTATTTACGGCAAATATACTGTTAAAGTTTCATTAATTAAAGCGTAAATTGTTGGTTATTAGTAATTTATAATTAGAACAAATAAAAATAAGCAATTATAATCTTCATCTAAGATAGATTAAAACTAATGAGTTAAATATTTTAATGTGCTTTATCAAAAAATGAAAATATCTAATTTATTTAAAATCTAGCTAAGATATTATGGTTATATTGACATTACTAAATACTAATTTTGATACATCAAGTATTTTTTCTCGATTTAAATACCTCAAATACCCATATATTAGATAAAATTAAAAGCATAGAATAAAAGAAGTCCTCAACTGGAATGGTCCAGATTCTAATATTTAATGTTTCATTGTTGTTATACCAGACTGGAGGAATATCAAGTGTGCCTCCAGTTAATATTCCATTTACAAGAATGAAAAATGTAGCAGTAATGATAATGTAAGTAAAATAAAATGTCTGAGTAAAGTCTTTCTTGGATATAAATAATATAATCAATAATAAAGCAAGCGAAATAAATGTTATAGCAGTATATATTTTGTTGTAGTATAGTATTCCAATAAGTAATATTATACTTGCTAGTACTAATGTCAACAAATGAGTTGTCTTATTATTTTTTAGATTAAGTTTAAGAAATACTTCATAGGTAAATACACAACAATAGGGGATTGTTACAAAGAACAATACTTCTTCTATCGGGAGATTGAAAAAGTAAGAACCTGACAAGTGATCCTTAGTAAATCCCCAAACTCCCATTCTTGTAAATAATTCATCCCAAAAAAGAAATGGAATTGATACCAGAAGATTCGCTTTTATAAATTCTGGCCACTTTTTATAAAATTTAATTCTTGGATGAAATGAAAAAATGAGAGGTATTAAAATTGAAAAAAAAAGTATTTGAAAATATATTGACATAATTATTTAAAATATTTCATAGGCACTATTAGCATTCCAAAATTTACACCATCATGTTTTCCTCTGTTTTTATGGTGTACTTTGTGTGCCTTACGTATTGCCTTTATATATTTACTTTTTGTTTTACTTGGAGGAGGAAGTCTTCTATGAATGATGACTTCATGAATTAAAAAATATGCTAATCCGTAAAAAGCTATTCCTATACCAATAAAAAAACCAATAGTTAAATTTTCGTGTCCTAAAAAAATTAATGTTATAGATGGAATAGCAAAAATTAAAAAGAAAAAATCATTTTTCTGAAAGATGTTTTCATGATTTACAACATGATGATCTTTATGTATTGACCATAAAAAGCCATGCATAATGTATTTATGAACTGCCCATGCAACAAACTCCATAAATGAAAATGTAGCTACTACAGTTACAATATTTATTAGTATGTTCATTGAGAGATTGTCTTTAAATATTTGGTAATAAATTTTCGTTCTTTTTCATCTTTGATCTTACTAATATTATTTTTTACAAAACTAAGATCTTTTTCTATATTTTTATCATACAGTAAGAATCTTGGAAGTTTTTTTTGAATGCTATATCTTAGAAATTTTAACTCTATTGATTTTGGATCTTCTTTGATTGCTGACTCAAGAAGTTTTTTACCTTGATCAAAATATTTTAGTTTTGTAAAAGGATTTTTTATAAATTGACATTTGATAAAATAAAAACATCCTTTATATCCTTTTATTAATACAGAATTTTTATCTGCTTTGTTTAACTTATCACCAAAAACGTTACAGTCATACTCACTAAGATAAGCTGATAAAAATAACTCTCTTACATCACTAATCTCATTTTGGCAGCTCATGAAATTAATGCTAAAAAAAAATAGTAATAATTTCATAATCCTAATTTTAGCTCAAGTTGAGCTTTTATTAATATTAAAATTTTTTTAAAATTAGAAACACGTATTCTTTTTTGAAGTATTTTATTAGCATCTGTCTTTTGTATTTTATGAAACAGAGCTATATAATATTTGTAAGCAAGATATACTCCTTTTTTTGCATCTTTATCTAATAACTTAATACCAATTAATCCATTCGCAAAATCTTTTGAAATATCTTCTTCGATCATCTTCTTTTTTGTGTTGTCAAATTCTTTAATGTCAAGATCAGGAAAATAAACTCTATTTAGACTATGATAATCTTCACACATATCTCTTAAAAAATTAATTTTTTGAAAAGCAGAACCAAGAAATTCTGCATATTTTTCCATTTGCTTATATTGATGTTTTTTATTGTACGTAAATACTTTTAAGCACATAAGTGCTACTGCTTCTGCAGATCCTTTAATGTATTTAGAATAAGATTCTTGAGTACAGTTTTTATTATTAAGATCATATTCCATGCTTTCAAGAAAGGTGTCTGTTAAAATCCATCCAATATTATATTTTTTTGCTGTATTTTGAAAACTATTAATAATAGGATTTAGACTAATATTTTTTTCAAGTGCATCAATCGTTGAATATCTTAGTTCTTTAAGTAATTTAGTTTTATCATAATCATGAAAGCTATCTACTATTTCGTCTGCAAGACGAACATAACCGTATATTGAATATATTGCTTTTTGATATTCTTTGTCTAGTAGCTTGATCGCAAGACTAAAGCTTGTGCTATATACTTTAGTTGTTTTCTTGCTACATTCTAATGATACAGTATCAAATATTTTTTTTTGGTTTTTCATTTCATTGACTGTATAATATGTTCTGCAACTATTTTTCCAGATATTAACGCTGGTGGCACACCAGGCCCTGGAACTGTTAATTGACCAGTGTAATAAATATTTTTAACTTTCTTATTTCTAATCTTAGGTTTAAGATTAGCTGTTTGTGATAACGTGTTAGCTAATCCATAAGCATTGCCTTTGTATGCATTATAGTCTTTTTGGAAATCTTTAATACAATAGCTCTTTTTGAATTCAATATGATTCATTATATTTTGATCACAATACTTTTCTAATCTTTTGATGATAATATCAAAGTATTTTTTACGTAATGTAGTGGTATCTTCAACCCCAATTGGAATTGGCATTAGTATAAATATATTTTCTTTGCCTCTTGGGGCAGTATTATTATCCGTTTTTGATGTGCAACATACATAAAATAGTGGTTTCTTAGGCCAACATTTATACAGGTATATTTCTTTTGAAAATCCATCAATATCTTCATCAAAAAAAAGATTATGATGGATCAATTTTTTCATCTTTTTATTAAGGCCTAAATAAAAGATTAAAGATGAAGGAGAAAATTTTTTTTCACTCCAATACTTTTCTGAATAGTTATTAAATTTAGTAGCAATTAATTTTTTTTCAACGTGTGCGTAATCAGCAGAAGCAATTACAAAATCTGTATTAATAGATTTACCGCTATTAGTGTTTATTGATACTGCTTTATTATTTTCAATATTTATTTTTGATACTGCATCATTAGTTATAAATTTCACTCCAAGATTTTTACATATTTTTATTAATGCTTGGGTTACTTGATGGAATCCTCCTATTGGGTAGTAGGTTCCTTGTTTAAATGCTGAAAATGCCATTAGGCTATATAACGCTGGCATTTTATCTGCGGCAGCACCTAAAAAAAGAACTGGAAATTCTAAAAGACTAATTAGATGTGGGTGGCTAAAATATTTTCTAATATGTTTTCTATACGAAGTTAATAGCTCAAAATTAGTTATATTTAAAATGATTTCTTTGGATAATAATTCTATTATTGACAAGCCCGGTGATTTATACATAAAATTCATTCCAATATTATATTTGTATTCAGCATCTTTAATAAATTTTTTTAGTTTTTTCGATCCTCCTTTTTCATGTTTTTCAAAGAGCGAACATATTTCTTCGAAATTTGAAGGAATCGATAATTCTGCTGAATCAAATATAATTTTAAACCCAGGATCAAGTTGAATTAATTTGTAGAAATCTTGTGTTTTTAGATTAAAGTCTGCAAATAAATTATCAAAGATATCTGGCATCCAATACCAACTAGGGCCCATATCAAAATAGAATCCATTTTTCTTTAATATTCTTGCTCTTCCACCTAATTGTTTGTTTTTTTCTACAATAGTTACCTGAATTCCAGATTTTGCAAGCAAAGCGGCTGTGCTGAGACCTGAAAAACCACTTCCTATAACTATTGCTGTTTTCATTACTAATTTATTGAATGTAAAATTGACATTGCAAATTTACAAAGAATTGATATATTTTGATTACACAAAAAAAGTTTTAAAAAAGAATTTTATATTGTATGCCAAGCATGTTAATTTTTAGAATGTTTCGAAAAATATTATATTTGTGTTATGAAGTGTCTTTCTTGTAATTATATTTGGAAAAGAACTAAATGGCATGAATACATTTCTTTTCTTACACCATGCCCTAAATGTAAAAATAGATGGTTTGTCTTACGCTATTAATACTATCATAAAGATAATTCTTTAAAATAAATAAAGTATTACTAGCTATGCTTCATTTTCATTGAATAAGATTAGTAATTAGCTTTATAATTAAATAGTTTAGAATTTTTTTGTCATTAGTTTAATTTTTAGCAGTATTTATTTGTGTTTATAGTAATATGTCAATTTCTTTTTGACGATATTTCATATAGTTATGAATTGTGTCTTAATATAAAGCAATATCATTACTTTAACTTATTATATTTGTAATATGTTAAGGATTTATATTATTGGAGTATGTATCTTATTAATTGCAATTATAGTGAATGTAATTGTTGCAAAGATTGGTTTAAGTACGTGGTATGATTTTGGACCACAATTTTTTAAAAGAGGTTTTATTGTAATAAAAGAGGTTGGTTTTTTTAGTACTATTTGGCTATTCTTTTTATATCCAATAGTACTTGCAATCGGTTACATTATTGGAGATAGAATATATAATTTATTTTAATCAATGAAAAAACTCTTATTGGTATTCTTTTTATTTTCTCAATTTTCATTTGCACAAAGTCTAAATAATTTGTCTTTCGGTGATACTAATAATCTTAACATTCTTACTTGGAACCTAGAATGGTTTGCTAAGAACAATCAGATTACAATTGACTCTTTAGTAGTTTCAATTACAGCTTTAGATGCTGATATTATAGCTGTTCAAGAAATTAATAATGTGGTAGAATTTCAAACACTAGTCAGTCAGCTGCCTGATTATAGTGGATATTATTCAGTTTCTAATTTAAGATTAGGGTATATTTATAAATCATCACTAAATATAAATAGTATATCAACTGTTTTTTCAAGTAACTCATATAATTTTGCAGGCAGACCTCCTCTTCTTCTTCATCTCAATTATAATAATGAAGATTTTTTTATTTTTAACTTACATCTTAAATGTTGTGGAGATGGAATGTTAGATTTAAATAATACTGCTGATGAGGAAACTAGAAGATATAACTCTATGAATATGTTGAAAAATTTTATTGATCAAAACCACAACAATAGTAATGTTGTAGTTTTAGGTGATTTTAATGATGTGCTCACAGATAACTATTCTCATAATGTATTCACTCAATTTCTTAATGACACAAATAGTTATTTCTTTGCTGATATCCAAATTGCAAACGGAAGTTCTTCAAACTGGTCATTTCCATCTTGGCCATCTCACATAGACCATATATTAATCTCAGATGAATTAATAGGAGCATTAAACAATGGTAATATTGAGACTATTCGAGTAGATAATTATTTAGTTGGAGGATTTAATACTTATGACTTAATTATATCTGATCACTTGCCTGTTGGAATTAGTTTAAGTTTCACAAATAACACATCTGGTTGTACAGATTCTACTGCTACCAATTATGATCCAACCGCTACAGTTGATGATGGTTCATGTACCTATTCTGCAGCGAATTTATTTTTCT
>CETU01040157.1_pt1 | contig 17967 bp, 19 predicted proteins | sample 356531 | NCBI WGS metagenome assembly CETU01 (sample SAMEA2623488, study PRJEB7988) | marine metagenome | isolation source: saline water (ENVO:00002010), including
GCTTCTTCTTGAGCATCTACTTCCTCTGAAACTACTGCTTCTTCTTGTATATTATCTTCTTCTTTATAAATCATTAAGGGCTTTCTCCTAGTTATTGTTTATTATTTTTAAGATTGTATTGACTTGCTCTTCTATATGTAGATGAGTAGTATCAATAACAATCGCACCATCTGCTTTTTTTAATGGAGAGTTTTTTCTTGTGCTATCAAGATAATCTCTTTCTTCAATTTGCTGTTCGATATTAATAAGTTCAACTTCTCTATCTTGCAACTTTAATTCACGATATCTTCTTGAAGCTCTTTCTTTGATACCTGCAGTTATAAAAAATTTATAATCAGCATTAGGGAAAACTACTGTACCAATATCTCTGCCATCTACTACTATAGATTTATTTTCTGATATATTCCTTTGAATCAAAACCATTCTATCTCGAACGATCTTATTTGAACTAATTTTACTAACTAAAGATGAGACATCATTATCCCTTAACCTATATGTAAAATCTTGATTATTCAATAATACTGAAGATTCATGGAATTCAATTATGATAGAATCCATTATACTATACATATTATCGGAATCTACAGAATAATTATTATCAATAAAATAAGCAGTTACTGCTCTATACATAGCTCCCGTATCAAGATATGAAATCTTTAATTTATCAGCTATAATTTTAGCAGTTGTGGATTTTCCAGAACCAGCTGGACCATCAATGGCAATTATCAATTTTTTTCTCCATACATTTTAAAAAAGCCCAGTAATATAAGGATAACTATATATATAGGAAATATTATTTTGTTTGTTTTTTAATTTACTAATAATCATCTAATTATTGATTTAGCTACTTTATAATCTATTTTTTTTGATTTCCCCTTATCAATGCCCTTTAAAGTCAATCCTCCAAAGGCATAACGATGTAGATTATAGACCTTAATATTAAATCTTAAAAAGATTCTTCTAATTTCACGATTTTTACCCTCTTTTAAGATAATACGCCATTTGTGTTTACCTTTAGCATAATCCATATGCTTAATATCAGCCTTGACTTTTTCTGCCCTTGATAAGTATATACCTTTTTTAATTTTTATTATATCATCAACGCTTAACTTATCTTTTGTGTAGGCGTAATATTTCCTTTCAATCTTATATCTTGGATGTAAAATATTATTTGCAAAATTTCCATCATCAGTTAATACTAATAGACCTGTAGTATCTTTATCTAATCTTCCAACGGTATATAGTCTATGGCTAGATTTAATTAGCTCAATTACATTTTTTCTACCTAGCTCATCTCTACTAGTACATATATATCCTTTAGGTTTATGGAGAATATGATACTCATAATTATTAGGTATTGAAACCCTATTATCATCAACCTCTACTATATCATTTTCATTTACAATAAAAGAAAGATCCTTTATGACTTTTCCATTAACGGTCACTCTAGATGCCAATATATAAGATTCACATTTTCTCCTTGAATCAATACCGCAATGTGCTAAAAATTTATTTATTCTCATTTTAATTTGATGTAGGGTTACTTTGATTATCTACTAGTTGAGTTAATTCATCTAAAGTAGGTAAATCTATTATTTTATTTAAGCCAAATAACTCTAAAAAAACAGGTGTAGTTACATATAATAAAGCTCTTCCGAGCCCTTCATCTCTACCTTTTATAGATATTAACCCTTTTTCTAAAAGATTTTTAATAACACCAGATGAGTCAACTCCTCTAATATGTTCGACCTCTGCCCTTGTTATTGGTTGTTTATAAGCAATAATAGATAATGTCTCAATAGCAGCTTTTGAAAATCTTGGTTTTTTAATTTCATTCTGAAGTCTTTCAATATAAGGATGGTATATAGAATTGGATAACAACTGAAAACCTCCACTAATTTTCTCTATTCTATATCCTTTACCTTGCCCCTCATACTCTTTATTAATTTCATCAATAATTTTAGATAAATTTTCAACTTCCTGATCTTTAATTGCATATTGTATATCTTTAGCTGAAATAGGATTGGGAGAAGAGTGAATTAGTACTTCGATTATATTTTTAATGTTCATTAGTTAATCCTACTAATTATTATATCTGAAAAATTTTGAGTTTGCCTAAAATTAATTTCTTCCAATCTAATTAATTCAAGAAGGGCTAAAAATAAACTAACTACATAAATTTTTGATTTTTTAGTGATTACATCAGTAAGGTGAAATTTTTCTTTATTTAAGAGCATATCTTTTATGAAATTTATTTGCTCTTGTAAAGTGATTTCCTCTGCAATAATATCAAATTCATTATTTTCAGGTAAATTTTCAAGAATATTCTTAAATGTTTTTGCAAGATCAAAAAGCTTTACATCTAAAGGTAGAATATTATCCATATCTAAAGTAGGAGAATAGTTCATTAAACTTCCTTTTGGATACCTCTTATTATGATGATTAAGCTTATCTTCTAGCTTATCACTTACTTTCTTAAAACGTTTATATTCTAATATTCTATGAACAAGTTCAATCCTAGGGTCTTCTAATTGCTCACTATTTTCATCTATGACCTTTGGAAGTAACATTCTAGCCTTAATTTGAATGAGCAATGTACTCATATAAATGAATTCAGCACCAAGGTCAATATCCATTTTTTCCATTACACCTACATATTCAAGGTAATCATTTGTAATCTTCAAAATAGGAATATCATATATATCAATTTTATCACGATTTATAAAATATAATAATAAATCCATAGGTCCTTCAAAGTTATTCAATTTTATACTATATTTTTGCTCAATCATTATCTAATTTTTTTTACTAGTCCTATTTTTCTATAAACCTTAGTAAGTGTTTTTGATGCAATATAACGAGCCTTAATAGCCCCATCTAGTAGCAATTTATCTAAGTATTCTTTATCATTAAAAATTTTTGAATATTCTTTTTGAATTGGTTGTAATGATTCAATAATAATTTCTGCAAGATCATTTTTAAAGTCGGAATACATTTTCCCAATATACATATTTTCTATATCAGATGGTTTTTGTCCCGAATAAGCACTATATATATTTATAAGATTATATAGCCCCGGCCTTGATTCATCATATTTAATATCAGTATTTGAATCTGTCACTGCTCTTTTAATTTTTTTAAGTATAACGGATGGCTCATCTAATAGAGCAATATAATTATTAGGATTATCATCAGACTTAGACATCTTAGAATCTGGAGATTGAAGAGACATTATTCGGCCACCTTGCTTTGGAATAAATGGGTCTGGAATAGTAAATGTTGGAGAATATTTAGTATTAAATCTATGTGCAAGATCTCTAGATAATTCAAGGTGCTGTTTCTGATCGGCTCCAACAGGAACTAAGTCTGCTTGATATAAGAGAATATCAGATGCCATTAATACGGGGTATGTATAAAGACCTAAATTGATATTTTTTTCTTTTTTCGACTTATCTTTAAATTGAGTCATTCGATTAAGCTCTCCAAGATAAGTGATTGTATTAAGAACCCATGTTAATTCTGCATGCGCTGGGACATGTGATTGTACCACAATTAAACTTTTATCTGGATTAATCCCACATGCTAAATACTGAGCAATATAAGAGTAGCATCTCTGTCTAAGTTCAGATGGATTTTGATTTACAGTTAATGAGTGTAAGTCTACTATAAGATACACACACTCATATTCATCTTGAAGCTTCACCCAATTCTTCATTGCTCCAATATGGTTCGATATACAAAGATGGCCTGAAGGCTGTATACCAGACAATACTCTCTTCTTTTTTTCAGTTTTATCCATTACTATCCTTCCATAAATAGATATCGTTTCCAATTATCTTGATTCTTATTCACATAACTTTGTAAATGAAATATTTTTGATGGTTTTCTAGGTTTTTTTAAAAGCTTCATATTAATATTTTTAAGTAAAAAATCACCTTTTTTAGTATTACACTTAGCGCAAGCAGCTACAAGGTTTTCCCATGTGTCTTGTCCACCTTTATTTCGAGGAATAACATGATCAATAGTAAGAGGCTTTTTTGTTTCTCCACAGTATTGACATTCTTGATTATCTCTCTTTAGAAGATTGTTTCTATTAAGTACAATATCTTTATATTTCAGATGTACATAAAAATTAAGTTTGACAACACTGGGAAGGTCAAACTTTGTTTTTACAGACCGAATACTCTCTGCGTATTTTTCTAACATCTCTACTTTATCTTTAATTACAAGTATAATCGCTCTTTTAGCATTAATCACCATTAAAGGCTCATAACTTTGATTTAAAACTAAAACCTTCCTATTTAAAATTCCACTGCTACTCATTAATAAGATTACCTATTGATTTTATATCGATGATATGGTTTTCAAACTCCTTAATACTCTGAATTTTAACTTCTCCTCCACAATGAATAATCTGATTTTCTCCATACCATATACCAACATGATCAACTCCATTTCCTTCCATGTCAAAGAATACAATATCTCCGATATTAACAGAAGTAATATCTATACTATTCATCCGCTTATCTTTAATTTGCTCACTAGTATCTCTTTTAAGTGAGATATTTATACTTTTAAAAACTTGTTGAACGAACCCAGAGCAATCATACCCAAAAGGAGTTTTTCCACCCCATAAATAAGGACTACCTATAAGTTTTTTTGAACATTCTATAATTTCAGAACGTTTGTCATTCTTGAATATATAGGAGCCCTCTTTAAAAAAGTATTTATTATCAGACTGAATCGTATAATAATTATTATCAACTAATATAGCGGGAATTTCACAGCCAAACGGAGCAACCATTGCAATATTCTTAAAATCTACTGAATCATATAAAAAAAGAAATCTATCTTTAATTATATATTTTTTCTCTTTATCTGCTATATCGTCAAATAAATAAAATTTATGAATATAACCTATATAGTTATCCCACTGAGAAACCTTAAACCAATTTCCATGATGTGAAATAACTTCTAAAGTTTCAAAAAACAAAGCTTGAGTAACAAGCTGAGAGCTAAATTGGGGATTGCTATAAATATTAGCATAAGCTGTTTTAACAGTAAGCTTAGAATTCATCTATTTTTAACGTATTTAATAAGCTGTTTACCAATCATGGTATTATCCATCATGGCATCAAAAAAATGAGCTCCTGGACCGCTTGCCCATATTGGTACAAAATTAGCTGAGTGATAGTCTGAAGTAAATTGCACATCTAAATTCCCTTCCTGCCCATCATGAATAGCTACTCCACCAGATTCCTGGTCTCCCGTTAATATAACTAAGACATTCTGATTTTCAAGCTGATATTGAAGACACATATCAATTAAATCATTAAGTGATTGCATTTCTCCTTTTATATATTCAGGATCATTAGAATGTCCACCCCAATCAATTTGAGATTCTTCAATCATCAAGAAGAAGCCACCTGTATTATTATCAAGAATACTTAGCGCTCTTTTTGCCATCTCTGTCGTTGTGGGGCTTCTTCCTTCGCTATGTGAACTCATAGGGCCTTCATTAAATAAACCAACAATTCTCTTAGAAGGATTATGAGATTCATCAATATCAGTTATATACTGCCCATTATTATCTCTCAAAATTTCTTGGATATCATCACTCCAAAAATTTGCTCCACCTCCAAAAATAACATCAACATTAGATTTAGCCATTTGTCTAGCAATTTCAGCTTCTTTTTTCCTAGAATCAATATGAGCAATAAAGCTCGCAGGCGTCGCATGAGTAACAGATGAGGTTGCAACAATACCGGTTGACATTCCCATCCTATTTGCAATCTCTAAAATTGTTTCTATAGGCTCCCCCCTATCATTAACAGATATTGCACCATTATATGTTTTTTGGCCAGTAGCTATAGCTGTGCCACTTGATGCAGAGTCTGCTACTTTTTTAAATCCATCGTTAGGATGTGTTGCAACTAACCCTACATGCTGAAAATGGGAAGGTGAAAATTTCTCATTTGCATAGTAAGATAAAGTATAGTGTCCTATACCTGCTCCATCAGCGATAATTAAAATAATTGATTTTGGAGTAACAGCCTTATCATCAGCAATTAAAATTGAATTTTCTGCCATTGGTGGTTTTTTTAACTGATCAGGGATTTCTAAATCTTGAGCTTGAGCAATAAAAAATATAAAAATACTAATGAAATATATCATTTTATTTTTAAGAACCTCCTCTTCCCAACTTTAAGGATTAAGTTGTTACCTGAATCTACATTAATAAATCCATCACTGATTTTTTCATCATTAAGTTTTACGGCACCTTGCTTTATCATTCTCCTGGCTTCACCATTACTTGAAACCATGCCATTTGATACCATAACATCAATTAGCTTTGTTGATTCTGATAATATGCACTCTGGAATATCATCAGGAATATCTTTTTTAATAAAAAGTTTATCGAAGTTTTGTTCTGCAGCAATAGCCCTCTCATTACTATGATAAATAGCAACAACATCTCTAGCTAGCTGTCTTTTTGTATCACGAGGATTTACTTTCCCTGATTCAAGCTGGCTTTTATAGTTTAATAACTCATCGTCTCTAATATTAGTACAAAATTCAAAATACTTTAATATCATTGTATCAGGAATAGATAAAACTTTACCATACATATCATCAGCAGAATCAGTTAGCGCAATATAGTTATCATTTGATTTTGACATTTTCTCGACACCATCAGTTCCTTCAAGAAGTGGAGCTGTAATTATGGATTGAGGTTTTTGTCCATACTCTTTTTGCAGCGCACGACCAACAAGAAGATTGAACTTTTGGTCTGTTCCTCCTAATTCAATATCTGATTTTATAACTACACTATCATAGCCTTGGGCTAAAGGATAGAGAAATTCATGAAGAGATATAGGCTTACCAGAGCTATATCTTTTAGTAAAATCATCTCTTTCAAGCATTTGGGCAACAGTATATTTAGATGCAATTTTAATAACATCTCCAAAATTTAGCTTATCTAGCCAATCAGAATTATAAACAACTTCTAAATTATCTTTATTAAGAATAATTGTTGCTTGGTCAATATATGTTTTAGCATTGGCCTTTGTCTCTTCTAAAGTAATTTGAGGACGTGTTTTATTTTTACCAGTAGGATCACCAATCATAGCTGTAAAGTCGCCAATAATTAAAACAGCCGTGTGTCCAAAATCTTGAAACTGCCTAAGCTTACGGAGTAATACTGCATGGCCAATATGCAAGTCTGGACGACTAGGGTCGCAACCAAGTTTAACTCTAAGAGGCTTATTATCTTTAATTGAAGTTGATATCTGCTTTTCTAGCTGTTCTTGAGGAACAACCTCTTCAATACCAACACTAATAACATCCATTTGTTCATTTAGAGTTGCTTTACTCATCTATTTTTTAATTCCTTCATTTTTCGATCAATACTTCGTTTAACATCTTTATCCATTTTATCTTTTCTTTTATCCCATAGTTTTTTGCCTTTTGCAATACCAAATTCAATCTTAATTAAATTTTTTTTTAAATAGATACTTAGAGGTACCATGGTAACACCCTTTTCATCTATTTTCGATTTAAGCTTAGATAGCTCTCTCTTGTGAAGCAGTAATTTTCTATCTCTAATATGCTGCACATCTTCATAGCCTCTGTTCTCATACTCGGCAACATGCATTCCAACTATATAAAGCTCATTTTTTATAAATCGGATATAAGACTCTTTAATACTAACCTTACCATCACGAATAGATTTTACTTCAGAGCCTTTTAAAGCAACTCCAGCTTCATACTTATCCAGTATGTGATATTCATGATGTGCTTTTCGATTAGTGGCGATACTCATTTTCTACCATATTTGGATACTCTATAAATTATCGAACTTTATACTACAACATCAAGGGGATTATCCAATATTATCTACTATATATGCTTATAATATTTTAAGAAATTTAAACTTTGCTGATACAGCATCTTTTTTTAATTTATTTCATCTTTTAATTGGAGTGAAATCATTTTAAATAAAATAATATTTTTCATCACCTTATCATTTACAGTAATCGCAATTTACTTTATGGATAATAAGTTAGAACAACTTCCTCCTCTAGGAAAATTCTTTGATCCATTTCATGGCTATCTTGCACTTACAAATTCAGATAAGCTTCCTGATGAAAATATTTTTTTAGATGGATTGAAAGATAGTGTCAGTGTAGTCTGGGATGATAGACGGATACCACATATATTTGCAAATAATGAACATGATCTTTTTTATACACAGGGATATATTCATGCTTTTGATAGATTGTGGCAAATGGAATTCCAAGTCATGGCTGCAGGTGGAAGGTTATCTGAAATTATTGGAGAACGAGCTCTTAATTACGATCGTTTTCAACGAAGGATAGGAATGATAAGAGGAGCAGAAGGTGTAGTTGAGTTTTATAAAGAAGATTCTGTTATGATTGCATCACTAGAAGCCTATGGAGCTGGAATCAATGCATATATTAATTCACTTACACCAGATACATACCCTATTGAATACAAAATTTTAGATTATAGCCCTGAAAAGTGGACAACAAGGAAATGTGCCCTTCTTTATATGTACATGGCATGGGAGCTTGCAGGATCAACAAATGATTTTGCTCATACAAAATTTTTAAAAGAATATGGAATGACGGATTATAAAGAGCTCTATAGTTTTGACTCTCCTATGCTAGCTCCAATAATACCAAAGAGTAAAAAATGGGATTTCAAACCAGTAGAAACTTTAGAGCCTAATGATCTATATATATCAAATCCATATAGCAGCAACTTTAAATATAAACCCGCTAAAAATAATGGAAGTAATAATTTTGCAATCTCTGGTGATAAATCATCTACTGGAAAACCTATTCTTGCAAACGACCCTCATCTTAACTTAACTCTACCGTCAATATGGTATGAGAACCACTTAATAGCTCCCGGAATTAATGCATATGGAGTCTCTCTTCTTGGTGCACCATCTGTTGTAATTGGCTATAATGAAAATATTGCCTGGGGTAGTACAAATGGGATGAATGATGTTATGGATTTTTATGATATTACATTCAAAGATAAAACAAAAAAAGAATACTGGCATGATGGAGAGTGGAAAAAAACATCAATTAATATTGAAAAAATAAAAGTACGATACTCAGAGACCATTCTTGATACAACTCTTTTAACCCATCATGGACCAATAATGACGCATGATATCTTTAATAAAATGCCTAGATATGGAAGCGCAGTACCTGAAGGAAGGGCGATGAGATGGCTTGCTACCGATCCATCGATGGAATCAAAAACATTTTATATGCTTAATAAAGCTAAAAACTATGATGATTATCTTGAAGCTATATCACATTTCTCATGTCCAGGACAAAATATTATCTATGCAAGTAAAGATAATGATATTGCAATTTGGCAAACAAATAGACTAATACCTAAATGGAATCTCCAAGGAAGATTTATTATGGATGGGGCAAATCCAGCACATGATTGGCGTAGCCCTGTTCCAATGAATCATCGTCCATACTCTATTAATCCAGAAGAAGGTTACTTGAGTTCAGCAAATCAAAAGCCTGTTGATTCATCATATCCTTACTTTGTTCCAGGTGATTATGCTCCTTTATTTAGAGGAACGAGAATCGATAATCTATTATCTGAAATAGACAGTGGTAACTATGATGATTTAAGAAAAATTCAAAATGATAATAAAAGCCTTCTTGCTCAAAGAGCTTTGCCTACGATGATAGAATCACTTGATAAAAAAAGCTTAACACAAGATGAACAATCACTAATTAACGCTTTATTGAATTGGGATTACTTCTACAATCCAGATTCAAGAATGTCAATTTTGTTTGATGTATGGATTAAAGCAATTGCAAAAATGACATTTCAAGATGAATTAGGTAATGCCGATGATGATACAGAATGGCCTAATTATAGAATTTTAACTGATTTAATTATTGAAAAACCGAATAGCAAATGGTTTAATAATATCAATACATCAGATAAAGAAACCTCTGTAGATATCATTAATCAAGCCTTTAAAAAAGAAGCCTCGCAACTAATTGACAAATTAGGTTCGCTCAGTGATACATGGGAATGGAAAAACTCAAGAGGAACAGATATTCATCATCTTGCAAAAGTCCCCGGTCTTGGAAGAATGCATTTACCTACTGGTGGTGATTGGAATATTCCAAATGCAACAGCTAAAACTCATGGCCCAAGCTGGAGATATGTTGTAGAGCTTGGAGATAAACCTAAAGGATATGGGATCTATCCAGGGGGACAAAGTGGATTTCCTGGTAGCAAACACTATGATGATTTTGTAGACAAATGGGTAGAAGGTGAACTTTATGAACTCAATTTTCCGTACAATGTAAATGAACTAGATGGTCATACCACTATATTCAAACCAAAGGATAAATCATGAATATTATTGTAATATCAATATTCTCTTTACTTGTTTTATCTCAATTGCCTTGGTGGTTTGTAGTAGTCACCTCTTCAATGGTAGGATTAATTTCAAGAAGCTATCTAACATCTCTATTAAACGGATTTCTATGCGGAGCACTCCCATGGCTAACCATGTTCTTCTATAAATTTCATACAGGTGGAGAACTAATTATAACAAGAGTCTCAGCGATGATTGGATTTGAACACTGGATTGGTGCCATGATAGTGACAATACTCATTGGAGGCTTCTGTGGTCTACTTGGCAGTTTATGTGCTTACAGCTTTAAAAAAGCCTTTAAAGATCAATTTAAAAGCGCGTAAGATATATTAACCTGTTCACATCCCCATTTAGAAAATATACCCTCTATAGTTTTATGCGTAAGTGAATTACTTTTGTATATAATCATAAAAGTACTAGTTGCATAAGCACTCTCAGCGTGCACAACCCCTCCCATTCTATTAAACTCTTCAACTAGTTTAATAGCAACGTTAGGATTATCTATTTTTTGAGTTTTGACAGTAACTTCAATATTTTTATTGGTCGAAGTTGCAGCGATATTAAATATCATAAAAAAAGAAAGGATGATTGATATTGATATTATATTTTTCAATTTTAGAACTAAATAATGATTAATAAAATAAGAAATAAAAAAGGTTATTTCCAAGTAATTACTTAAAGTTTTACATTAAATAATTATTTAACTTATTTTTTTAAAGTTTTACTATAAATATTTCTTATAACTATTTTTTAAGATCAAGCAAATTTTGATAGTTAAGATTATAATTCATAAATTATTTAATGGTTATTCTATTATTTATATTATTACTACTTGCCGCCTGTGAAGATATCCCCTTAGAAGATGATGATGTTTTAGGTTGCATAGATGAAACTGCTTGCAACTATGTCCCCGATGCTAATATTGATAATAATGATTGTATTTACCCTACTGATTTAGCTGATGATATCTGTGACTGTGAAGGAAGTATAATCGATAGATGTAATATATGCGGAGGGCCAGGATACCTGTTTGATGAATCTCTTGAAGATACATGGATATTAAATTACGGAGAATATAGCAATCAAGAATGGAATGAATGGAATTTAGATAACATACAAACATATATATTAGATGATAATGACTACATACTTAATATTAGCTGTGATAATTTTAATATTTACTGGGATAATGAGCCTTATCTATGGGAGTTCTCTGGAACCTGGAAACCAGCCTGGAAACCAGATGATTATGATGAAACCAATGAAGATCATTGGACAGATCAATATTTATATTTAAACATATCATTTATAGATTGGAGTTTTAAAGAAGTTCCTGGAAGTTATATTGAGTATTATGAATCTCCACCATGGTTTATTGGCTATAAATTAACTCAAGAAGGTAATTTAAAAATATACTATAGAACTACTCAAAGTAGCTATGGTATTGATACCTATTCAAGAAACTTTAATAACCGTTAATAGAATTAAAAAACTTAAACTATACTTACTAAGAGTTATCTAAAGACTCTCTAGCACCTTCCTCTTCATCAAGTCCATGAAGAACAAAAGCACCAAGAAAAACAAGGAGAGCCACAACTGCAACCCCAAATCGCTGAGAGCCGAATGCAGCGGTTAATACTCCAAGCATCATTGGACCAACAAAGGCTGTTGCTTTACCAGAGAATGCAAAAAATCCGAAAAACTCATTCTGTTTATTCTTCGGAGTGAATCTCGACATAAGAGATCTGCTTGAAGCTTGATTTGGACCAGAGCATATACCAATAAGAATTCCAGCAATCCAGAAAACTGTTTTACTCGTTGTGAATACCGCTAATAAACATGCAATAATAAGACCTAGATTACTAAGCTGGATAGTATTCTTCCCTCCAATTTTATCATCAAGGAAACCAAACATGAATGCTCCAAGACCAGCAGTAACATTAAGCACAATTCCAAAAATCATAATCTCATCAAATGTAAACCCGAAGGTTCCGGCTGCATAAATTCCTCCAAATGAAAAGATGGTAATAAGCCCATCATTATAGAGAATTCTAGCAATTAAAAATCGTGAAACTTGCTTGTATTTTTTAATTTCTTTAAATGTGCTTTTGATTTGTGCATAGGAATTTTTAACTAATAAAAATGACATCTTTTGGCTAACTGGCTTATCTTTTACCCATAGGAAAGTGGGAATACTAAAAATAGCAAACCATATTGCAACCAGCAGGTTTGTTGCTCTAATATTCTCACCATTTTCTGTACTAAAACCAAAAGCAGGAGTCTCTGGATTAACAAGCAAGACCATAACAATAATAAGTGAAAGAAGCCCTCCTACATAGCCGAAGGACCAACCGTACCCTGATATGCGTCCAATTTTTTCTTTGGGTGCAATATGAGGAAGGTAGGCATTACAGAATACTCCTCCCATCTCAAACCCTATATTTGCAATAACCACCCAGAATAGAGCCTTTGTAATTTCACCTGGCATCGCGTAAAAAGAAAAGAATGAACCGATGATACAAACCCAACTCCAAAAAATAAGAAATATTTTTCTATAGCCACCCTGATCTGCAATCGCTCCCATAATAGGAGATATTAATGCCACCACAAGCGCTGTAATCGTTATTCCTCTTGACCATAGTACCGTTCCTGTAATCTCATCAGGAGCAATACCTTTAACAAAGTATGTACTATAAATAAATGTAATGACAAGCGTTGTAAATGGCTGATTTGCAAAATCATACATCGACCATGAAAAGATAGTTCGTTTATAGCTATTCTTCATCATTCCCCTTTAATAAATCTACAAGCTCATGATAACCTCTATGACTAAAAATAATAAGCATATAAATAAAAATTACAAATCCAGATATAAATAGAAACTGCCATAGTAATTTCCAAAATATCATACTGACCTCCCCGGTTGTTCTTTATCTGGGAATAGCAATGAGAAAACCACCATTAGCATCGCTGTAATAACTAAAGTTAGAAGACCGATTTCTTCTGGTTTCATATTGCTTATCATTGGAATTGAAAGGCGTATTGGCTCAAGTCCAAAAAGAGCGCTTAAACCACCTAGAAGAGCAGCTATCGCACCTGTGGAGCTTGCTTTGCTCCAATAGATACCAAATAAAATTACTGATATAGCACCCGTAAAATAGATAGCACCCGTTATACCAAGATAGCTCCATATAGAGTCCCCTCCATCATAGACAAGCCCCCAATAAAGAATGTATACACCAAGGATAAAAATTATTATTCTACTAAATTTAATTTTCTTTTCAGAACTTAAATTTCCCCCAGATAATGGATTGATAATATCATTGGTAATAATTGTACTCCAGCATAATAAGTAGCTATCGTGAGTACTCATAAATGCTGCAAGCATTGCTGCTGTCATAATTCCAAGGATTCCAATAGGCAGTATCTCAGATAAAAACCGTGGCATCATAATTAATGTATTATCATCTACAGCACCACCATAGTGTATATATGCACATATACCTAAAAAACATGGAATTATAAATCTAATAAGGAATGATACTGAAGACCATATATACTGTTTTTTAACCATATCAGGGCTATTCAGCGAAAGAGCTCTAGTAATAGCGGTTGGCCAAACTACCGCACTTACAAACCCAAGGACAACCTGCCAAGTGATATAGAAACCACCTCTACTTTGAATAGGATCATATATAGCTGCAGATTGATTTGTTAATACTTCTAGCTGTGTAAATATATTTGTCCACCCAAAATGCATAATACAGATAACTACGCTTGCAATCAAGCCTATGGATAAAACTACAAACTGTATATAATCTGTAATAATAACTGATATCATTCCTCCAAGCATTGTATAAACCAATACCATAATCAGTAGAATTATCATGATAATAGGAAGAGTTGCTCCGGATGGATCTATTCCAAAAATTCCTTGTATAAAAATAGCCCCAACCTTTAAAAACAATCCCATATTAAGAATTCCACCTATAACCAATAATACAGCTCCAAGGATTCTTACTTTTTTACCAAATCGAATTTCATAATATTCGGGGATACTTTTCACTTCTAACTCTCTCAGCTTTACAACGACAATACCTGTGAGCCCAACTGCAAGAGTAACGATAAATGCAAAGAGCCCAATATGAAAAGCAGAGAAATGATTAAGTACTCCCGTTTGAGAGTTATACATAACAGTAATTAATCCAAGCTCTGTGCCAAGCATCGTTGCGACGCCAAGAGATAATCCTACTTTTCTATCTGCAATCATAAATGTAGAAAAATCTGAAGATTTATCTCTGTATCGAAGTCCGATATAGAATACAGAAAATAAATAAATAATTATAATTCCGTAATCAATAATGCTCATTTATATATCCTGTAAGGTTGACTAACCTTTCTAAATTGTTCTGATTCATATTTCCAAGTTAATACTAACTCATTAATACTTAACCCATTAATTATATTTTCTTTAAGCTGATCAGAACCATATAGTTTATCAATAAAATTAGTTTCAAGTATTTTAAAATTTTCAGGGTCAGAATCATGAATGCTTTTTAAAATTAATACACCTAACTTAAGAGGATAGAATGAATCAAAATCAGTGATATCAATTTTAATGCCTTTACACTCTTCAGATTTATATTTTGGATATGCGGCTTTCCCTGGGATTGATTTTGGAATAAATGTTATTCCTGAAACATCAGCACCTCTAACTCCAGATGATTTAATTCTATCTAATACATCGTCTGAATTCAACCAAGGAGCTCCAAGAATTTTAAATGGAGTATCTGTACCTCTCCCCTCTGATATATTTGTACCTTCTAAAAGACATAAGCCACTATAAATTATAGCTGTTTCAAGATCTGGAATATTTGGAGAAGGTGGAATATCTATACTTATAGGTTTTCCATTCCATCCTAAAACTTTTATCACCTCTAAATCCAAATCACCATCACCACTAATCCAACTCATTCCTTCAATCATTAAAGCCAACTCTCCGATTGTAAGTCCATGTCTAATTGGAATTGGATGCATACCCACAAATGACTGAAATCCATTCCTAAGTATAGGTCCTTCAATTGCTCTCCCAATAGGATTAGGTCTATCTAAAACAATAATTTTAACTTCATTATCTAATGCTGCCTGCATAACATAAGTCATTGTACTTATATAGGTATAATACCTTGAGCCAATATCCTGCATATCAAATAATACAAGATCTATATTTTTCAGTTGATCTGAGGTAGGTTTTTTATTTTTACCATACAAACTATAAACTGGAATTCCATTAAAAGCATTATCATTAATTTTTTTCCCAGCCTCATCTTTCCCAAACAGGCCATGCTCTGGAGTAAAAATAGCTTTAAGATTAAGGTAGTCATTAGCTAAATCAACCAAACTATTTCCATCTTTATCTAGGCTTGTATGATTAGCAACAACAGCAATTCGCAATGTTTCATATTTAGATAAATCAGAACTAAAGAAAATATCAATTCCATTTGTATAGGATTTTCCCGATAAAGATGTTAAAGAAATAGAAATAAATAATATATATATAAGTCTACTATTCATCACCAAATAAGTTTAATAAAACTAATGAAACTATAACATTAACCATTGTTGATATAAGTATAAACCATGTCCATGCAACTTCATATGACTGTAAAATAAAAACGCTAATAATCCCTGAAGCTGATCCTATTAAAACCATCCAATCTTTTGGCTTCTTATTCATTAACTGGATTAAGAATAGGCTCAGAAGTATACCATATGTAAAAGATGCAATTCTTAAACCAGTAATAACAAGTGATTCATTGCTCTGATCAAATACTGATGCAATAATAATTAATGCAAATGCCCAGATAATACTGATTTTCTTAGATAAAGAAATATTATCCTTTATCCCTAATAAATCTCTTACTGTAGATGAAGATAAAGAATTAATTGATGAGCTCAATGTAGACATTGCTGCAGACATAATACCAGCAATCAAGACACCTCTAACTCCAATAGGCAAATAAGTTGCTATAAAATGAGCAAATTCTCTATCCTTCTTAAAGACTCCATTCTCTGCATAACTAGCTGGTATTGCAGAAAAATCTACATTCATATAGAACTCTCTTAAAAGACTACCAATTAATAAAAAAATAGAAAATTGAATAAGTGCAAAAAGACCACTACCTATCATCGCTTTTTTTGCACTTGAAAGATTGTTGCAAGATAACGCTCGTTGAACCATCATATAATCAACGCCATGAGATGAGAAGGAAAGCAATGTTCCTCCAATAATTCCACTGATAAATAAATTACTATCATTAATAATAGAACCTTGAAATACAAAGATTGAAGATAAAGAGCTATCTAAAACGTTAGCAATCTGATTTGATGTCAAGAAAGAAGAAATATAATAAATTGATATAATTCCCCCTCCTAAATAAATCAGAAATTGGATACTATCTATCCATAAGATAGATTTAATACCACCAATATATGAGTATAATAAAGTAATTAAGCCAATAATTAAAACACAGTTAACTATACCCCATCCTGTTAAAACATCAAATAAAATTGCTGTCAGTAAAAAACGAATCCCATCAGCAAGTAATCTTGTAATTAAAAAAACTAAAGATGAGAATTTATGAATAAGCGGACCATAGTGATTGCCTATAATCTCATAGATTGATACTATATTATTTGAAAAATATTTTGGTAATAAATAAAAAGATACAAGCGTTCTTCCTATTATATATCCAATAGCGAGCTGAAGAAACCACCAGCCTGATTTATATGCTATCCCAGGAATTCCAGCAAAGGTTAAAACTGAAGTTTCTGTCGCAACAATTGAAAACATTGCAACTACCCATGGTATGGATCCATCTCCTTTAAAATAGTCTGATGAAGTTTTATTTGATCTACTAAAAAATAGACCTAATCCAATAAAAAGAATTAAAAATAATATAATTATCAGAAGGTCCAAGAATACCCTTTTATAAAATAGCTTTCATAACTTCAGTATGAAATGCTCTTCGAACACCATACATTCCTTTAGTATCTCGTGATGGATGAACTCTATTAGTAAGTAAAACTATTATAACTTTATTTTTATGGTCAACCCATAATGATGTACCAGTAAACCCAAGATGTCCATATGAGTGATCAGAGAAATAATCACCTGCAGAGCTTTTACCATTTCGACTAGGAGTATCCCAACCAAGGGCGCGATCAGAGCCTTGAGGTAATTCTTGTCTATTAGTAAAATAATCAATTTGATGCTCTGGGAATATCCTACTGCCAAGCCAAGTACCACCATTTAAAAATAATTTACCATATTTAGCAAGGTCATTAGCATTTGAAAAAATGCCAGCATGGCCTGAAACTCCTCCTAATAAATATGCATTCTCATCATGGACATCGCCAATCAATAATTTATTTCGGAAGTAATTATCTTCTTCTGTTGGAACAATATTGTCCCTTATAGATAAATCCGGATTATAAAATGTATTATTCATTCCTAT
>CETU01007291.1_pt1 | contig 17932 bp, 12 predicted proteins | sample 356531 | NCBI WGS metagenome assembly CETU01 (sample SAMEA2623488, study PRJEB7988) | marine metagenome | isolation source: saline water (ENVO:00002010), including
AAAGCTGGGAGCCGTTTTTTTTGGGGGGGGGCGTAAACCATTGCTCAAAAAGCGGTGGTTCGCTGACACAGCGACGGTTGAAGCTCGATGGATAGCGGTCAGGACCGACCGCAGACCGCTTTTGCAAGCTCGATCCCCCTAAACCAGGCGGATGGGGCAGGACTACGCCATTGAGGGCTTGGAAACGATGCAAGAGACAGGTTGGAGGCGGAGTTCACGCCTGTTAACTGATGATTTTTAAGCATCCATGAGGAAGTGCACCATCCATAAGACTGATTTGGAGTGGATGACCCCGCGGCATGGAAAACCCATCACCAGACACAGGGAAATGCCCAGAGAGGCCTAAGACGCATAACGAACGATTTGACCTGCAACATTGAATGCTTTAGCGACTGATTGCCCGTGAAGCACTGGTTACCGAGAAAAATGGGGGCAAAGACGTTCAAGCTGAACAACACGCGAATGGACGCTGAATGATCAAGTGATAGCCATTTGAAGGGAAGCGGTGACTCACGATCAGGAGAACGGATCTTCACAGACGGTTTCGTATAACGAGAACCTCTTTTCTTAATGCGATCAATAGGTCAATCGAAAAAACGACAGCCGCACCTGCTCCTGCTGCCAACAGATGGCTAAAGATTCGGTGAGCATGGCGCCCAATGAAGGAGAAATACCAACATCGACATCCACGGCCAAGCAACTGAATGGCTGGCAACTAGTTTCAACCACTGATTCGGGCAGGTCAACAACAAACGGAAAAACAGATACCCGACAAGCACTCACGGAACGACGCAGAGAAAAACCGTCCATAATGAACAATATGCCTCGATTTTAGTATCACTTGAGACATTCCTGTCAAGTATCAAGCCGACGCAACATGGCCAATTGAAGATGGCATAAGCGTCAGATGTAGGGTGACCAAGTGCTACGTCACTCCTTAAAATGGATGAATGAAGAGGGTTATTTCGAGGCGAAACCTGCAACGGCTGTTCATCGGCTGGGGCGTCCCCATGGCGCTGTTGGTAGCCGCGAGCAGTCCCCCTGGGAAGACACAAATAACAAGCACATCAGACTCGGAAATATCACTTGGCTCCCTGGTTAATGGCAGTGAAGGCGGGTCTTGCAATTCAGGGATATGCGCTATTACAGGAGGAACAGCAAAAAACAACAAACTCTTTCATCGGCTCACCGAGTTTTACGCCCACTCCGGGATAGATAAAGTCACAATCAACAATGATCAATCCACAAATAAACCTTATCAGTCAGTTATTGTTGCCAATATCGATGATAATCAATTGGGAACGTTTATTGACACTCCCATTGAATTCACAACAAGCAAATCAGACCTTATTATCCTTGCGCCATTCGGGATTAGGCTCGGCACAGGAGCTCAATTCACAAATATAGGCTCAATAGCCCTGTCAACATCAGATCAATTAAGGATTGGCGACGAGACCTTTCACTTCCTATTCAGCGACGTAAATGAAATTAATAACTTTAGTGATTCCATTGAACTGATTCAAGATAACTTCATCAACGGCTACCCTGACGGTGCACCGATTAATATTGTAATCGACGTAAGCGAGCAGCTTGCAATTGAAGGAGACTTACTCCTGCACGGTATCGGAGGTGTATATATCAATTCAAATACTGCTGGAGAAAGAGCAAAGTTGAATGTGGCCAATGGCCTGGATATACACTCAAGCGGCGATTCAATGTTTGGCGAGGTAGAACAACTGCCAAATCAATCAACAACACTAGACGATCTGGAAATCACAGCACAATCTGTTAATACAAACTCAGTAGGGACTGGAGTTCAAACCCTAGCCATAAAGGTGAATAATACAAAAATTAAAAGTACAGAAGGCAACATCAGCCTAAAGGGGATCAGCGGAGACGAAGTTGATGGTGGCGAAAACAACTTACAAGGTATTTTCATCGAAGCAAATTCAACACTTGTAGCGGAAAAAGGGAATATCCAGCTTGAGGGCCATGCAGGCAATGGAAACAATCAAACTGTCACAGAAACCTATAATTGGGAAGATGGTAGTAGTCAGACAGAGACATTTGATGTAGCAGTTGGAAGGGGAATAGAAATTCATGATAGTTCGATTGAAGCAAAAGAGGGAACGATTGATATTGATTCAGTTGCGTCGCACGGCTCAATTGTTTTTTATGGAAATGGAGCAGAGCTCCGAAATTCAAAACTTGAAGCAAATCAGATTGATATCAAGGGTACATCAGCAAAGAGTACAGTCGATACGAAACATTCCTTCGGGATATCACTCGAAAGAACAACGCTACTGGGTGAAAGCGGGATTGATTTAATCGGACAACCGGGCCATCAAGAAGCCAATGGGCCTAACGGTGAAAACGTTGGAGGAATACGACTTTATGACTCTGAACTAACCAGTTCAAACGGCAAATTAAAGTTGACAGGAATCGGGGGATCTGGAACTATCTTAGATGATAGCGAAGGGATTTATGTTGATGAAACAACACTACGTGCTTCTGCAATTGATCTGAATGGTACTGGGGGAAAAGCTGCAAAACCCAATCTGTCAGATAAAAGTACTGGAATTCGGATCAGACAATCAACATTGGATACCGGCTCACCAGCACTCACACTGACGACCGAAGCAAATGGCAACATTGTTCTCAAAGGTACTGGTGGTAGCGGAAAGGACGACATCAGTGGTATCAGCATCGTCGATGGGTCAACAATCGATAGTTCAGGATCAATCGAAATCACAGGGCAAGGTGGGTTTGGAGATACGCTAAAAAATGTCAATGGAGTTTTGATCACAGGTGAATACCCCCATACAACGATTACCGAGGGGGATACCACAATAAAAGCAAACAAGGCTATCTCAATTAATGGCGAGGGTGGGCTCGCAACTAAAAATGACGCATCAGTCGGGGTTAGAATTGTACACGCAGAGATTGAATCAGATCAAAAAGTTGAAATTAAAGGAGTCGGTGGCACCAGTACTGGCACATCAATCGAAGAAGAAAATCATAATGGCTTTATGGAGGGTGTAACGATTTGGGGTTCAACAATAACCGTAAATTCTAGTGATACGGAAAGCTCAATCAGCAATCCATATGGTGCAACGCTCATCGTTGATGGATCAGCAGGACGATCAGATGGTTTTGTTAGCAGCACATCTGGTGTCTTCTTAGACAATTCAACATTAAAGACTGACGGCGTATTACATCTAAAAGGGAGTGGAGGGAACAGTAGTTCGAACGTGAGTCTAAATAGTAGTGGAATCTGGTCGATGAATGGAAACTTGCAGGGATCGTCTGTTCAGATTGAAGGACAAGGGGGCTCATCTAGCAATCTCGATGCGATCAATCCTGTGCCGTTGGGGCAGAACGATCTTGGGTTAATGACTTATCGGTATACACAGGTAAGCCGTGGTGTATATCTACAAGGAACCAATATTGCAGCTGCAACTGGTTCTACAAATCATAACGGTGCAATATCAATCAATGGAGTAGCTAAACAAGGTAATGCAAATTTAAATGGCATTGAATTGTATGAAGCGACGTTAGACGCCGAAACAGATTTGACTCTGGTGGGGAAAGGTGGGACGGCAAACACAGATGTGGATATTGTTTCTGGCATCCAATTAGTTAGAGCGGAATTAGATGCTGGGAACACAATTAATCTCACAGGAGAAGGAGGTCAAGGTTATGGCACTTCAAATTACCTTCGATCAACGGGTGGAATCGATAGTTTTGGATCAATAATATCGCAAACGGGTGAACAAGGATCGGTCACAATTAAAGGAACCGGTGGAAGCTCAGAGGGTGAACTTAAGGATTCCTACGGAGTATTAATAGCGGCCACCACTGTTAATTCACAAGGAGCGGTGGAGATTGATGGAAATGGTGGGCAAGGCTTGAAAGTGGAAAACGCAGGTGGTGTTGCGCTGTTTTTGGATACAAATATCTTGACCACCGAAGAGCTTAAAATCAAAGGAGTGGGCGGAGAATCAACAACATCAGCGTTGATTACTACTGGTGTCAATGTTGAAAAAACTGATCTGACTGCCTTATCCATTGAAATGGATGGTACTGGAGGCAAAGCCGAGAAATCAAATCCGAATTCAGAGATCCTAGTGGGTATTTTTCTTAATGAAGCAAACATATCCACTTCGCCAGAGAGTAATAACACAGGCAATATTGTACTCAAAGGCAATGGTGGTGTTGGTTATCAAAATTTAGCTGGTGTAGACATCATGAATTCATCAATCAAAACCGACAAAGATATCGTCATTGAAGGTACAGCAGGAACCGGTGAAAAAGTTGAGAATGCCAACGGAGTTGTTTTAATGCACTCGGAAATTTGGATGGGAGAATTCGATAATAATGGCGATCCAATTTTTGTAAGTGGACCACCGACAATATTTGAAGCCAATGATTTGATCATCACTGGCAACGGTGGTCAAGCTGAAATCAGTGCTACACAATCCATGGGGATTGCTTTAATGGGAACAAATCTGAATCTTGCCGGCTCAATCAAGCTGCAGGGGAATGGGGGCACAGGTTCAAATATCACATCGATAGGAAAACCAGAGCTCAATAATGGTGTCTCCCTCGCTATGAATAATATAAAAACTGGTGGAGATTTTACGATCGAAGGGACGGCAGGTACGGGCGGAGACTTTGTAATCGGTTATCTGGGTGACATGAATACTTACGACATCAATGGAAATGTATTCGTTACCGGAAAAGGTGGCCAAGGTCCAGAGGTGAAGGATTCTTTCGGCGTTGGGTTTTGGGGTGAGAACTGGACTGTCAACGGAGATTTCATAATTGATGGTACTGGAGGATCAGGAACAAAAACAAATTCAGCTTATGGAACGGCAATGCGCTTTAGTAAAGTGATTGCTAATACAATTGATATATCCGGTAAAGGTGGCAACTCTACAGATACACAAGATTCGCGCGAGAATTATGGATCGCAAATACTGTTTTCGGATCTTAAAAGTATTAGCGGCAATATTTCAATTTCAGGAGATGGAGGTACAGGAGGAGAAGATGATACAGGCATTGTCCTGACAACAGTAAATTTAAATAGTGCGAAAGATATTAAATTAGACGGCAAAGGTGGTGCGGGCGATATTGTAAAATTCTCACGAGGTATCGGCATCTACAGTGAAACGTATTCATATTTAAATGAAGAATTATTATATGGCAATGCCGAAGGAATCTTACACATGTTGCCCATAAGCCTAGAAGAATTTCAATCTCAAACCAACGAATATAGTGGAACCACATGGTATGAAAATTCGATCAATGCCAATAACATCAGTATTAAAGGGGAAGGTGGCTTAGCAAACAACAAAAATGAATCCGGAGACAACCAGGGTATTTATATCAAGGATTCACATTTCAACCTCTCTGGAAACTTAGAGATTGACGGCGCGGGTGGAGACGGCGGCTCCTTGGTTACGGGGGTCGAAACTATTAACAGCGACTTCGATATCAACGGCGACATGCTGGTTAAAGGACATGGAGGAAAGGGAGACATTATTCGCTTCGCAGAAGGTATCCTGATTAAGGACAGTGACTTTAACGTTTCAGGCAAACAAATCCAATTGGAAGGAAGAGGAGGCACAGGATCCAAAATCCGGGATGGAATCGGCATCGATCTTGATAAGACTGATTTAATTGCATTAAATAAAAGTTCTACGATCCAATTGAAAGGTTGGGGGGGGGAAGCAACCAACAAGATAGACTCAAAAGACAACACTGGAATCAAAATCTTTAATACAAATATTGTTGGAGGTCAACATCAAAACATTATTGGTGTTGGAGGAAATGGTGGCAAGAAAAACAATGGTCTTTTAATTCGAAATACACATCTAAAGTCAGATAATGGTGATCTAACTTTGTCCGGAACTGGAGGGGAAGGAATTAATATCCAGAAAGGATCCGGAATCGTTATTGATGCAGATCTCAGCACGGAAAATAGTTCTGAACAACCTGACACCAATTCCCAGACAACTTCAGCAGCAATCAATTCAACTGTGTTGAAAGCAGACTCGATCGAGTTGAAGGGCAGTGGTGGTACAAGCGTGATCACTAAAAATGCGATCAACGAAAAAGGAGAAGATACATTTAATCAAACAGCAGAGAATCGCGGAATCCGTATTCAAGATGCGACACTCACAGCCCAAAGTGGTCATGTCTCACTATCAGGAAATGGGGGAACACTTCTTGTTAATGGAATTAAAAATCCAGACAAAGACTCAGAAGTAACAGCAATCAGTCAAGCCTCCGATCTTGAGGGTGTTTCACTGAAAGACGTAAGCTCTAAATCAACTCAGTGGACTTACATCGGCGGGCAGGCAGGCCAACCGATCGCCGGCAATAAAAACAGCGGTACAACGATAGTAAGCTCCACGATACGCACAGCCACAAAGATTCCAACAACATCATCGAGCTCGACAGTGGCTGAAAAAGCAAAAGCGAGGTTGATCAGCCCGGCGCAAGAAAATCGGATTGAAGGCAATGCATTCAGCGGCACAAACGATAATTACGGGCTCACAATCGACAATACAACAATTGAATCAAAAAATGATTCACTTACTTTGGCCGGGCAAGGCGGATTAAAGGCTACAGGTGAAAAGAATTACGGTATTTATATTCGCAATGGATCTTCGATTGAAGTGGGTAATAAAGATAGCTCACACAATCTCAAAATTTATGGTGCGGGTGGTGACGGTACAGACATAACTGGTGGAATTCTTACCGAAAATACAAGCTATAAGGGTTCTGGAAACATTGTCATGGTCGGTGCCTCTCAAGGCACTGGGGATTTGTCTGATGCTATTGAAATATCTAAAGATGTCAGCATAGAATCCGGTGAAGACACTGATATCAGTAGCAACAATAACGTCAATATTTCAGACAGCTCCGTTGATACTGGTAATGATTTAACTTTAAGCGCAGAGGAAGATCTAAATGTCAACGAGTCTGAAATCTCATCCGATGAAAACGTAAATGCTGTAGCAACAAATGATATCAACGTCGACAGTAGTAATATCGTGACTGAGGAGAACATTAATACAACTGCTGGTAATGACGTTAATATCGACGAAACCAATATCGACTCACAGGGTGATATTAATACAACGGCAGGCAATGACGTCAATATCGACGACACCAATATCGACTCACAGGGTGATATCAATACAACGGCAGGCAACGACCTCAATATCGACGACACCAATATCGACTCACAGGGTGATATCAATGCAACGGCTGGCAATGACCTCAATATCGACGACACCAATATCGACTCACAGAGTGATATCAATGCAACGGCAGACAATAACATCACTATTAGTGACTCGGAAATCAATTCAGACAACACAACGCTAAACGCTGACAAAATTGAACTCGAAAATACAATTGTTTCAGCAGATCAAAATCTTGATGTCATCGCAATCTCTGGACTGGACATCACCTCATCTGAACTCGATGCGTCTGATGCCATAGCACTTAATTCATACAGCACTTCGATTGAGAGCAGCACAGTAACAACTACAGACCTATCCATTAATTCTGCAGAATTAACTCAAAAAGAAAGTAGTTTTGAAGCGAACTCCTTCTCTGTCAACAATGAACAAAACTCTGATGATAACCGTAATGGTGCCCTTAAGAGTTTAGGCTTGGATGTCAATACATCGCTCCAAACAGTCGGTGCTCAAGCAAATGATTCGCCACCGACGCAAAGCAACAGTGAACTAACGATGTCGTTAGCAGGTGGAGTTAACTACATCCTCGATGACTCTGCTCAGGAATCATCATCAAATGATTCACAAGTTACCACAACAACCAGCGATTCATCCACTTCTACTTCATCTGGTTCTAAGGAAAGTAGCTCCGTTGACAACAAATCGGTCAGCAGCGATGCCTCATTAGATAGCCAATCAGACTCTGAACAAGCAAAGTCAGGCGACGATGATCAAGACAGCAAAGATAATTCAGAATCTTCAAAGGATCAGAAAACACCAGAAGGATCTGATTACAGACTTCCAACACAAGAGCTTACAATCAAACAGACACAGCAGATTCACCAAGAAAGTGAGGCGCAGTCCAGTAAATTTGTTGCCAATCAGCTTGGCTTATCAGAACGGCCTGCGATGACAATTCAAGAGATTCAAAAAATGCTGATCAGCGGTATGGCCCTAATGAACAATAGCCGACAATAAATATGATCAGGATTCTGATGTTACGCACCAATATAAGTCGGTTCAATGGATTGATTCTTGCATTCTTTGCAGTGAGAGACGCCGCGGTCAATCAGAGAAATTTCTGGCTCCTCAGGAATCGAGTTCTCCGATCCATCGCTTGGTGACGTGCGCCTCGCAGACGCAAGGCCTTTGAAAAATCCGCCAAGCTCTGAGAACAGAATTCGTCAATGGCATCAAACCAAAACTGGTAGGCACTACTGGTACTTGCTCACACAGACGAAGTTCTTAATTGGCATCATTGCGATCCACACACCAGCAGAAGACTTCTCCAATCCAGGCTTCAGTGGTTTGCCTCCGGGATTCATCGGCGCAAACTGAACCAACTGATGACCAAATGCCGTCGCTCAACCCTTCTACAGAGACCGAATCACCGCACATGTTGCAGAGGTGAAACGTCACATTCCAATCTCAACCGGGCGATTGAACCTCAGTCTGGCGGCCTACCCGATCAGAGAGATGTAGCTATGAATCTCGGAGAACATTTCAAAAAAAAGGCTATAGACCTCACAACCCTGGAGAGCCATCCGTTTCCAGAGGCAGCCAATACAGATGCCGGGCATCCTTGATCACCTCGCTCTGACATCAGAGCTGAGTGAAATTGAAGACGAGTCACAATCAGCAAAGCGGAAGAAGTGGTTCTTCATCACACGATGCATCTCAGGCATCTAGAGCTAAATCCTGCCGTTGTAGCAGAAGTGATCCCAGCCTTCGCAGAAATAAAAATACCAATGCAGCTGCCTAAAAAATCCAGTCGTAGCAGAGAATTACAGTCAAAAACTGAATGATGCACCCTCCACGTCAATGATCTAATCAACAGGGAAGTCAATAAACAAAAGTCTCAAGCCAGACCAACGTCAGCAACAAACCTTTTCAAACCATCTTAAGATCAATGCAAGCTTTGAGTGTCCACCAGCAGAAAAAAATGGGTTGAGTGCGAGAAAGGAGCTATAAAAATAGGGCAGCTTCCACTCACCAGACCAATGAAACGCAGATTTCGCTGGTGGCTTCCTGCTCTGTCGCTTTATCTCTTGAGTGTTCCGATCATTTTTATATCCGTAGGATTATTCGTTTATTTAGTCATTGTTATCTTGATTACCGTCAGTGGACTTGACGGACCAGAAGCGGCTGGATTCTCCTGGTTGTTTATATTGTATATGTTTTTCTGTGGCATCCCACTTTCACTCCTGTCATCTCTTTTTGTCCCACCATTGGTATTCGGTTGGCTACGCAAGAGAAGGCTCAGGAGGTTAAGGAAGATTCGAAGCCGAAAGATCTAACACTGATGCACAGGAACTATCGAGGAGCAATAAATCGACTAAGACAATCTGGTCTTGCCGCAGGGAGAACCTAATCACTTTTCGATGCACCTGAGCGTGAACCTCTAGCTCGAATGGGGAATACCAACCCATCAATCATTCCCCCAGATGGGGGATGGAAACTGAAGCAATGTCTTTAGGGGAGGTTCGACGGCAGATGAAGCCTTGTGGCGAAGTGCCAAGGATGGATCAGTTCAAGGCTTTGCGGGCAGGGCTCGCGCCTCACCTGTCAACCAAGATGGATGGCTCAATCTGCAGCGATCCAGAAACAAGCATAAGACGAATGGTGGAGATCGCTTCTGCTTGGAGTACAACCAATCTTCACCGCCAGCCTGTTCTAGCGCCTTATTAAAGCTACGGTCCTTGTTGGAATACCATTTTTCCCTGCCAGAATGAGTGGTATATCGAGTCTTTTGCAATGAAACGGTTACTGCTGCTCGTTAGCGCTTTGCTGGTTTCGTCAAGCCCGGCTATTGCCTGGGAACCTGGCGATGACTGGCGGGATGACCAATGCGAATATGTTATTGATGGGGCTAACAGAGTTGCCGATGTCTGTCGAGGTATTTATGGGAGGGGAGAGATATTTTTAGGTATCTATTGGAAAGACGGGGCTGAGGTTGTAGGCCCCTGCAATGCAACTGAAAGTTGGCCTATTGAATACCAAGGTTTATCACGCGCCGATGCTTATGACTGGCTTGTCGAGTACTGCAATTGGTAATCGCGTGAGCAACTATTTCCAATGGAACTAACTCCAGAAAGGCATCCACTAGTTAGCGGGAAAGTTCCTACGAGGATTTGGAGTCCTAGAAGCAGCTCTTCCTTTCGTGAACGTCAAGACCACCTGCCATTACGCTGTGTGAGCCCGGATTAGGGTGCAAGACCGAGGGGTACCATTCGATGAGAATTTGCAGCCAGCACAGCTTAATCAGCTCCATAATGCATACTTAAAAAATGAAGCTATATTCAATTATCATGGTGAATTACAAGAAGTAGCAACTGCCTTGCCAGAATAAACTTTATTACTGGAAACATCACGCTAGTCCTTATATCATTGATGATGACGATATTTTTCCCATTGCTAATATTTCCTTGAATCCTGGCCGAAAAAACCGCCGTGAAAAAATTTGGTCCACCTCTAGCTTTATTCCTCATCGGACTCTGTTTCTGGTGGCTGAAACCTGATACGTTTGAACCACAAAAAAATAGTGAGAGCATTCCTTCGCAAATGCTAACAACCTGGACAACTGGAAACACAAAGCTGACTCTATACCAAAAAACAACTGGCGATTTAACAGAGGGCTTCTTCTTTAATCCTAAATCGAACCGAATATATGGAATACTTCAAGGGCGCTACAGAGATGGAGCTCTGAATGGCCATTGGATACAAGCAAAATCACAAAAGAAATGCCCTGACGAAAAGTTCGGCACTTTTTACTGGGGTAGATTTAATTTTGTGTTCGATAAAGATTCATTCGCGGGTAAGTGGGGCTACTGCAATAGTGCTTTGCATGACGTATGGGGTGGGGCTGAAAGACACAGACTACGCAAATAAAATCGCCCGGCTCTTCTATCCGCCCTTTACGACCAAAGAGCTTTAGCTGGGGACAGTCTCATTCTTCTGAAGTTAAATCAATGGTCATCAGTTGAGATCCACAAGATTAGTGGATGGTTCTCCAAACTCTCATGGCAACGAGCGCAAACCTTCTTGTAAATCCTGAGTCGGTAGAAATATTCGGCACAACCAAAAACCACTCCAGATATGCAGACGTTCCAACAGCCGTAGCAATCACCATCACCTGGCCCGCTCAAGAAGCGACCTTTTCTTCTTTACACCAGATGTAACGGCCTGACCTTAATTGAAGCTTAGCTGTATTGATGAGAAAAAAGATAGCCTCAAATCTCACCGGATTCATACAAAAAAACGATAATCAAAGACAAAAAAGAATCAGCATACACAATTCAGTTAGCGAAGAAAAACATTAACAGCTCACCAGAACACCTATGACTAAATATTCAAGACATCAATTTACCTGTAACGACAATCAGCTGTCGTCAGCTTAAGCTTTCCTTTTCTTGTGAGCCGAACAAGACTGATTCTGCATGTACTACGTTCTCCTTTGGGAGAAATCTTCGAAACCTCACCGTTTTTGCAAATGTAGGCCTTGATTTTACCGTTATTTTTATAAGTTCTGTAGCACTCACTTACAGAATTAAATTTAATCTTATACCCATCACGCCAGGACGTTTCACTGTTCAGATAGCTCTTGAACGATGAGGGGCTATACACAGGAAAAGCCTTTGCCGCGTCACCCAGCAGAGAGGCAGATATCCCTAGGAGCGCAACCAACGGTAGAACGATCAGATTGACTCTGGTAGTAGAAACCATCGTGATGCCATAGATTCTCTAGCTTTAGCAAAAACCGCACCTCTGGCAATCGATTACGTGTTGATGCTAACAAAATACAACCAGCCAGTCCGAAGCTTTCAGCTCATACCCCCCGAAATCGGCTGCAAGTCAATATTTGCGCGGTTAACAATACATCAAATCAATTCACTTTATCGGCATAATGCAAGAGATCAGTGATCAGCAAAGCACACCACCGCCATTCCCCACAAAAGTCACACCCCTCCCATCCGAGGGAGCCCCCCCCCCTTTACATCCCTCCATTTAACCGAGACATCAACACCACGCTTTGAAACAGGAAAGGTGTTTGTAGACTCGTTTAGAGTTATGAATAGTACGAGAGAATATCCAACTCGTTATGGATCCGCTCATTTAACTGTCAGCAGGCATCTCTTCTATTGCTCTTGGCTCAATCGCCTATTCATTGGTAGTCATCAGTGAATCAGCAAAGAATTTCAACGACTGTGTTGAACAAGATGTTACATGGTGGGAAGAACAAGATGGACAGCTCCATCCATGGACTCGATCGAATCAGGTTGCCTTTTGCAATGGAGAGATCTTTGAAGTGGAGGTCAACAATTTAGACGCCCTAAAAAAATCAAAGCTATGAGACTGATCCCCAAGCACAAAAATACAAGCATAAGAGCATCTCAGGTGCTGGAGACACGACCCGCTCTTCGAAGCCCTAAAACAGCCACCGCTTGCAGATCTCAATGTTTTAAGAATACCGAAGTCGAAGAATGACGACTTCGCATCAAGGTCAACCCAAAAGATCAAGCGGAAATGTCCAATCCTTCGCAATTCGATGAACTCTCTTTCCAAATCTCTGCGTCTACTGATGACAGCAGTAAGCTGATCAGTGAGCTTTATGGTCACCGGAAGCATAAGCTTCAGCGAACGTTTCCTATCGGCCTAAATACCACGGTTCAGGATTCCTGAGGTCTGCTTCTTGAGGCAAGATCAATAACCAACGATGGCTATGCACATTCGCATCCAGATAACAAGCTGATTTCGTAACGAAATCGTTCAATCGATGGATTTCTGTTATCGGGCAAACCACTGCAACAGGGCCTACTGTTGCGTATAGAGAAACGTGCTCACATCCATGCAGTCTTTTAATCTCTGGCCTGAGCAGCGGATGCGCGTCATCCGCTGGAGTCTTCTCTTTGGCTGGGGAATTTTAATCCTGTCCCTGCTATGGCCAGGCATTGGCATTAACGGCAACAGCATCTTTTGGGGAAGCGTTGTGCCGGGTGGGCTTTTCATCATTGCGGCAATCAGTCACGAACTCTGGCGCCGCATCTGCCCGCTGGCTTTTGTTTCTCAGCTGGCACGGGCATTGGATCGTCAGCGCAGACGACCCGGACGAGGAGGAAAACCCGAAATCGTCAAGGTGCAACCGGATTCGTGGCTTGGGCGTCATCACATCGAATTGCAATGGAGTCTGCTCATCGCGGGCCTCTGTCTTCGACTACTGGCGGTGAACAATTCCCCATTGGCCCTGGCAGTTCTACTGCTTGGCACCGTTGCAGCAGCACTGACCGTGGGCTGGGCCTATGGAGGAAAAACCTGGTGCCAATACATCTGCCCAATGGGCCCCGTCCAACAGATCGTGACAGCAGAACGCTCTCCCCTTGGGAGCACTGCCCATGTGAACAACAGTACGCGCATCACGCAGTCGATGTGCCGCACCATCTCAAGTGATGGTCTCGAACAAAGCGCCTGCGTGGCTTGTCAGAGGAATTGCATGGATATCGATGCTGAACGGTCGTTCTGGGAAAATCTTCAAGGCAAGCGCGGACTGGACTGGGCCTGGAGCTCCTATTTGGGACTCATCATTGGCTTTTTTCTCCTACTGCGCCTCGAAGGAAGTGGAGATCCAGCCAATGCCCTCAGCCCGCTGTCGGCAACATTTCCCGTTCCAAGGCTGATCGCCTTTCCAGCCATACTTCTTCTCTCCGCGCTGATCTCCGTTTACGCGCTTCGGCTGACTGAAGGAGTTCTCGAAAACATCGACAACCGCCAAGGGCAATCAGAGCCATCCCAACGAGCCCGGCAGCACATCCGTCAGCTCGCCACATTCCTTGCGGTCAACACCTTTTTCTTTTTCACTGCCCCATTGCAGGGGATGTTCGGCGAGATTGGCGACACCCTGGTGCGTTACAGCGTTCTCGCTCTCACATCAATCAGTCTTTTTCGAGGCTGGAAGCGAGGGCATGCTGTTTATCGGCGTGAGAGCACCAGCGACAATCTGCGCAAGAAGCTGAGAGATCTACCTGGTCTGGATGCAGCCCTCGATGGGCGCTCTCTGGAGGCACTCACTCCGGATGAAGTCTTCACCCTGGTGAAGGCACTTCCAGCAATCGGCCAACAAAAAGGTAAGCAGATTTATGCCGATGTGATGACCGAGATGCTCCAAAGTGGGCGGCTTAACCATGCGACTGCCCTTCTTGAACTAGAAGAACTACGTCACAGCCTCGGACTCTCGCAGGATGATCACCATTTGGTACTGCAACTCGTCAGCGAAAAACAACCCGGCCTGCTGAACAGCGCATCGTTCGAACGACAAACCGATGAGCTGCGGCGGGAGGCCGCTCGGGAACAAATCGAAGAACTCATTCGCGTCAACGGACTCGATGGTCTGACTCCATCTCAATTGACAGCCACGGCTCAAGCAGATCTCGAGCTGCTGCGTCAGGGATCTGGCCTCGATGACAAAGCGTGGGAGGAGTGCCTCCAAAGCTTTGGTGCTAAGGGCGTATGGGAAAAACAACGCTTGGAAAAACTGAGTGATCGCTGGCGCTGGATGAGCGGGCTGCAAGGCATGCTGCTGAAGGCTGCAAAGCAGGAACCACTCTTCCTACCTCTTGCCAACTGCCTCAATCAACGCCAAGAGTTGCTGCGGCACGACCTCAATCCAACCCGTGTCGCTTCGGGATTGGAGCCGTTGCCTGAATCAATCGAAGCACACGGCAGTACAGAAGAGGCACTGAATCTGCTTTGGTTAGATCCTTGTCCTGATACGGCCGGCTGGATTCTCATGCTTGACCAGCTCGAGCATGCAGATCGATCGGCAAGACCGATTCGAGAGACAAGGGACTATCTAGGGACCTCTGAGTTTCTGGAAAAGCTACAGCGCTCTGAGCTGGATCCGGAACTAAGGCAATGCTTTCGAGCATTGATGAAAGCCTCCTTATTCGATGATCTAACGCCAGAAGGAATCCTTTGGCTGGTCAACCAAGGACCAATCACCCGCGTTGAACCAGGGGAAATAATTGTGCAGAAGGGAGAGACTATCGACCACATGTCAATCGTGGTTCGAGGAACGGTTGAACTCATCGACAATCCAGGGGAACAGAAGATTCTGAATTGCGGTGAAACACTCGGTGAATTAAATGTGATCATCGGTACTCCCCAACCGGCCAGTGGCCATGCTGGCCAAGATGGGGCTGTACTCTTCACCTTGCACGCACAAATTTTTGACGAACTACTTCGACGATCACCTGGCTTCAACCGCGGCCTGATCCGGGAACTCGCTGAACGTTCAGCCCTCGCAGAAGCTAAGGCCTGACCTACGGCGTCATGAATAACAACTAAACACACAACCACAGCTAAAGATATGAACCACAAACAAGTTCAACGTATTGCGAAGAGCTAAAGTCAATATATATAGTAAAAATTTCAAGCAAGGCCTGGCTTAAACAATTCAGTCATTTTGATGCATCAAGCGATGCTCATCCCCATAGGCTCTAATCAACTTATGACAAAGGTTTCTCGAGATAATGAGATTTAATTTTTCGTAGATCGATGGATTTTTTTCTTTCAAACGGGCCAAGTCATCTGCGCCCCAAACCAGCAAGGTAGCATTGTCAACCAATACATCGTCTTTTGTCGTTTCTCCAGTCAGAAACGACTCCTCGGAAATCCAATCACCAGGGTAAAGCTTTGCGACCCTGTCACCTTCGATATCGACCATAGCGGCGCCGTCCAAAACGAACATCAGCGAAGAAAACTTCTGATTACTCTTTTGAACAAATTCAGGAGTATCGCTCGAGCCAAAACGCCTCACCTGGGCATGGTTGACGAGTCGATCAAATTCATATGGGAGCATAAGACTGAAGTTTTGCACATAAACAGAACGCCAGGTATAGGCCAAACTTGCCATCGACCTGGCGTAAAAATAGCGAGCTATCATGAATCCATTGAGACCGATACCTAGCAATGACGTACCCAATTGCGCCGTCATGCCGACCTGATCAAGACCGACCCAGAAAATGACGAAAAGATAACCTATTGATATGGTAATTGCCAAAAAACGGAAGGCAATGAGCGATGTTACTAGAAGCGAAAGAGATCCGCAAATACTTAAAAGGATAAAATATGTGTCTGGTTGAGATAAATATTCAGGCATGAACCAGGCAGCATGGAACCCCATCATGCACGAAAAAGCATCATATGGGGCAGTCGTGTTGACATAAAGATCAAGTTCAGCACTAAAGGAAGCCAACGGAAACCTTAATCATTATCAATCAATGCCTTGGCATTTCAATCTTCCAATATCGAACCAAACGCTTAGTTGAAAGCATTGCAAAATTGAGCCTGAGACAAATCTGCGCAAGCCTCGCTTGATTCAATGCCAAAAACATCACTGCCGAATTCCATTACAGATCGACTTTGGCCCTCATCTTCCTGAATACCATTCAATTCGTTTCCCAAAGGTGATGAATCAGAATCCGGAAACGCAAGCTCCTCGTCTCCACTCTTAAGCTCATACCCAAAAGCCGACTGCCCATTATCTTCAAGACCACTTTTTTGATCTATATTATCAACATTCAGCAGCCGATTCTGTGGTGCATATTGGCCGGAGGAGTCTAAGAATCCCTCCAAACCTAGGGTGTCATCGCCTCGGTTAATCGGTACAGGGCTATCAATTTGTTGCCCAGGGAAAAAACTCCTCGATGGTATTGCTTGCTGTGGCTGGGACCTGGCAGGATGATTAAATAACGCGAGGCATACGGCTAAAGCCAGCCCGCGAAGACCGAGGAAGAAAAACAGATGCATCAAGGGATCTTTTCTCTTGATCTTCAAAGTAGTCTTTCGAGACCGGGACAGGAACATGGTTTGCTGTAGAGAGCGGTCCTACAACCTCGACGAACCCACCAAACCCTTGCAAACAGAGTTACTGCCGGTTCTGGACGACTTCGATGAATATTGAAGTCTGGGAACAGGTAACGGCGATTGCGGTGACGATCGGGCTTGTGGCAGGAAATTTTTTTCTGTTCACTCCCTGGCGTAACGGTCATGACCCCCGTGCAGGTGATCTCGGGCGTAGCCAAGATCAGTCCTTATTGAAATAGGACGCTGTCACTCGCTCTAACAGCTGCAAGGACTGCAGGCTCTCCAACCGGGCCTGCGCCTGAGCCAACATCGGCTTGCCATGGGGAACGCATGATTCGATCAACGACGCAGCCTCTGATGCTTCAGCTTTGACCCAGGTCAAACAGAGCTCAATCTGCTGTGCCACATCCCCCTGCTTCAGGGCTCCGGAGTAGTTCGGGCCGGCAATGGCACGAAGCAGCATTTGCAACGCTCGCTCAGCGCTTTCCTGAGTGGCTTCCACTGAATCAGTCATCGAACACTGTGATGCCACTGGCCTGTTCCTCAAGATGGGCAGCTCGATCCAGCACCGCCTTGAGCACCTCCTCAGGGGCTGGATCCAGACGTAGTTGCTGGAGGGTGAAGGCCACATCCCTCGTTGAGGTCAGGACCGCCGGTGAAACCTGTTCAAGTGGGATGGCCGGCCCGCGACGCCGGCGCTTCTTGTTCTCGGCCTGCGTCCCCGCATCCTTGGACATCTCCACCTGAGCCAGTCACTCCATTCTGCCTCCCCTGCACATGTGTCCGAAACTACAGAAAGTGGCACAGTGAAGTGAGCTGGA
>CETU01039590.1_pt1 | contig 17841 bp, 16 predicted proteins | sample 356531 | NCBI WGS metagenome assembly CETU01 (sample SAMEA2623488, study PRJEB7988) | marine metagenome | isolation source: saline water (ENVO:00002010), including
CTGGAGACCGTCTACCCCATAGTAGTTAATAACTTGCCATAATTTTAGCGCTCTGAATTTTCGACCAAGCGGGATGCTCCAGTCCATGTAATTGATAACGGCTCCAGAATCACCTCCTTTGGTTTTTAAATACTCAGGAACCACTGACATTGCATTGGTAACCTTGTATCTGTCATCAACAAAAAGGACGCTACAATCAAAATTTGTGAGCATCCATTTATGAGGGTTAAATGTATAGCTATTTGCAAACTCTAACCCTTCTTGAATGTACCTGTATTCTGGGCACAGCGCTGCTGCACCGGCCATAGCTGCGTCCACATGCAGCCAAACGTTATGTTCCTTACATATTTTTCCTAATTGAAGTACTGGGTCAATGGCTGTTGTATTGGTAGACCCAACGGTTGCGCAAACAAAAGCAGGAGTATATCCCTGATTGATATCTGTTTGAATTTGCTCGGTAAGTTTTTCAGGAATCATTGCATAGGCATCATCAACATCAATTATGCGTATTGCGTTTCTTCCTAAGCCTGCAACTTTGATAGCCTTTTCAATGGAGGAGTGGGATTGAGATGAAACGTATGCTGTCAATCGTTTGGAATTGCTATCAATATTGAAGTCTCCTTTGGTTGCGTATTCTCGAGCCGCAATCAGAGAAATTAATGTTGAACTAGACGCAGTGTCTTGTATGACGCCTCCACCAGCAGTATTGGATTTAAACTTTTCAGGCATTCCAAGCATATCCACAAGCCAATCAAGTACATGCGTTTCAACCTCTGTGCATGAGGGGCTGGTTTCCCAAAGCATGCCAACAATTCCGGTCCCCGTAGCTATTAGATCTGCTAAGATTGCAGGCCCACTCGTCGCGCATGTAAAAAATGCATGAAAATTTGGTGATTGCCAATGCGTCATGCCTGGCATCATCAGGTCCATGTCTTTTAAAATATCATCGTATTTTCTTCCCTTTTGAGGCGGTGTTTTTGGTAAGGCATCTCGAATATCTCCTGGAGATACCTGAGATAAAACAGGATAGGTTTCAATGTTTTCATAGTAGTCAGCTATCCAGTCAATAACTTTGTAGCCTTCTTTTCTAAATTCATCTGTTGTCATATGTAATTTTGATGTCTTATTCATTCTTTCCCTAAAAAATATTATTTAATTTATGGTTTAATTTATGATTGTTAATGGTTAGTCTAAAAGATATAGAATCCGCTCACGAAAGAATTCAACCCTTTATTCATCGAACTCCTGTTTTAACCAACACGAGTCTTAACGATGAAACCGGAGCGAATCTTTTTTTTAAATGCGAAAATTTCCAAAAGGCAGGATCTTTCAAAATTCGTGGCGCAACCAATGCCGTAGAACTGTTGTCAAATAACGATTTTAACAAAGGTGTTGCCACTACCTCTTCAGGGAACCATGGCGCTGCTCTATCAATGGCTGTCTCAAGGAGAGGCGGAACGACTAAGGTTGTCATGCCACACAATACCCCCCTAATTAAAGTAAACAATGTTAAACGCAATGGTGGAGAAGTGGTTTGGTGTGATCCAGACCAAAAGTACCGAGAAAGCGTATTGAAGGAGGTTGTAGATAAAACTGGATCCACCGTTATCCATCCCTACAATGATGAACGTATTATGGCTGGTCAGGGTACGTGCGCTAAAGAGCTTTTAGAAGATGTACCAAAGCTTGATGCGATTGTATCTCCAGTGAGTGGAGGAGGTTTATTAAGCGGGTCTTTGATTGCGGCAAAAACCATGAGCCCCTCGATTAAAGTCTATGGCGCAGAACCAAAAGAAGCGGATGATGCGTACAGATCTTTAAAAAAAGGATCCATTGTAGCCAATAAAACTATCGACACGATCTGCGATGGATTGCGTGCCCAAATAGGCACAAAAACCTTTCCTGTAATCCAAGAATTAGTTGATGAAATAATTACAATCGATGAACAAGAGGTCGTTGAATCGCTTCGCATGGTTTGGGAAAGACTTAAAATCATTGTTGAGCCATCCTGTTCAATCACATTGGCATTGGTATTAAAGAGAAAAGCCCTTTTTGAAGGGCAAAACGTTGGATTAATCCTGTCCGGTGGTAACGTAGATCTCAATGAGCTTCCTTGGTAAATGTATTACCGCTTTTTTTATTTAATTCCTTTTTTAGCTCAATTAACTTTTGGTCAAATAGATTTATTTCAAGTAAAAATTCAATCTACTACAAAAATAAACGTTCCTTTTGCTGGTACAATGTCCTTCTTAAATACTATCGACGCCATGGAGGGTCGATACAAGGAGGAGGTGGAGTCAAAATACGATAGATTTTATACGCGAATGGCTATGGGTGGAAATCGTATTGCCGGTAAGTTGTTAATCAACGATGATCAATCTCTTGTGATGTATAATGATTCTAAAAAAGAGTATTCGGAGCAAGATTTTCAATCAATCAGAGAAAATAACGGAAAACCCTCATTAAAAGATCTTACACGAATGAATCCAGGTGGCGGGAATAATAACGAAAGTAGAGACTCTGGGTCTGATGAAGGTACAAATGAAAACGAAAGACCAAGGCCAACCATTGAACGATCTGTTTCAGATGAGCTGGTCAAAATAAATCAATTTATGTGCCAAAAAGTTACCACGAGGATTTCAAGTCCAAATGGTGCATTTACAATGATAGAATGGATAACGGATGACACGCTAGTTTTCAGCTTTGCTGATAAAGTTCAACAAGAGCTCATTGAGTCCTACGGAGGAACTTTCACCCGTCAGCCCACGTCAGATAATTGGCTCAATCGTTTAGAGCCCAAAAATAAATATAATAAGATTGCTGGTAAAATTGTTAAAAGCACCATGACAAGTTATAATGAAAAAGACAAACCATCTTTTAGTATGGAAATGGAAATTTCTTTAGCAAAAAAGGTTGAAATTGATACGAGCACATTTAAAATTCCTGACAATTATCGCAAGGTTGATGTCCTAGAATAGTCTTCAATCCTAATGCAGATTAATCCTGATAAAATAAAAATTGTACCCACCGAACCCGGTGTATATTTTTTCAAAGACAAAAATGATGAAATCATTTATATCGGAAAGGCCAAGCAGCTTAGAAACAGAGTGCGCTCCTATTTTCAGAGCAAAAAACATCAATCAGCCAAAACCATATCGATGACCAAGCGTATTTCTGATGTAGAATGGATAGTTGTACGCAGTGAGGTAGAAGCGCTTCTCACAGAAGCAAACTTAATTCGAAAGCATCAACCATTTTATAATGTGAATCTGAAAGATGACAAATCGTTTCCATATATACGTATCACAAATGAGCCCTATCCTAGAGTGTTTATCACAAGACAGATTGTTCAAGATGGATCTAAATATTTTGGACCTTATACAGATGTTATTTATTTGAGGCGCACGTTAAAGGCCATACGAAAAATCTTTCCTGTTAGAAGTTGTGATTATTTTATCGATCAAGCAGCAATAGATGCAAAAAAAATAGATCTGTGTCTTGATTATCATATCAAAAAATGCGAAGGTCCTTGTGAAGGACTGGTGTCTCAAAACCACTACAACACGATGATTGAAAACATCATTTCTTTTCTCCATGGAAAGACAAAAGAATCTGAAATATACATTCAAGATCAAATGAAACTTGCATCCGATCAGCTCAGATTTGAGGATGCTGGAATCTTTCGAGATCAGATTGAAGCAATTAGAGAATTCAAGAAAAAACAGTTAAAAGTCAATGCAGATTTTGACGACAGAGACGTTATTGCGCTTGCAAAAGAAAACGATTTTGGAATAGTTGTAATTGTACGAATTCGAAACGGTCGAATAACAAGCAGAGAAAAATTATCAATGAAAAATTTGGACGAGGATGACAGCGTTACCATTAAAACAGTTATTACACAATTTTACCTGAACACAAATTTTATCCCCACAGACATATGCGTTCAAACGTTACCAGATTCCATTGATGATTTGAAAAAGTGGCTTCAAAATAAAAGAGGAAAAAAAGTTAACATATCTCTGCCGATGAAAGGAGAAAAAGCAAAGCAGGTTCGGTTGGCTTTTCAAAACGCGAAGCTTTTACTTGGTGAGTGGATATTAAATAAGAAAAAAAGACAAGATTTTGTGCCAAAGATGATTCATCAGCTTCAAGATGACCTTCAGCTGAAAGCACCTCCAAGAAAAATTGAATGCTTTGATATTTCTCATTTAGGGGGGACAAATACCGTTGCTTCTATGGCGTGTTTCATTGATGGTAAGGCAAAAAAATCGCTTTATAGGAAATACAATATTAAATCGGTTGTTGGTATAGATGATTTTGCGTCAATTCGTGAAGTCATTTTCAGGAGGTACAAACGCGTAAAAGAAGAGGGCATAGGCTTACCCGATCTAATTGTCGTTGATGGGGGTAAGGGTCAGTTATCTATGGCGGTTTCAGCTTTAAGAGAGCTTGGCTTAGATTATGTTCCAATCATTAGTCTGGCCAAAAAGCTTGAAGAGGTGTTTGTTCCTGGTCATTCGGCAGCTCAATCTATACCAAAACAATCTCCTGGATTGATTCTGCTACGTCAATTGCGTGATGAAGCGCATCGGTTTGCTATTGATTTTCAAAGGCAAAAAAGATCGAAGTCGATATCTCATTCAATTTTTAAAGATATCAAGGGAATAGGGCCAAAAAAAACCCAAAAACTACTATCAGAGTATAAGAGTCCAAGTAAAATTGCCACGTTATCGCATGAAGAAATTCAAAAGAGACTCAAAGTGTCAAGCGTGATAGCTAAGGAAATCATAAGCAAAGCAAAAATAGTCACTACGTAAGGTTGTTATCCTTCATCCATTCATCCGAAACAAACTTGCTCATATAGTTTCTGATCCCATCAGCTAAAATGCATAAGCATTTCTGACCTTTGCTAAGTGTTTTAGCGCTTTGTAATGCTGCCCAGACTACGGTGCCGCTTGATCCACCGCAAAGCAATCCTTCATGTTTAATTAGTTTGCGAGCTATTTCAAATGAATTTTTATCATCAACTTTAACATATTCATCAACAAGCGTATTATCGAGAACCTCTGGAAAAAAATCATACCCGATTCCTTCAACCTTGTAAGGGTAAACCTCATCTCCACCGCCCAGTACGGATCCGTAAGGGTCTGCCCCAACTATCCTAATATTAGGATTCCTTTTTTTAAAATATTTTGCAATTCCCGTGATAGTCCCTCCAGTGCCAACCCCGACAACAATCATATCAATTTTTCCAGAAAAATCGTTCCATATTTCGATAGCAGTTCCTTCTTCATGCGCGTCTGGGTTGTCAGAATTTCCATATTGATCTAAAATATGTGCGTTTGGTGTAGATTCTTTAAGTTTGCGAGATACGTGAAATAAGCCTTCAGGATCATCATGACCAGCTTCAGTCGGTGTTCTGATAATTTTGGCACCTAAGGCCTTGATAGCAACTTCTTTTTCCATGCTCATTTTTTCTGGCATCACAATGATCATTTTGTACCCCTTAACAGCTGCTGCCAGTGCAAGTCCAATGCCAGTATTGCCAGACGTTGGTTCAATGAGCGTATCTCCAGGCTTTATTTTACCTTCTTTTTCAGCGTTTTCAATCATTCTCACAGCAATTCTGTCTTTAACCGAGCCACCAGCGTTTAAAAACTCACATTTAGCAAAAAGCTCACATTCAAGCTCTTTACCAATGGAGTTCAATTGAACGACAGGAGTGTTTCCTATAGAATCAAGTATGTTTTTCAGTATCATAGGATATACTTTTTATTAACGACACATAACTGTAAATTTTAATTACAAACAAAAACGATTGTGAACAATTTACTCATCATATCTGCAACCAACGACAATAATTTGGATTTATCTAATCGCCTTTCTTCTTTGCTTAAGGAAGCAGGTCACGATTCTAAAGTGATAAGTTTTGAAGACTACCGCTTCCCTCTGTTTGGAAGTGGTAACAATGTTGACGAGAGTGAAATTTCAGGATTGATTGAAATGATTCACGAAGCTCAAGGTTTGATATTTTGTGGTCCAGAGTATAATGGTGGGGTTCCACCAGTTTTGTCAAATGCAATCACCTGGATAACCGTTAAATCAAAAAATTGGCGAGATGCTTTTAATGGAAAATTTGCGCTAATTGCAACGTCAAGCGGGGGAGATGGTAAAAGATTTTTAACGGCGTTTCGATCCCAGCTTGAGCACATGGGAATTAATGTTTTGGCGAGAACCATATCTTCAAATCCAGACAAACCCTTGAAAGAAGATTCAGCAAAAAAAATCCTTCAAGGGCTTGTGGACGTCATTAGTTAATTCATTGTTAACTAATTTTGATTGTTTGGGTTGAAGGTTTAACCTCATCCTTTTTTGGAATGAATACTTCCAATGTTCCATTTTTATATTTTGCAGACACCTTGTCTGTTTTCACATAGTCTGGAAGGGTAAAGGATCTGTGAACAGAAGAATTATTCCTCTCTTGAATAGTAAACTTATTATCTTCAGAGTAATTGTTGTCTTGGACAGCGTTCAATTTTAATACCCCATTTTCAATATTAAGCTCAATATTCTTTTTATCAAACCCTGGAAAATCAGCCTTCAGTATGAACTCATCATCTTTTTCAATAATATCTACTGATGGTGAAAAACTATCGTTTGTTGTTTTATAATTCCAACCATCGTTAAATATTCTATCGATCATGTAATCAAAATCATTCATAATCATATTATTGGGTTTCCATTTAATTAAAGTCATATTTGACTCCTTTCTTATTTATTTAAAATTCACTTAATATTATGCAATGTTTATGCCATATTATAAATCAAGCCATTTTTTCATTACGTATTGTCAAAATGACATATCATAGTGAAATAATGTCAGATAACTCTATTTTTTTGATTTTGACTAAGAAGGATTAGTCTTGTGGGGGCGTATCCAAAATATGTTATATTCTGAGTAAGAAATAATTATGAAACAACAAGTTGCAGCTTCAAATCGAAAAGCGTATCACGAATATCACATTCTTGACACCTATGAAGCTGGGATCGAACTTGCCGGTAGTGAAGTTAAAAGTTTGCGAGAAGCCAAAGCCAACATAAAAGAGTCTTATGTTATCATTCGTAAAAATCAAGCATGGGTTAGCGGAATGCATATAAACCCTTACTCAAATACAGGCCACACTGGCCACGAGCCTGCAAGAAATCGAAGATTGCTTCTTAATAAAAATGAAATAACTAAGATCCGAAATAGCCTTGACCAGAAAGGGTTAACCGCTATTCCATTAAAGCTTTACTTTAATAAAAGTGGTTGGGCTAAGCTAGAGATAGGATTGGCAAAAGGAAAAAAGATATATGATAAAAAGAAATCAATCAAGGAAAGAGACATCCAGCGCGACACCCAAAGAGAATTAAGGGACAGGTCAAGATGAGTTTTTTACCCGTTGATGAACAATTAAGCCTCATCACAAAAGGCTGCGAGGAGGTCTTACCTAAAGACAATCTTATTGATAAGCTTAAACGTTCTTTTGAATCCAACACTCCTCTGCGGGTTAAATTGGGTTGCGACCCTAGCAGACCAGATCTTCATGTAGGTCACGGAGTTGTGTTGCGAAAACTTCGTCACTTTCAAGATTTAGGACATCAATCCATACTCGTTATTGGTGACTTTACCGCTATGATTGGCGACCCATCAGGTAGAAATAAAACCCGTCCCCAGCTTACTCTTGAAGAGACCAAAATCAATGCGAATTCATATATTGAGCAAGCCAGTCAAATACTAGACATAGAAAAGTTAGAAATTGTTTTTAATTCTAAGTGGTTGAATGCAATGAATTTTAGCGAGGTAATCAAACTCTCCAGTCATTATACCGTTGCTAGAATGCTTGAAAGAGATGATTTTACAAAGCGCTATCAATCAAACACCCCGATTTCTATACATGAATTTATGTATCCCCTCGCACAGGGTATGGACTCTGTACATTTGAAAGCTGATATTGAATTGGGTGGAACCGATCAAAAATTTAACTTGCTTGTAGGAAGGGATCTTCAAAAAGAGTACAATCAAGAACCTCAATGCGTTTTGACGCTACCGCTTTTAGAGGGTACGGACGGTCAGGATAAAATGTCTAAATCTTATGGAAACGACATTGGACTAACGGATTCGCCTGAAGAAATGTATGGAAAAACAATGTCCATCACTGATGAAATGATTGTTAAATACTTCAGACTTGCAGCAGATGCAAGTGATGAAGTCGTCGATCAGGTTGAAATTAAACTCAAAGACACAACATACAATCCAAGAGATGCAAAACGTTTGTTGGCAAGATCACTGGTTGAATTGTATTATGGCGTTGATGACGCGTTAAAAGCAGAAAAACACTTTGATCAGGTCGTAGTGAATAAAAACATTCCAGATAATATTCCGGAGTATAAATTGGTAGGTAAAGTCTCAATCGTTGACGCAATTTTCTCTTCAAAAGTCGTCGAAAGTAAAAGCGAAGTAAGAAGATTAATAAAGCAAGGTGCGGTCAGTATTGATGGAAATAAACTTGATGATGTAAATTTCATGCTTGATTCAAAAAGCAACCAGGTTGTTAAGATTGGTAAAAGACGGTTTTTGAAAATAAAATGAAAAAATTTCTTATTTTATTTCTGGCGATATTATTTTTTACCAATTCTTGCTCAAAAAAGACAAAAACCAAGTTGGTTGTTTATATTGTCTCTGATCAATTAACTCCTGACTTAATGATTAAATACGACTCTTTATTTACGGGTGGGTTTCGTTGGCTCAAAGATAATGGAGTGGATTATCCTAACACTTTTCACAATCACGGAAAAACCAATACTGGTCCAGGTTATTTTGCGCTTTCAACGGGAGTGTATCCAGGTAATGGTGGTATCATAAGTAACGATTGGTATGATAGAGATTTAAAAAAGGCTGTAAATATAGTAGAGGATACAGCTTCAGTAAATTTTTCAGGGAAGGACGTTGGAAGATCTTATCGAAATATTAATAGCTCCAGTTTAGCCGACTGGCTTAAAAACACATACCCTAACTCAAAAGTTGTTTCAGTTTCAGGAAAAGATAGAGGTTCCATACTCATGGCTGGAAAAGATCCAGATTTGGCTTTATGGTATGATAAAAATGGAGGTTACACCTCTTCAACCTTTTATCTTCCAGCTTTGCCTCTTTGGGTAAAAGATTTTAATAAAAGATTAAATGTTCGCTCTTACAAAGACAGTGTTTGGTCTCGCTTGAAAGACCCAAGTGTCTATTTAAAATATGCAAGAAATGATGACTTTGTTGGCGAAAAGATAGTATCTAAGAAAAAGGGCGCAAAACCAGTATTGCCCTTGTCCTTTGGTGAAATGTCAATAAATTCACTTTTGTCTGGCTTTTACGAATATCCTCATGGAGATAGGTCACTTGTAGATCTTGCCATCGAATCTATTGATCGATTCAATTTGGGCATAGATAGTTCACCTGACATTCTTTTTTTAGGTCTTTCAGCAACAGATGGGGTAGGACATCACTTTGGTCCAAAGTCAGTTGAACAGCTTGATAATTATTTACGATCAGATAAGAATCTAATGCGTTTGATTAAATACGTTGAAAGCAGAGTAGGACCTGGAAATACGCTTTATGTCTTAACAGGTGACCACGGCGTTATGGATTTACCAGAATATTTAATCTCAAAAAAAATTAGTTCGGGGAGAGTTCCGAGGGATTTAAGAAAAGAAACGTATTCAAAAATTATTGATCAAATAGATTTAAAAATAGGACCCAAAAAAGTAGTTCAGTACGGAAATGCCTTCTACTTTAATAAAAATCTATCAAAAGAAGAACACAACATTGCTGTTGATTTGATAAAAAATCTTATCATTAAAATCGATGGGGTGGAGCGAGCCCTAACCATACAAGAAATTTTAGAACTGCCAAAATCATACCATAATGATAGATTAAAAAATATGATAGACCCTGTTAAAAGCCCAGATGTATACATACTTTTAAAAGAAAATTGGTTATGGAAAAACGATTACGGTTCAAGTCATGGCTCTCATTACGATTACGATTCTCATGTTCCATTTATGGTATCTAAATATAATAGTTTAAAAGTCGCTGATAATAGCCGCGTCAATACAGTTGACATCCCTGTTTCAGTTGCAAAATATCTTAATGTTGATTTTCCAAAAAACCTTGATGGTTTGCCAATATCATTAAAAATCATTGAAAAATAAATTTTTATTTTTTTTGATATTTCCTGGCATACCTCCAGCGAACTAAGTTTACTTTTGCTTTTAACATATTTATATAAATTTTGGAGATTTTATGTCTGATAATGTAAAAGAACTGACGTCCAATGATTTTAAAACTGAGGTGTTAGAATCTGATTCACCAGTCTTGGTTGATTTTTGGGCTGAATGGTGTGGTCCTTGTAAAGTCATTGCTCCCGTTATTGAGGAGCTTGCTTTAGATTATGATGGTAAGGTGAAGTTTGGCAAGTTAAACGTTGATGATCACAACCAAGTTGCCAGTGAATATGGAGTGCGTAGCATACCAACTTTACTGGTATTTAAAAATGGAGCAGTTGTTAATCAAATTGTTGGCGCTGTTCCGAAAGAGAGAATAGCTGAATCCTTAGATACAGTTATTTAAATAAATAATATTAACTATGAATCGAAAGGTTATAATTATTGGCTCAGGACCTGCAGGCTTAACTGCTGCTTTATATACAGCTCGCGCAAATTTAAAACCTCTTGTATTTGAGGGAAGTCAGCCTGGTGGTCAGCTAACCATTACCACTGATGTCGAAAATTTTCCCGGTTTTCCAGACGGTATAATGGGTCCTGAATTAATGGACTTATTTAGAAAGCAAGCCGAAAGATTTGGCGCAGAATGTTATTTTGAGCATGTTACCAGGATTGATTTTTCAAAGAAACCCTATCGTGTTTGGGTTGCGGATAAAGAATATCAATCTGAATCAATTATAATTGCGACAGGAGCTACAGCAAAAATGTTGGGACTCGAAAGTGAAAAAGAATTGATGGGCTTTGGTGTTTCTGCTTGCGCTACATGTGATGGCTTCTTCTTCAAAGAGAAAAAGGTTCTTGTGGTTGGTGGAGGAGATTCTGCAATGGAAGAGGCAAATTATTTAACTAAATTTGCTTCAGAAGTAGTTATTGTTCATCGTAGAGATGAATTTCGTGCATCAAAAATCATGATTGATAGAGCAATGAGCAATCCTAAAATAAGAGTTCTTTGGAATTCATCAATCCAGGAGATTTTTGGATCTCAAGAAAAAGGCGTTCGCTCGGTAATGATAAAGAAGACAGATTCTGATGAGAAATTTGAAGAAAAATGCGATGGAGTTTTTATGGCAATTGGCCATAAACCCAATACTGAACTTTTTAGCAAAACATTAGAAATGGACGATAATGGGTACTTGATCACAAAAAAAGACTCAACCTTAACAAATATTGAAGGTGTTTTTGCATGTGGTGATGTACAGGACCATGTTTATCGTCAGGCCATTACCGCTGCTGGTTCCGGTTGTATGTCGGCAATCGATGCGGAGCGCTATTTAGAGAACTCTGTTGAATAAATAATCTTTCTTTTCTTCCTCTTAAAAAGGAGGTGAAATGAGTAAAAGTACAACTTTAATTTTAGAATTAAAGAAAATTCAAAGATCGTATAAAGGTAATATCGTTCTTGATATTCGCCATCTAAAATTCCATAAAGGAACTATTTATGGTATAGTAGGTCCAGCTGGGTGTGGCAAGTCTTCGCTCATAAAGATCTTGTCTGGTTCTAGTGCTCCTGATTCAGGTGAGGCATTGTATGATAATGCACCATTTGCAAAAAATTTTTTTGGTAAATCCACCAAACCTGATGATCTTGTGTTTATTAATGATCTTAAAGTTAAAAATTCTAAAGTTTCTAACTTATTCAAAAAGTCAAATGCCAAACAGTTATTGACAAATTATATTGCAAATTCATCCGCGGAGAAAGTTGTGAATACAAATTTTCAAAATCTCTCAAAGGGTGAAAAAAATGCTGTTCTTATGACCCTTGGAATCGATACAGATCCCAGGGTGATGCTTATTGACGATTATGGAATATATTTTGATCACATTATGGAGCAGAAATTTAGAAAAAAACTAATCACAATAAATAAAGAACACGGCACCACTATCATATTAGCATCTGCTAACGAAAAGACATTGAAAAACTTTTGTTCTGTTTTAATATTTTTAGATAATGGACATATTTCTAAAATAAGAAGTGGGGTGCAAAAACCTGTAAATAGCGGTAAAAGAAAACCAAAAAGGTATCAAAATTCAAATCGACGTCGTAATAAACAAAGAGATAAAAAATGATATCAGTCGATAGATTTAATTCAATTTCCAATGCATTTAAAGGAAAAAAAATTTTAATTATAGGTGACCTGATGTTAGACAGATACTATTTTGGTCAATCGAATAGGATGTCACCTGAGGCTCCCGTTCCAGTAGTTGATGTTGAGGAAATTCGAGATAATCCAGGTGGGGCATCCAATGTTGCGCTCAACCTATCATCTCTAGGAGCGCTACCAATACTCTGTGGTGTAGTTGGTGAGGACAGCAATGGTGAAAAACTGCTTAGCAGTTTGAACAAACACAAGATTTCAGCTGATACTTTAATTTATGATAAATCGCGCCCCACTACAGTTAAATCCAGGATAATATCAAAAGATCATCAAATTCTTAGAATGGATTTTGAACATACAAACGATATTTCCTCAGAAATAAGTTCAAAGGTAGTTGATTGTATTACCGACTCAATTTCTGATATTGATGGTGTTATTTTGCAGGATTACAATAAAGGTTTATTGAACAATCAAAACATTGAAAAAATAATATCAATAGCAGGAGACAATCAAATACCTGTCTATGTTGATCCAAAGCATAAAAATTTTTCATCATATCGCAATGTTAAACTGTTCAAACCTAATCAGTCAGAATTTTACAGTTATATGTCGAATGAATTAGATTTAGAAACAGCGGGATTTTTATTAGCGAATCAAATAGAATGTGATGTTTTAATGATAACCAGAAGCTCTGATGGTATCTCTCTTTTCTATGATTCTAAGCATCATCATATTCCTACAAAAGCTCGAACCATACATGACGTTTCAGGCGCCGGCGATACAGTAATATCGGTGTATTCCCTTTGTGAAATTAGCGGAGCAAATCCGCTTGAGTCAGCTTCTATTGCTAATTTTGCAGCAGGCAGGGTATGTGAACTAGTTGGAGTTACTCCTATTACAATGTCACAACTTCAAGACTTTACGACTTAAGCATATTGCTTGAATGATATTTAAAAAAAAAATTCTTTTCTTATTATTTTTTATAAATACTTCTCAAGCTCAGCCAGAGCTCAGATTTAATCCATTTGACTGGATCTCATATCGTCAATCAGGCTCAATAAATTCTATTTCATTCGGAGATCGTTACGCCTTTCTTGGAACTCAAAACGGTGGGGTTATCAGATTTAACGTTCGCACTCAGCGTTTTGAAGAGCCTATAACTAAATCTCAAGGGTTAAAATCAAATTTTGTTACAGCAGTTCACTATTCATCGAGCGGAATGCTTTGGGTGGCTACAATAAACGGACTACATTACAGTTTTAACGCTGAAGGGGATTGGAGATATATTTCTTTAGAATCTTTAGGTTTGTCTGTGAGAAATCCAATTACAAAGATTGGTGATGACAATAAAGATATTTGGATTGAAGCTTTTGGTCAATATAAGCGATTAGATGGAGTAACAGGGGTTGTTCTTGAAACTATGGTGAGGCAGAACAGAATGATCTCGTGGAGTTCTGGTCTCAATACGCTTTGGCAAAATCCATCCAATCAACTTTTTGATTTTACTTTTTTAGATGGCTGGATGCAAAATCTAAATGAAATGATAGATCCATATGGAAAGAGTACTAAAATAACAACAATTGCAGAAAATAAATATGGTGAAATTATCGTTGGCTGTGAAAACGGATTTTTCTTTTTTGGAGACAATACAATGAAACTTATGTCTCCATTTAGGTTTGGATTAACATCAGATGATGTAACAACCCTTGCAGGCAAGCATTCTTTTTGGCTTGGAGGTAGAAATTCTATGCCCTCCGATGGGATTACTTTTTTTGATTATAATAGAAATTTATTTGAACACTATACTTTTGAGAATATTATAAACATTGATGCTTTTCGAATCTTTTCATCATATGAGTATAAAAAAAACCTCTACTTGGGTGGTGATGATAAAATCGTTCACCTTGACATAAAAAATTTAGTATGGTCACAATATTATTTACCCTCAAGTGTTAGAACAAATATCGTTTTAAATATGGATTATTTTGAAGAGAATCTTTGGCTTGGTACAACAAATGGCTTAAAGTTATTTGATCTAAAATCAAAAAAATTTATCGAAAATAAGATAACTGATTTACTGAATAATTCTCTTATTTTTGACCTTCTTGTTTTAAACAATTTTATTTTTATTGGTTCAGATCTTGGTTTATTTATTTATGATAAGAATAATAACAATTTATATGAACAAGAATCGTTTGGTTATACTGATAGTGAATTTGAATTTTCTTCTTTTCAATTTAATTATACTGCCTTGGCAAGTTTTCGAAATGAAGTTTTTTTTGCAAATGAGGAGTCTGTAATCAAATTAAATCTAACCACACGAAAATGGTCTAAAGTTTTAGGATCCGAAATTTTCGGAGGAATCACTATAAATGCTTTGGCTGTTAATCGAAGCTATCTTTTTTTGGCAACCGATAATGCTTTGCTTCAATATCATTTAAAAGATAAACTTGTTGAAGTTTTTAATTACGAATTTTTAGGCAACATAAACACTTTAGAAATTGATCGTTCCAATCTTTTGATTGGAACTTCAGAAGGTATCGTATCGTTTTTATATAAGTAATGAAATTATTCTTAACTTTTATTATATCACTTTTTCTCACTAGTAATATTTTTGCTCAGCCAAGTATGAGATCAAAAAAAAATGAACTCATTAGGCAATATACTTTTAAATCCTTTTCACTTGCTGATAGCAAATCAGATTCAATCAGAATTCTATCATACTTGATCGTCCCAAATAATGTATTAAAATTTATTAAAAAGGATGTCACTTTTGAATCATCCTATCAGGCCAAGATTACAATTAAGAAGAAGCGTGGTGAGCAGATTGGTAGAAAAAGCTGGTCAAATACTCTAACAACAAATTCCTACACAGAATCAAGTTCCAAAAAGATTTCAACCATTCATTTTTATGAATTCAAGGTTCCGCCTGGGGATTACATTATTTCCTCTGAACTTTTTGATATGGATTCAAATGAAAGCGGTATTATTAATCGGGAATTAAAACTTGCTAAAAGTAAAAATGATTTCTTTCTTTTTGAACCTTTTTTAATTGATAGCTTTGAAGGTAATTGGGGTTTGGATGACAATGAAATTCCAATTATCTCAAACATCATTGGTAAAACATCTGTGAAGCCCACCCTTTTTGTATCTGGGAAAATAGATACTGGACAGTATAATATCAATGTCACTATCAACAGTACCAATAAGAAAGAGCTTTGGAACCAATCATTTGATATTGATTCAGATGAAAATTATTTTTATCAAAAAATAACCATTCCTGATGAAGTTATAAGCAAGGGGCTAAGTAAAAAAATATACGTTACACTTGAGCAAGGAAAATCAAAAAAGAAAGAAACTCTAATTTTTGGCGTTACTCGTGAGGGTTTTTCAAAATCTATATCAAATTTTAATCAAGCAATACTCGCTATGCGATATATTTTAGTCGATGACCAATATAAAACAATGAGAAGGTCAAATCCTGAAAAGCAGGAAGAGTTATTTTTAGAATTTTGGAAAGAAAAAGATCCTACGCCTGATACAAAACGAAATGAATTACAAGATGAGTATTTTTCTAGGGTTGCCTATGCTAACAATGCTTTTAAGGGTAGTACGGATGGATGGCGAACTCATATGGGTGAAATCTATATCAAATTTGGACGCCCTGATGATATTGAAGAATACAGTGACCCTTTCACCCGGGTTTATCAACAAAGATGGCATTATTATAAAATAAATAAATATTTCGATTTTATGGATGAAACTGGGTTTGGTGATTTTAGGCTCACATCTCCCTTTTATGGTGGCAACACATGGTGAGATTGAAGTTATCAAGCAAAGAAATACGTTCATTGGTGTCATTAATTGAAGAAGATGGAAATATTAAGAAATATGATCTTAGCAGTATTTTAAAGAAGTTAAAGTCTCATAGTAAAAGATATACCATGTTTGTGGATGGAGCTGCTGACCTGCACTCAAAAACAGCAGGTATTGGAGGAGTGATTTATCAAGATGATGTTGAATTGTTTACTTTTTCAAAATATCTCGACGATGCAACAAACAATGAGGCAGAGTATGAATCCCTAATTTTTGGCCTTGAGTCTCTTCAAAAGTTATCAATAACAAATGTAAATATTTTTTCCGATAGTGAGTTAGTGGTGAAGCAAATAAATGGTTTATATAAAGTAAAAAATGATAGGATGAAAAATCTTCATAAAAAATCAATTCTTCTGCTATCTAAGTTAGAAAATTGGTCTTTTAATCATGTTTTACGCGATAAAAATAAAGTTGCAGATAGCCTTGCTTCAAAAGGACGAATGAACCCAGAATAATTTTCTGAACATACTTTATTTAATGTAATCATATCCTTTTTTTTTATAAATTATAATTATAATCCGAGCGTTTAATTATAATTAATGAATTTTCTAAACAATTTCAAAAATCCCCTTAATTGGGTATCTGGAGATATTGCAATAGATCTTGGTACCGCTAATACCTTGGTTTACATAAAAGGTAAAGGTGTAATGATTAACGAACCATCTATTGTGGCAAAATCTGTTCACGATGACAAAATAATCGCTGTTGGTTATGATGCAAAAGCAATGGTTGGAAGAACGCATCGCGAAATTGAAACCGTTAGACCTCTAAGAGATGGCGTCATTGCTGATTTTAACATGACGGATGGTTTAATTCAGGGTTTTATAAGTAAAATCAATATGAATCGCCTTGCTAGACCTAGAATGGTTATTTGCGTTCCATCTGGCGTTACAGAAGTTGAAAGAAGGGCCGTCAGAGATTCCGGTGAAAGGGCAAATGCTCGACAAGTCTTTTTGATCGAAGAACCTGTTGCCGCTGCTATTGGAATAGGTTTAGATATATCAAAACCTGTTGGCAGCATTATCATTGACATTGGTGGAGGTACAACAGAAATTGCTGTAATTGCTTTAAACGGAGTTGTTACTAAAGAAGCAATACGAGTAGCAGGAGATGAAATGGATACTGCTATTATACAGTGGTTTAGAAACGAACATAAACTTGAGGTGGGTCCTTCTACTGCCGAATCTATAAAAAAATCTGTAGGTTCTGCTATGCGAGTTAAAACTGAAATGATCGCTGTCAAAGGCAGAGATCTTGTTTCTGGAATTCCAAAAACAATCGAAGTTTCCTCTGATGAGATTCGTCAAGCATTGAAAGATCCTATCAATGCAATTGTAGAGGCTGTTAAGCGTGCGCTCGAGCGAACTCCCCCAGAACTTTCCTCTGATATTTTAGATCAGGGTATTATAATGACTGGTGGTGGCAGTATGTTAAAAGGAATTGACCAGCTCATTAGAGAACAAACTAGTGTTCCCGTTAATGTTGCTGAAGATCCTCTTTTATCAGTTGTCAGAGGAACGGGTAAGGTTCTTGAGGATGTTAAAAAATATGAGTCTGT
>CETU01017023.1_pt1 | contig 17795 bp, 19 predicted proteins | sample 356531 | NCBI WGS metagenome assembly CETU01 (sample SAMEA2623488, study PRJEB7988) | marine metagenome | isolation source: saline water (ENVO:00002010), including
AACCATCTTCGTCCTGCTGAACTGGATAATTGACTAACTAACCAATCTGATGAATTACCATACCACCAATGGAAGGGTAATAGACTGATAAAATCCCTCATTAATTCATTTGAAATGAGTTCTGAATTTTTCAAACACATGACATATCTTCCCCAATTATACAAAATTGAATTCTTAGGATGTATCTTTGATGCTAAAGCAACTTTATCATAGACAACAAACCTATCAAAGTCTCCTTCACTATTTTCTCTAAACAAAGATTCTAACACATCATTAGCAAACAGAGGAGAATCTAACCATTCATCGACAGCACTCCTAACATATGATGAGAATTCATTTGGTAATTTGTCACAAATTAGCAAAATAGCAGTTGAGATAGCACTTGATTGAGATGAATTTAATGCATCTTTTCTCATTTCAATCAGTAATTGGTTATCTGTAAGAAAGTGTTGTGAGATTTGCTTTATTGCATCTAACTTCCATTGGTCACTAGCCAAATTAATACTGGATGCCAGTAATTTAGGCGATGTATTTTCACATTGCATCAAATCTGCCCAATTATCTCGAAGTTTGTTAGCAATTCTAATCCATCTACTCTCGCGAAATTCATTTGGAGTTGCAATCCATGCTGCCAAGGGATTTGATGTTTCAATATCATTAGACCAAGTTTCATCTCCTAACGGATATTTGTTTAGAGCTTGCCAAATTTGAGACCTGAACTCAAAATCGTCAGATGAACTTGTCATTTTTGACAAATCCCATGAGTCATAATCATAGGCATTCAATAATTCAATCGCATCTTTAGGAATTAAACTATGAGCGATGTTTGCTTGTTTGTTATGATCACTGGTCAACTCTAGGTCTAGAGAATGTTGATTTGACAAATTTAATCTAGCAATGGCAAGATCTGGTAAGGAATTTAAGGTTGCAAATGATGAAGTTATTGCCGATGACAAACCTAACTTTGTAACCAATAGTCTGCAGTTTGAATCTCTTATTATATTATTCAAAAATTCTGAATTTGAAGCTATATCCCAATCCCATTCCACCACATATTCTGTAGAGTATGTCATTCTCAAGTACATTATTATCGACTTAACTCCATCAATTGATAAATTAGAAATATCAATATTCTCCGGTGTTTCATTTATCCATTCACAATAGCCAAAATCTCTTGAGATTTCCTTCTGCAGCGGAACACTAAGAGAATTTATTGATTCATTATCAATTACAGATTTTATTTGTTCAAATTTTGCCCTGAGTTTTTCTTCACTCAATCTCTTGTGACGCAATTTCAACCACTCATACAAACTATCGATTGGCAGAGTAGTCACATCGGGTTTAATTGGGTTTTTTCTAAGAACATAGGCATTATTTGAAAAGGAATTTATTAGCAAATTGATATCGATTTCTGATGTCAAGTGAGCATGTAATCTAGTATTCCATGAAACTACTAAATCTGTGCCTACGATTTTACCAATGTTGTGGTCACCTGATGACAAAATTTCAGGAACTTCAGATTGATTGTATTTTGGTGTATTGAATTTTGTTCCTGGCGGAACATTCCATTGGTTTGTCGGTTTGAATAAAACTGCTCTTACCAAAGCAAATGAGTCTGTTGTTTGTAACCAAGCATCAAGTGTACCCATTCCAAGTTCGTTAGGAGGTGTAATTTGCTCTAAACTCTCAGCTGAATACCATTTGATAGATTCTGGAACTACTGATGCCCAAATCACCCCATCTGTTCCACTGGAATCATTTATTGAATCAATATTTTCAGAAAATGGATCTATTGGCAGCGGAAATAATGAATTTGGAGGATTTTTATGGTAGCAAAGTAGTAACTCATGGTCTTTAGATTGTAAAACAATACCGTCATATTCTTGCTCGGTTTTTGCTACATATCTCTTGTATAATCTAAGTCGATCTTCCTCCAGTACTTTCCTTCCAAATTCAGTAATATTGTGTACTGCACCTCTAATTCCATGTAAATCATCTCTATGTACAAGGTTTTTTTTCCTTAGTTCGCTTAATGCTAATGATGCATGGGGCGTCCTAATATTCAATGTCATTGAGATTTCAGATACTGAACCACTATTATCAAGTAACCAGTTTAGTATTCGTCTTTGATAACGACTTCTAATTCTGATACTTTTGGACAATAATGTCACCTCAAAGTCTGCTATCTGTGATTAACTTATAATTTTATTTATAATTATACTTATTAGTTACATTTAGTTACAGATTTCCACTGGAAAAGTATGATTTTACTTACATCCAGTCATAAATGGTTCATTTTTTACACTTAATTTCGTATCCAAATGTAACAAACTCTCAATTCTGGAGGAACTATTATATTAGCGACCGCTGTCCTGTGGTTTAGTGGCAAATATTCAATGGATATGCGCTGCGTGACAAGAGAGTGAATTTGATGAAAACAACTAGAATTAGAGAGAAAATTAAGAAATTTTTAGGCGAGCGACCCCGAAACACTGCGGAGATCTTAGAACACATCAACAGCACGATGCGTCACGGCACCACAAGCCAACAACTAGGGAATGTTTTGTCAAAAGACAAAGACATTGTAAAGGTCGGCTACATCAAGAGATCTGGAATTCTATCTGGCGGATACGATATCTGTGAATGGGCAACTAGAACATGGGTCTCCAGCAATTGCCCTGGGTGGCAAGAAGGTACTCCAATTATTATTGACCAAGAAGGTAATGTTACCACAGGAACCCCTGCAGAAGATAAATTGTAATTTTATTCTGTTAGCAACCTGTGGAAGTGATGAACTCCTTGCTCCATACTAGGTGAATAACGACCTCTTTGATAGAGTGGTGAATTCATCCCCTTGTTACATGACTCAACAATCCATTGATCTTCTTCTTCAACAGTATCTAAATTACCGCCAGCTCCGAGTCCGAATTTACTATTATCTGAAATCAATCCATAATAGGCGATCTTAGTAGAACTTACTCCATTAGGAATTACAACATTAATTGAAAGGCCCCATGGGTAAAAATTTAACATTAGATTTGGAAATACCCACCAGTAATATGCTGCAATATTTTTTCCATAGTCTTGATGACTTGATGGAATATCAAAGCTTTCTTCACCTTCAAGAGCATATCCTATTTGTAATACTGCATTATCAAAAACTTCTGTTTCATAATTTGAATAATCAATAACTGAATTGAGACCTTTGTGAACATAGGGTATATGGAAGCCTTCAAGATAATTATCAACATATAACATCCAATTTGCGGACAACTCATGTAATCTGTCTAAACTACTATCTCTGTTGAGTTTAGAAAAGTCAAGAAAACTCATCCTACTTTCAAGTGAACTCATATATCCTTCAAATGATTCATTATCTGATAAATTAGCAAAAAGCAACCCATGCCAATTTACTACCTTTGCACTAGGAAGGTTATCGTTATCAGCAGGAAAATTTTCAACTTCCGAAAATTTTGGCATATGCTTAATTTCACCATTTAGAGAAAACGTTCGGCCATGATATGGACACGTTATTGTTGATGTGGTTTTATTTTCTTGACAAAGTATCATCCCCCTATGAGTACAAACATTTGAAACACAATATATTTGCGAGTCGGTTTTTGTCAACAACATAGGAGTCTCACCAATAGAAATTGGCATGATACTATTTTCTTCAAGCATTGATTCTAGTCCAATAAAGTTCCATGAACTGTGGAATTTTTGCAACAATTCAAGATAAATATTTTGATCTGTATAGTAATTTGATGGAAGGGTTTCTGCTTTGCAGATATCTGGATGAATCACACCCATTACCACACCTCATCTTCACGAATTGTAGATGTTGAGTGCTTCTTCTACTGAAGCCCCTTCACAAATTATCGCATGGCAAGCAGCAGTCATCTTTACCGCGCTTTCAGTATTCTTTTGATGGATATTTCTTCCTGTAGCCGCACCACGACAATTTCCAATATTCATTTGCTCCCACAATCTTTGCAAAAATAGTTCTGGCGGCAAAGTTCCACCTCCAGAGCATATTATTCCAGTTCGGCCAGCAGCCTGTGAAGCGATTGCCAATGATTCTGCTCTAGTCATACCAGGGTATTCTGTTGGATAATTTACCTTGGCAAAATCTGCCCCAATACAAGCTGCTACACCAGCAGCACCAGAGATAAGTTGTGGATCTTTTTCATCTGCAACTGCTTTACCCCTTGGGTACATCCAAACTACAGAAACCATACCTAATTCATGTGCTTGACGGATGAATTGAGCAGCCTCTGACATCATTTCATGTTCATATTCACTTCCAACATATATTGTATAACCAATTCCAACAACATTAATGCCATTATGAACTAGTGACATAACATCATCCATATCCCATAATGCCTGGGAGATTGGATCTCTTTGCGACGTTTTTATCAAATGCGATTTTGAATTAAGTTTGACCAAGTATGGGACATCTGGATAATCTCTGGCATAATGAGAAATTAAACCAAGTTGTCCAGCAAGAACTCCAATAGTGCCTTCTTTGTAACATCGGCTTCCGATTTCAAAAAGATGAGCAGGATCATTTGATGACAATGGAATTTCATTATCTCCATCGTAGAAATCATCATTCAAGTGTTCTATCTTTTGATCACAGGCAAACAAATTCATCTTTCCAGTTCCAGCAGTAGCCGCATCCATATTTTGTATGAAAGTTTCAATCAACTCATCTGGCACATCAGCGGGAACTTGATACTTTGCCACCTAGTCCACCTCAGTTTTAGTTTCCAGTGAAGTTAGCAACACGCTTTTCAACATATGCTGCAATGCCCTCTTTAGCATCTGTACTGTTGAACAATGCAGCTTGTAACTCACGCTCAAGTGCCAAGTGGTACTCAAATGGAATTTCTGGACCTGTTTGACAGGAACGCTTGATATTTCCTACAGCCTTAACTGCCTTGTTTGGTAGAGTAAATTGAGAACACCAGTCAAGAATATCTCTTCTGAAATCTTCAGGAGAACCTTCCCAAATATGGTTGATGAGATTGCATGCATGAGCATCTTCAAAAGACATTAATTCGCCTGTAACCATCATTTCAAGAGCTTTTGCTTTGCCAATCAATCTAGTAAGTCTCGCTGTACCACCTGTTCCAGCAAGTACACCAAGGTTGATTTCTGGTAGTCCAACCTTTCCAGAATTCTTTCTAGCAATTCTAATATCAGCAGCCATAGCAATTTCTAGTCCACCGCCAACTGCGTGACCATTGATAGCGCAAACAACCAACTTTGATGTTTGTTCTAATCTTGATAGCGTTTCATTAGCGTGAAGACAGAAATTGTACTTGAATCCAGGAGTTACAGAATTCAACATTTGAATTGAAGCGCCTGCGGAAAAGAAAGATGCACCGTTACCAGTAAGCACAATACAAGTTACATCATCATTGAATCGAGCCCTTACAATTGCTTCATCAATATCACGCATCATCTCATGCGTGTAAGTATTTGGAGAACGGTCATTAGGGCCATCTAATGGTTTACCAGCTGAATTTGAGGTAAGTTCAATCATAGCAATTCCATTTTCAGTGACTCCATAATTTACCAATTTATTTGGCATAGGCTCGAGTTTTAATCCATACAGGTCGCTCATGTGTCAACCGAGACGGACTAGCATTATGAATAAATCGCATTCAACTTTTTGGAATAGAAATCTGGTCAGAGTCTTCTGCGAAGGAGGTTTTTCCTCCACCTTTCCTTATCAAATTCCATTGTTCCTTCACTGCCATCGCTTCACTAGAGGGCTCCCAATCGTCTCTTTTCAGAGCCTTTCTAAATGGCATTCTGCGAACTCCTCTACCCATTGATTTGGGATCTTTTCGCAGCATAAATGGATTGACTAACCGATAAATCAAGCCTTTCAAAAAAGTTGGCCTGAATAATTTCCCAATCCAAACAAGACCATCTTTTCGCTTCTTTTGATCTTTCATCCACCTATTACACATTATCTTAAATGACTTATCTCCAACACGATTCATCAACCAACGATTAGCTACACTTGTCTTTACATAAGGTAATAATTGCTTTCTTACCTCAGTTTCATAATTTATTTCTCCAAGAATATCTTTAGCTGCTAAAACACCAGACCAAACTGCCATTCTCATTCCGAAACCCCACATGAAATCTTGTAGCCCTCCAGATTCACCGACATAATACCGGCCATCTTGAAAGTAATTTTTGTTGATTGTAAAATCGCCTTTGCCGCCAACTCGTTTGATTGGTTTTCGGTTTAGTGTAGGATAGTGTTTGTCATACCAAGCAATTGTTTCATTGAGAAATCTGTCAGTTTTCTTCTGTTTACGCCAAAGGCAAGTACAGATTAATCCAACACCATCGATGATTATCAAGTAAGAGTATGCGCCTGGAGCGAGTTTGTCATTCAACTGGAATGCGATATGATTTGGATGTTCGGTGTGAAAAATTTCACCATAAGCAACCGCTGATGTACCCTTTGGACCACAGGCAATTATCTGACAGTCTTCCTCCTTAACCTTTGATTTGTAGTGAATTTTAACTCCAGCGGCTAATGCTTGACGCTTAATTCCTTGATCTATGGTGTGGTCTGAAGTACCTCGCTCGACAATTCGATAAGCAATCTTTGGACTCTTGGCTTGAGTTATTTTGTCATCGGGATGGATTAAATCTACAACCTTAAATTCAGTTGCTTTAAATTCACTTGTGTCAAAACCCCAACTCTTCATTTGGTCAAAAAAGTCTGTATCCATACTCCAATTTTCTAAGGCTTGGAAATCACCATCAAATCTTGCTCCAGAATCATCTCTGATATCATGAACATGGACTTCTCTACCACCTTTAGCCAATATAGTCGCAGCAGCAAGACCAGACAGGCCTGCCCCCATGATTTTGATTGGACCAGCCTCCGCCATGTATACTGCAACGAGGCGTGAGGTTTGAATTATGCGTTTGCTTCGCATAGGCATGGACGGAGACATAATCATTAGGGAGTCTCCAATAAATTTAGATCACCAGTCGCTCCTTGAATCATTGGATTTAGACGGTTGCGGAGCGATTGTTTCATTTCTTGGGATAACTAGAGGAATTGACAATGGCGTACAAATATATCGATTAGAATTCGATGCATGGCAAGATAAATTAGGTGATGTTTTACATGGTTTAGCCACTGAAGCAATCGACAAATTTAGTGTGAAAAAAATTGCAATGTCGCATCGTACAGGAAGTGTTGAGCCTGGGGAAAATATTGTTTCTATCCATGTTGCAAGCCCTCATCGCAAGGAAGCATTTCTTGCATGTGAGTGGTTGATTGATGAATTAAAGAAACAGGCCCCGATTTGGAAAAAGGAAGTTTCTGAAACGGGCGAGATGTGGAAAGCAGGATTAGGTTGATATTATGAAAAAAGAAATTGAAGGTGTGGTTGATATTACTCAAAAAGAGATTGTGGTGCGAAGTGCAGTCGCCACAGGAATACTAAAATTATCTCAAAAATCGTTAGAAGCAATCTCTTCTAATCAAGTGAAAAAAGGTGATGTGATCGAGGCCTCAACTATCGCAGCTATTCAAGCTGTCAAAGAAACTCCGAGAATTATTCCTCATTGTCATCCAATCCCATTAGAAGGATGTAAGGTTAATTGGGAGCTTTTAGAAAATTCATTACGTTGTACTGTTAGTGTTACAGCCCACTACAAAACAGGCATCGAAATGGAGGCTATAACCGGAGTTTGTGCTGGATTATTGTGTGCTCTTGACATGGTCAAGTCATATGAAAAAGATGCTGATGGACAATATCCTAACAGCGAGATTTGCGATGTTAGAATCGTTGAAAAATATAAATCCGATTAACTAATCAAAACCGCATTGTTCATTGATTAGCATCTATCCACTTGTTTCATGGGCAAGGTTTCGCAATTAGCAAATCACTTCCTTGATGCGGTTGATTTGGCTGCTATCGCTAGTGCAAAGTGGCGTGGTAAAGGCGACAAGATGGCTGCTGATGCTGCTGCTGTGGAGGCTATGCGAATGACCTTTGACAGCGTTCCATTTGATGGTCGAGTTGCAATTGGTGAAGGTGAAAGAGACGAAGCCCCAATGTTGTATATTGGTGAGCAATTAGGTTGTGAAATAGGCAACCCTAATGTTGCTGCAATAGATATTGCTGTCGACCCATTGGAATGTACAAATAATTGTGCTGATAACTTACCAAATTCGATTGCGGTTCTTGCTGCTGCACCTAGAGGAACACTATTGCATGCTCCTGATTGTTACATGGACAAAATTGCTGCAGGACCTGAAATGGAAGGACATATTAGCCTAGATGCTGGAGTATCATACAATATTGAACAAGTTGCTTCAGTGCTTGACAAACCCGTTGAAGAGGTCCGAATAATAGCACTTGATAGACCGAGACACCATGATTTGTTCAAAGAAGTAAATAGTATGGGTGCTCAATTACATCTTCTTGGTGATGGCGATATATCTGCTGCACTGTGGGCTGCAAGACCTGAAGGCGAACATGACATGTTACTAGGAATCGGTGCTGCACCTGAAGGTGTAATTACAGCAACTGCAATTCGAGGTATTGGAGGAGTATTTGAAGGCAGATTGGTATTCCGTTCTGACCAAGAAGAAGCACGCGCTAAGAACATGATTGATGATGATTTGACAAGATTGTGGGATGCTAAAGATTTGTGTCAATCGGATGATGCCATTTTTGTTGCATCCGGGGTATGTGATGGTTATTTACCAGGTGTACAGTTAAAAGACGATGGAACAATAGCAACTTTTGCAGAAATGATCGATGTTGAAAGTAAACAATTAACAAGGCATGATCGTATACACAGTTCGTGATTACATGTCCCAAATAGTAAGAATTGAAGTTCGTCTACCTAACGGCCATTGGGCTGGAGAAGTAACAAGAAATCACCCCAACTTAGTTTTGCAGATAATCGAAACTATGCCACTTGGAAAGGGCAGAGGAACTGCACAAATTGCTGCGGAACAAGAGTTACTTTCAGATTTAGGAAACCTTAGTGGTGTCGAGACTGTTAATTTGCTTGGTGACGACAAAGCAAGTGTAACAATCGCTAGCGGAGGAGGTGGTTTCATCAGACCTTTGAGGACCGTAGGTGTAGTTCCGAGAACTCCTTTTGATGTCATAGACGGGTGGGCAGACTGGACGATTCAATGTTCGTCTGAACAAGCTAAGCAATTGGTAAATGAAATCGAATTAGAAAATCTTCAGATGAAACTCAAATCTACTCGTTCAAGCGAAGAGAAACTTTTGACAGCGAGACAACGGGAAGTCTTTGAATTGGCGTTCCGCAGAGGTTACTGGACTGCGCCAAGAGAAGTTACTTTAACAGATTTATCAACTGAATTAGGAATTACTAAATCAACGCTGTCTGTTATGCTACATTCAATAGAAAGCAAAGTAATTGACAAGTATTATGATGAAATTTTATCCTAATACGAACATGTTCGCAAAGACAATAAGGATAAGCCCAGCCTCGGATAATCATGGACAACTTACCGAATACTTGGGAAGAGTGGATTTCGAACTTTGAAGACTGGCAAGGGAGAGTAGGATTTGACCCTTCTTGGTTAGGAGACTTTGAGCTTTCAGTATTATTTGACTGGGAAAGAGCCGGAGATGTTATTGAATTTGGTGATTATCAGGGAAGAGCAAAGTGGGAAAGGGCTTTACAAGTTCCTCATCAAAGTATGCGTGATGCTCTAATCACCATGATTACTGTTCAGGGTGACACTGAATTCGCATCTGTAGAACAACAAAGACACTTGTTAGCATCTGCTCCAACTGATTATGATCGCTATGCTGCAGCTAGAATTATGGCTGAAGAACAACGTCATGGATGGCAAATGGCTTACTTACTTATGACTTATTTTGGGCAACAAGGTAGAAGAGAGGCGCAAAAATTGCTTGAACGAAACGCTCAAGATGGCGACAGATTACTTGGAGCATTTAATCGCCCAATGCCACACTGGCTTGACTTCTTTTGCTATACTATGTTTGTAGATAGAGACGGGAAGTTCCAATTAGGTATGCTTTCAACCTCTGCTTTCAAGCCACTTGCTGCTTCTATGGGGCCAATGCTTAAGGAAGAATCATTCCACTTGGGAACTGGTTCAAATGGACTCAGGAGGATTATCAAAGCTGGAGTAATACCTCTAGATATGCTACAGAGATATATCAACAAGTGGGTATCAACGGCTCACGATCTATTTGGCGTAGATGCTTCATCTTCTGCTCATTGGGCATATGTTTGGGGCATTAAAGGACGCTGGGATGAACGCAAGAAACTGGATGCTGGTATTGAAGTTGATAAGGAAATTTTGAATGAAGAATCAAGAGGCCACTACCACGATGAAATAGTAGGTGAAGTAAAGAAACTCTGCGGATACTTACCTGAAGGATCACCTCAGTTGTACGTGCCACATGAAAACTTCAATCGAGATATCGGTGCTACAAAGGGTGAAAAATACTATGTCGACGGTACTAAATTCGAAGGCACAGACGAAGACTATGCAGAATATCTAACCACAGTATTGCCAATACCACAAGATGAAATTGATTTGAAAGAATTATTCAAACAAGAATGGATTGCTAACAAACCTATGTCTACCAGACAAATCGAATCCGGCATTGGCGCATCTGCATAATTAAGGTGGAGTCAATATGATCCCTGTTTCCCTCTACGGAGTAGATGTCGATAGATGTGAAAACTTCTATTCTAAACTACCTTCTCTTGTTGCTGACAGTATTGATGACGAAGAATATTCTAAAGCAATATTTGCTATTCAAGATAAAGCGTCGATGGAGCACATAAAAGTCGCTGAAAATTGGTCTCAAAGACAACCTTTCGTTTTCCCAGAAGAAGTCACTAATGAAATTGAAATGATTATTCGAACGGTTTCTTATCCAGACGTCGCCCTACTTCAACATCTTTTGACTATTGATGGAATTGATACTCAGAGAATCTCTGAATGGATGCATTTCTCTACTAATTTATACCCTATTTACAGTCAGAAAGCCTGTGATGCACTAACCGAAATGGGGCTTGAAACACCTTACAAACTGGATGATATGGCAAGTTATGGCCTGTATGTTTCAAGAATTGAAGGTTTGAAGATATATGCGCCTGCTAAAGGTCTTCCAGAAATTGGACTCCCTAGATCAAGAATGCTCCAACTAGGTTTGGAGCGATTTGAATGAATAATTTTTTGATTCATTTTAAGTTGTTTTTGGTAGCAGTAATTTGGGGCTTTGGTTGGCCTGCAGGAAGAGTGGTAGCAAATGATATTCTACCATTCACCGCATCATGGCTACGATATGTAATTGCTACTGTAAGTTTTCTAATTTTCTTAAGACTGACTGGGCAATGGATGTTTCCAAACCGAGCAGAATGGGGAAGAATTTTTCTCATTGGTTTCTTTTCAACCGTTGTTTATCAAGCATTTTTCATGTATGGAATGCAATTTACTGCTGCCGGTGATGCGTCTTTAATGATTACATTTAATCCACTATTTACTACGATTTTAGCAGTTATTTTTCTTGGCGAAAAAATGCATCTAAACTTAGTTATTGGTTTGATAATGGGTGTTAGCGGGGTAGCAATTCTATTCTATTATTCGCCAAATGTTGACATACCATTATCTGATAGAATTCTAGGAAATATTTTGATTGCAGGGGCTGCATTATCTTGGGCATGTAATACTATACTGATGAAAAAGGCAATGACGTCTCCAGCTAAAGCAGCGCAAAAACCACTTAATCCTCTTGAATTGACGGTTTGGTCTTCTGTAGCCGGTCTGATAATTTTAACACCTATGGTCGCTGTTGAATCGGCAACTAAAGGAATAATTATGCCCAGTTTTAATGGATGGGTCGGATTAATCTTCTTAGCTCTATTTTCAACTGTAATATCATATGTTTGGTTTGCCGATGGTATTGTGAAAATCGGTGCTTCTATGAGTGCACTATATGTTTACCTTGTACCACCGTTTGGTATTATTGGTGGATTTTTATTATTGCAAGAGAAACTCGGTATATCCCTATTTTTCGCATTCATACTAATTACTGGAGGAGTTATAATTGCCCAGCGAAATAATTCTCTGACAAGCAACCATGATGAAGCATCACCGATTGGCATGTAATATGGGCATTACCAAAGTTGCAATAATTGGCGCTGGAACTATGGGAGCAGGAATTGCTCAAGTTTGTGCTCAAGCAGGATGGAAAACCAATTTGTATGATGCATTTCCTGATGGCTTAGACAAAGGTATGAAAGCGATTGATGCATTTTGGGAAAAGGGGATAGCTCGAGGTAAAACTACGCTTGAACAGAAAAAGAAGTGGGCAACTAATCTTCACGCGTATCAAGATTTACCTGCTGCGGTAAAAGATGTTGATCTAGTAATTGAAGCCGTCCCCGAAAATTTACAAATAAAGGCTAGGATATTCCACGTACTTGGAATTGAAACAAAGGAAGAATGTATCTTGGGAACAAACACTTCCTCTCTATCTATTGCTGATATTGCTGCAGCATCAGGACGTCCTGAGAAAGTCATTGGGATGCATTTTTTCAACCCTGTACCAATAATGAAATTACTTGAATTAGTAAAACATGATCAATGTTCTAAAGAAACGATTGAAGTTGCTAAAGAGTTTGGTGATGCAATAAATAAAACTACAATATTGGTTAATGATGTTCCTGGTTTTGCAACATCTAGGTTAGGAGTTGTTCTTGGAAATGAAGCAATTAAAATGCTAGCCGATGGAGTTGCTAGTGCCAAGGATATTGACACCGCAATGGTACTAGGTTACAAGCACCCGATGGGTCCATTAGAACTTACAGACCTTGTTGGTCTTGATGTTAGAAGAGACATATTAAAAAATCTACAAGAATCGTTTGATGATGATTCATACGCACCTCATCCACTACTTGAGAAATTAGTCAGTGAAAATCGATTGGGCAAAAAAACTGGAATGGGCATTTATGATTGGTCAAATGGCACAGCAGAAGAAACTGAAATGCCAGAGTTCTAATCAAAATTGGGCTTACGCTTTTCCAAAAATGCTGCAACTCCTTCTTTGAAAGCATCAGTTGTTCCTGCTGCTTCAATTAGAGTTCTCTCATGCTTTAGATGTGTTTCAAAATCATGGTGAGTTTGTACATCGAGCAGATGTTTAGTAGCTTCTTTAGTGTGTTGGCCCCAAGAACTCCAAAGTTTTGCAACTTCAGTTGCCCGTGACAATAATTCTGAAGATTCAACCAATTCATCAATTGCACCATAATCAAGTGATTGTTGAGCATTCCAAATACTGTTTTCAAAGAAAAATTTGCGGCTATTCTGAGTTCCTACCAGTCTCGGTAGCAACCATGTAGTCCCACCATCTGGAGATAAGCCCATGCCGGAATAAGAGGCTGCTATTTTTGCACCAGAGGTGGCGATTCTAACATCACATGCTAGAGCGAGTCCCAGCCCGCCACCTGCACAAGCACCATTTATTGCTGCAACGCAAATGGTTGGTGATTGCCTTATTCTAACGATTAATGGATGTAATATTCCTGTTAAATCGCGAATCAATTTTGGAGCATCATTATTTTCAATTGACTTAGCAAAAGCATTGATATCAGCACCTGCTGAGAAGAATTTACCCTCGCCTGTAATGACAATTGCCTTGATTGATTTATCGGACAAAGCCGAATCTATCGCTTCAGCGATTTGTGGTAAAAATTCCATTGAAAAGGATTGAGTGGCAGATTTACCTGCCATTGTCACCAATGCAACACCGTCACCTAAGTTACTAGTTTCAACTGGCATATATAGGCCTCAAAGTTTGACATTTACGTTCTTTACTTTAGTATAGAAGCGAAGTGCGTCCTTGCTTTGCTCAATACCAATTCCCGATTGTTTCCAGCCAGTAAATGCGGTTTGTGGGAAAGTAATTGGATATTCATTTATCGAAACCATACCGGATTCAAGATCACGTGCTAAATTGTGAGCCCTACTAAGATCATTTGTCCATACTCCGTTCAATAATCCGAAATCGGAATGATTGGCTAAAGACAAAGCCTCTTCATCAGTTGAAAATTTGGTCACTGACAAAACAGGTCCAAATAACTCATCATAAAATAATGGATTTTCTACATCTACTCCAGTAACTACTGTTGCTTCCATGAAAGCTCCATCTCCACTTACTGCGTTACCACCACATACAATTTCGCCACCATGAGAGATTCCGTTGGCAAGTTTTTCTAATACTTCAGAACGATGTGATTCATGGACGAGGCTACCGATTCTAACTCCTTCTGCCATGCCCGGACCAACTTTCCATTTACCGACTTCAGCAACTACTGCTTCAACTAATTCATCATGAATATCTTCATGAACAAGCAATCTTGAACCGGCCCAACACATCTGTCCTGCATTCATAAATATTCCAAAACAAATTGCTTTAGCAGCATACTTCAGATTAGCATCTGGAAACACAATATTTGCACCTTTACCGCCTAGTTCAAGAGTGACTGGCGTTAGATTCTCGCTCGCTTTTGCCATCACAGTTTTACCAGTTGGCACTCCTCCAGTTAGCACAATTCCATCGACTCCTTTGTGCCCAGCAAGTGCGTCACCAACCAATCCGCCTGAACCAGTGATGACTTGCAATACCCCTGATGGTAGTCCAACTTCTGCTTCGTCAATCTTTTTCATCCATGCTAGAAGAGAAAGCGGTGTCCATGATGCCGGTTTTGCAATAACTGTACAACCTGCAGCAAGCGCAGGTGCAATTGAACGTAACGCTAATTGTAGTGGGAAATTCCATGGAACAATGTGTGCCGTAACTCCAATAGGTTGTCTTAATGTGTAATTCAATCTATTACCTGGGACTGGTATAGTACTGCCCTCGATCTTATCAGCTAATCCGGCAAAGTACTCCAAAGTCCATGCACCATAGCGAATCTCAGAAAGTGCTTCTCGGAAGGTTTTACCATTATTTTCCGATTCTATCTTTGCTAATTCCTTAGCAGCACCATAAGTTACTGCAGCCATTTTATTCAAAATACGTCCTCTTTGGGCAGGATCCATATTTTTCCATTCAGAACTTTGTAACGCAGAATTTGCCGCCTCCACACAGCGGTCAACATCATTCAATGTTGCTTTTGGAACGGTTGAAATTGATTTTCCTGTTGCAGGATTAATTGCATTACTAACATCTCCATTATCTGAATCAACCCAATCTCCCGCAATATACATTTTTTCTGCGCTCATAATTAGCCGACAAAGTTTCTATTCAAAGGTGTTCGCTCATAATGTAAGCCCAATAACCAACAAAATTTGGTGTTTTTACCATGATAACTATAATTGACAGTTCACCATACATGCACCATGGCTCGAACAATTGGTCTTGCTGATACAACAGCTAAGACTATTGCCAACAGACCTCCGAGATTGCTAATTATTGCTGGAGCAACGGGCACAGGAAAGTCAACTGTATCAATGAAAATTGCTGCAAAAAGCAATTTTGCTCGGTTGATTTCAACGGATGCAATTAGAGAGATTCTACGCTCAACAGATGAACTTCAAACCGATCCCGCTCTACATAGATCGTCTTTTTCAATTGGTGATTCGAATGATGCGATACTAGACTGGATTGATACTTGTCAAGCTGTGGAAAAAGGCATAGAGGCGACAATAAATCGAGCCATGAGAGAAGGTATTGACTTGTTATTAGAGGGAGTTCACATTATCCCAAGTGATCGTTTAATTCGTAGTTGGATTGATTCTGGGGGTATTGCAGTTGGTGTGATTATGGCCGTTAGTGATGAAGAGAAGCATAAATCAATGATAAAATCTCGAGATGCCCATTCATTTAGGAGGCACGATCGTTACATTGCCAACTTCGAACGCATAAGAAGAATACAAGATGGTTTAATTGAAAGATCAAAGATTTCATCTTGGCCCGTAGTTGATATTTCTCGAGTTTCTAGTGATTTAGAGAAAATTGAACATCATTTAGATGTGGCTTGGAATCAAAGTCGTAGTTAATTATTGATAGTGAAAGTAACTTGACTTTGTAAAGTTGAAGAATCGTCTGTGATTCCTAAGTCAAGTGAGATTTCCATCGTTGTTCCATCAATTACCGAAACTATGATTTCCTGCATTTTTACTTCAACTCCTCTAATTTCCCCATGATGTAATAAATCATCATGAATACTTGACATAGCCAATTCTGCTGCGTCAATCCGTTCCATGCCACTTGAAATCCATATCTCTGTACGATTTTCAGCCAGTGAAGGTAATATGTCAACAACTTCCTTTGTTGTTTCAATTACAGAATCTGCATTTGGTTCATGGGCAGAAGTTAAACCTGCCACTTTGACACTAAATACTGCCATAGACAATAATGAAAGCAATAGAACTACACCTGTTGCAAGCAGCATTTGTCCTCTATCATCGCCAACTTGTTGACTATGCTTCATTAAGCGCCACCTCCTATATTCCACAAAGTTAAACTGATTGTCCAAACATTTTCATCAACTGTCACTAATTGATGGACTGTTACTGTATTTCCCGATGGTGTACCAACCAATCCGTATGGATTAGATGTTGCACTATTCTTTGCTAACCAACAATTAGCTTCTTTACCTGACATTAGTGCATCTTGAAGTAATGTACATGCACCATCATAATCAGATTGAGACAACAACTCTGTCAGACGATTTTCGCCAGTTACCTCTGCATCTAAACCCAAACCATATTGCAAAACTGATTCTCCGGCTGCCTCAAGGCTAGCATCATGAGCAACTGAGCGAGAATCAGGGACATCAATTCTAATTAGAAAAGTTGCTGACATAAAAAATAGCCAAAACAATGTAAGCATCTCGAGGATGTGAATTTGGGCGCCCTCTTCGTCACGCAGGAAATCATCTCCTCAAATTATTGGTGAAGGAGCATATACTCCGCCAGATGGATTCAAGCCGATATGGTATGTTGAATCACCAGTGACTATTAATTGAGAGAAAGCATAACTTGATTCACCAATCAAATTTGGACTAAACACCAACAAATTAAATGCAATTAGAGCTACAATAATCATCATGCCTGAATGTTTGAAACCTGCAGAAAAGCGACCATTTTGCATCAAACCTGCCATCGAACCATTACCAATGGCTTGCATTGTAACACCATAGTAAAACACGGTTACGAAAAACAATGGATCAATTGCTCTAATTGACATGTTACCTATGTTTGCACCACCAGAATCGCCACCTTCTCCTCCTGTGTTTGATGATGCGATAGCAGGAATAAAGATTCTACCAAGCAAAGTAATTACACCCAAGAAAACGAAGTATGAAGTCCAAATAACCGCAATGTACGAGCCAATTGCACGACTTCTCTCACCTTCTAAGAACTTGATTTCACGTGAATCATTAGCAGCAGTAACCAAAATATCTGATATTTTACCACCCGCTCTATCTGCTTCAGCAATTAGGGTAATTGCACGCTTGACTAATGGAGTGCCGACTCGCTCAGAAAACTGCTTGATAACATCACTAAATTTGATTCCCCAACTAAGTTGATCTGACATTTTCTTTACTTCATCATTTAATGCCCCATATTCTGATTTTACTAAAGTTTGAACAGCAACCGTCATGGAAAGACCACCTTTCCAATATTCTGCCATATCTCTTAAGAAATCAGGGAATTTTTCTTCAATTTCATTCTTTCTTTTTTCGACCTTTTCCCAATAAAATGAAGC
>CETU01130907.1_pt1 | contig 17687 bp, 19 predicted proteins | sample 356531 | NCBI WGS metagenome assembly CETU01 (sample SAMEA2623488, study PRJEB7988) | marine metagenome | isolation source: saline water (ENVO:00002010), including
ATGGATAAGGATTCTATAAGGCATGGTAAAGAGACTGTTCATAAAAAATGGAATGATTCAACAGCAATATTAACTGGTGATTTAATGCTTGCAAAAAGTTTAAAAATTCTATCTGATTCAAATTATAATAATAAAGTTATGGAATCTTTCAATTCAGCTCTAGTAGCAGTTTGTGAAGGACAAGCTCTTGATAAAGAATTTGAAACATTAGAGTCTATATCAGAAAATGATTATTTTAAAATGATTGAGAAAAAAACATCAAATTTAATAGCAATGCCAATTGAAATAGGTGCTTTAGCATATGATTGTCCTGATCAAATATGTAATACTTTATTTGAATATGGATTAAATATTGGAAAAGCTTTTCAAATCAATGATGATTACTTAGAAATAATATCTAGTGCCGATGTTATGCAAAAAAGCCTTGATAGTGATATAGTTTTAGGTAAAAAAACTTATCCTATAATTCTGTGTAATAATATAGATAAAAATTTTATATCTGACTTAAAAAATAATAGCAATAAAATTGAAGATATCATTAATGAATTACGAACTTTTATTAAATATCATAGAATTGATAAAGAAATAAAAAATTGTGTTGATATTTTTTATAATAATGCAAATAAACTCATAAAAGATATAAATTTTAAAAATAATAGTTTACAAAACTTTGTTAATTTACTTAAAAAAAGGCAAAAGTAATGAATAACATAAATATTGATAAATCTAATATGTATAAATCTATATCAGAATTTCCAAAACATGTTCAACATTCATTTGATTTTTTTGAAAAAAATTCTTCAATTAAAAATATTATTTCTAATAACATTAATAATATTTTAATTCTTGGTATGGGCGGTTCAGCAATAACTGGCCTCTTATTTAAAGAAATCCTTGCAGATAAACTATCTATTACGGTAAATGTAAATCAAGGATATACAATTCCAGAATGGGTAAATAAGAATACATTAATTATTGCATGCTCATACTCAGGCAATACTGAAGAAACTTTAATAGGATTAGAAAAATGTTTATCCAAAACATCCAAAATAATTGGTTTTTCCACTGGTGGAAAGTTGATTGATATTATAAATGAAAATAAAAATGACTACGTATTAATGCCTAAAGGTTTACAACCAAGAGCTGCACTAGGATATTCATTTACTTTAATGCTAATTTTGTTAAACAGAATTGGATTTATTAAAAATAGTATTATTATTGACTTTCAAAATAATTTACCTGAATTATCAAAATACAATGAAATTTTTTCAGAACAAAAAGAGACTAATATTTCATATAAAATTGCAAAAGATATATATGATAAAAATCCTCTAATTTATGCTCAAGATGGAGTTTTTGGAATTATTGGATATCGATTTAAATGTCAACTTGTTGAAAATTCAAAAATATTGGCTTTTAATAATTTTATCCCTGAAATGAATCATAATGAAATTGAAGCTATTACAGAAAATGTTAATACTAAAAATAATTTTGTTGTAGTATGGATTAATAATGATGAATATCATATTAGAAATAAAAAAAGAATAGATATTGTCAAAACTATTTGGTCTAATAAAATAAAAACACAAATTGAAATTAATTTAGATTTAGAGCACATTAAAAGTAATTTAATAAAATATCTTATATATATTAATCTTATGGATTGGATATCATATCATGCTGCAATATTAATTCAAATAGATCCTTCTATAATTCCTAATATAAATAAACTAAAAAAAAGTTTGTAATAAAATTCAAATACTATAACTTTAATCATGGAATTATTTAATTTTGAAAAAGTAGAATTTAGTTCTTCACACAAAAGTTACGTTGTGATTCTTAAAAATTGTGAAAACAAAAAAACAATACCAATATTGATAAGCAGTAACGAAGCACAATCATTATCATTGACGAGTGAAAATATTAAATTACCTAGACCTAGAAGTAATGAATTATTTTTAAACTTACTAAATAAAATTGAAGGAAATATAAAATCAATTTCAATAAATAAATATGAAAATGGCATTTTTTTTGCAATTTTAAATATTAAGATTAATCAATCTATAATTAATCTTGACTGTAAGCCATCTAATGCAATTGAAATAGCTATTAAAGAAAATGCTCCTTTATATATTTCTCAAGATGTTCTTAATAAAATTAATTTCAATAATATAATAGAACAACAATCATTAAACGAAGGTTATGAATCTTTCAATCAGAATGTAGATATAAGTGATATTAAAGATAACTTGATGGATGCTTTAAATAAGTCAATTATTGAAGAAAATTATGAGGTTGCTGCAAAACTTCGAGATAGAATTAATAAATTAAAAACCTAAAAATTTTAATGCTTGTTTAGAAGCATTATTCTCTGCTTCTTTAATTCTGTTTCCAAAGCCTAAAAATTCATTATCATTTAATTTTAAGATTACTTTAAAATTAATTTCATTACTTTTATCAGAGACTTTATTCTCAATAAGTTCAAATGTAGGTCCTTTAAAATTTAATTTAGAGCATAACTCAATCAAATTACCTTTAAAATTAATATCACTAAATGTTAGTTTAGGTTGAATTAAAGTGTTAACTATAAAATTTTTAACCTGTTTAAAATTTGAGTCTAAAAAAATTGCGCCAGTTAATGATTCATATAAATCACAATTTAATTTTTCAATAGTTGATTTATTATTAAAATCAATTGATTTCCCTATATAAGCACTCTCAATAAGTTTTATTCTTTGTGATGCTAAAGATAAATTTTTACGATTCACAATTAAACTTTTTTGTTTAGATAACTTACCTTGATTTAAATTTGGATATTTTAAAAATAATGATTCTGATACAACCATACCAATTATTGAATCACCCAAAAACTCAAGTCTTTCATAACTTTTAGTTTTATTAAAATAAGAAGGATGAGTTAGAGATGTTTTTAAAATTTTAATATCTTTAAAAAAATAATTAATTCTCTCTTGAATATCATTTAGATGTTTTTTTTGGGAATTATACACTTTTAAAAATTATGACACTATTATGACCTCCAAAACCAAAATTATTTGATAATGCATAATTAATATTTTTTGAAATTGATTTATTTGGAACACAATTCAAATCACATTCAGAATCTGGATTAGTATAATTTATGGTAGGAGTAATAATATTGTTTTTAATGGATAAAATTGTGGCAATTGCCTCTATACCTCCTGTTGCTCCAAGCAAATGCCCTGTCATAGATTTTGTAGAACTAATATGTAAATTTTTATAGCACTTATTAAAAACATTTTTTATTGCTTTTGTTTCTATTCTATCATTGTACTGAGTTGATGTACCATGAGCATTAATATAGTCAATATCTGTTGATTTTATTCCTGCATCAAATATTGCTTGTTTCATTGCTATGATTGCACCTTTGCCATCTGGATCTGGACTAGTGATATGATAAGCGTCACCGCTAGCACCGTAACCAACTATTTCAGCTAAAATCTTAGCACCTCTTTTTTGTGCATGCTCTGAACTTTCAAGAACTAAAATACCTGCTCCTTCACCCATGACAAATCCATCTCTATTCTTATCAAAAGGCCTTGATGCTTTATTTCTATCATTATTTTTACTTAATGCTTTCATATTTGAAAAACCTGCTATTGACATCTCTGTAATTGCAGCTTCTGTACCTCCTGCAACTATTACATCAGCTAGACCCATCTGTATCATCTTAAATGCATCACCAAAAGCATGATTACTAGTTGCACAAGCAGATGTGACACTATAATTTAAGCCCTTAAATCCATATTTAATTGAAATATGGCCAGGAGCAATATCTGAAATCATAGATGGTATAAAAAATGGACTTACAAACCTTGGATTTTTTATTAATTTTTTATGTTGCTTTTCAAAAGTTGATATTCCTCCAATGCCTGATCCAACGATGACACCAATTCTTTCTTTATTTAAATTTTGTGAATCTAGTTTTGATTGTGCTATAGCTTGATCAGCAGCTATTATTGCAAAAGCAGAAAACCTATCAAGTTTATTTTTTTCTTTTTTATCAAAAAAATTATCTAAATCTATTTTAGATTCGCCTGCAAGTTTTATATCAAAATTACTTGTATCAAATTGAGTTATATTATTAATGCCATTATAACCATTTTGTAAATTTTTCCAAAAATCAGATAAATTATCTCCAATTGGAGATACCACTCCCATACCTGTTACAACAACATTTTTTTTCATTTAAATTTAATTTTTAGAATTAATGTAATCTAAAGCTTGCTGTACAGATAAAATTTTCTCTGCGTCATCATCAGGTATTTCTATTTCAAATTCCTCTTCAAACTGCATAATTAACTCTACAGTATCTAATGAATCTGCACCTAAATCATCAATGAATTTTGCATCAAGAGTAATTTTTTCTCTATCTACATCTAATTTATCAATAATAATTTCTGTTATTTTATCTAGTGTATTATCCATTGTGTTTCCTTTTATTTATTTAATTGTCATACCGCCATCAACATTTATAACTTGACCTGTTATATAATTGCTAACTTTTGAACTTAAAAAACATACTAAATTAGCAACATCATCTGTTTTGCCAAGTTTATTTAGTGGGATGTTATTAAGCATATCATTTGTATTTTTTTCATCTAATTTTTCTGTCATTTGAGTTTTTATATAGCCAGGTGAAATTGCATTAACATTAATATTTTTTGAACCAAACTCTACTGCTAAAGATCTGGTAAAACCTTCAAGACCAGATTTTGAAGCAGCGTAATTGCTCTGCCCTGAATTACCAATTTGACCTATAACTGAACTTATATTTATAATTTTACCGTATCTTTTTTTAAGCATATACTTAGATACCAATTTAGTGGTATTAAAAACACCTTTTAAATTTACACTAATAACATCATCCCATTCTTCGTTTGATAACCTAAGTAATAATTTATCTCTATTTATACCAGCATTATTGATTAATATATCTATTTTACCCCAATTTTTATAAATTTCTTGTATTGATATATCAACTTGATCATAATCTGATACATCGCACTGTAATATCATAATATTATCAGATGAATTAAAATTATTTTTAAATATTTTTAAATCATTAAAGTTTCTACCTAATACAGCTACTTTACATCCATATAAAATTAATTTTTCTGCAATTGTTTTGCCAATTCCTTTAGAACCTCCAGTAACAATCGCTACATTATTTTTTAAATCTAAATTCATTTCATTCATATTTTATATTTTAAATCCATGTAATTGTAAGTCACTTAAATTATCAATGCTTAATATTTTAAAATTAGAATTAATTTTTTTTGCTAATTTTGATAAAACTTTTTTAGGTCCTAACTCAATAATTGTATCAATATTATTTTTTTCCATATTTTTAATTGTCTTATACCAATTAACAGTTCCAGTTAGCTGTTTCATTAAATTTTCTTTTATCTCAGAACCAAAAATTAAATCTTTTGCTGAGACATTTTGATAGATTGCACAATTAGCATCTTTAAAATTTACAGAATTTATAACTTTGTTTAAAGAAACATTTGCTATATCCATTAATGGTGAATGGAATGCACCTGCAACATTCAATTTAATTAACTTTTTTATGCTATAACTTTTTAAAATTTCAATAGATTTTTCTATTTCAGAATTTGGTCCTGAAATTATAATTTGATTTTGACTATTAATGTTTGCAATTACTGTATTATCAAATTGATTACAAACTTTCTCAATAGATTCGATATCTTCATTAATTACAGCTAACATTGCACCCATATATTTATTATTAGCTTTTTCCATTTCTCTGCACCTAACAATTAAAATATCTAAACATTCTTCAAATGATAAAACGCCACTTGAAACTAATGCAGTATATTCACCTAAGCTATGTCCAGCTACAGCCTTTGACTTAATACCATTTTTTTTTAAAATTTTATCTATAATTAAACTATGAATTAATATTGCTGGTTGTGCAATATATGTTGAATTTAATTTTTCAGTTGGACCATTTCTACAAATATTTAAAATATCTATATCAAATTTTTTTGATGCTATTTCAAAAAATGTCTTGTAAGGATATTCTGAAAAAAAATCATCCTTACACATACCTAAATATTGAGAGCCTTGACCTGGGAATACAAACGCACAATCAATCACTTGAAATCCCCCATTTTAATAAACATGAACCCCAAGTAAACCCTGCACCAAAAGCAGTTAAAATTATTTTATCATTTTTTTTAATTAATTTTTTATCGCAGGCATCACTTATAGCTATTGGTATAGATGCTGCCGTTGTATTTGCATATTTATTAATATTAATTAAAACTTGTTCTTTTTTTAATTTTAACCTTTGAGAAGTTGATTCAATTATTCTTTTATTTGCTTGATGTGCTATAAATAATTTTAAATTTTTATTATTGATATCATTACGTAACATAATTTTTTTTGTAATATCATACATTCCTTTAACGGCATGTTTAAAGACAACAGCTCCATTTTGTTTAACATAATGCATTTTATTTTTAAGCGTTTTTTCTGAAGTTTTATTTAATGAACCTCCACCAGGCATAAATAAAAACTCTGAACCAGAGCCATCAACACCTAACTCACAGTCAATTATTCCATAATTTTTAGAAGGTTCTACTAAAACTGCCCCAGCACCATCACCAAAAAGTATTGATGTATTTCTATCTTGATAATCAAGTATAGAGCTCATCGTATCTACACCAACAACTATTATTTTTTTATATATCTTAGATTTAATTAATGCGTTAGCTGTTTCAAGACCAAACAAAAAACCTGAACAAGCAGCAGACAAATCAAAACCCCAACAATTTTTAATTTTAAAATAATTTTGAATTAAGCATGCAGTAGATGGAAAAACCATGTCAGGTGTAATAGTAGATACAATTATGCAGTCTACTTGATGAATATCTAATTTTATTTTTTTAATTAATTTTTCAATAGCTTTTATTGCCATATAAGAAGATGCTTTTCCTGGATCTAATTTTCTTCTTTCTTCAATTCCTGTTCTTGATTTAATCCATTCATCAGTAGTATCTAAAAAATTTTCAAACTCTGAATTTTTAATAATATTTTTTGGTAAAAATTTTCCTACAGATGTAATGTTTGCATACATAATACTATATTTTCTCAAATTCTTTAATCAAATCAAGCTTATGCAATTTAACAGCATTAATTAATGCATTTTTAATTGACAATCTACTTGATGAACCATGTGATTTTAATACTAAACCATTTATACCTAATATTGGAGTGGCGCCATACTGTTCATAATCATAAAGTTTTTTAATTTTTTCTATTTTTGAGTTGTCATTAAGATTTAATTTTTTTGAAATAAGTTTAATATTGTATTCTGTCATGCCTTCAATAAGTTTTAACACTATATTTCCAGTGAATCCATCTGTTAATAAAATATCTGCTTTCCCATTAAATATATATCTTGATTCAATGTTTCCATTAAAACCACTTAAATTTTCTTTTAATAAATTGAAAGCACTTTTTGTTAACTCACTTCCTTTGTTTTCTTCTGAACCTATATTTAAAAGAGATATTCTTGGATTATCTATACGTAATTGATGTTTTATGTAAATAGATGACATCTGCCCAAATTGCAATAAATGTTGTGGCTTTACAGAAGTATTAGCTCCAACATCACAGATTAAAAAATCTCCGTTATTAGAAGGAATAAATGCAAATAATGCAGGTCTTCTAATATTTTTAACTGTACCAAGTATAAAAAATGAAGAAGCTAATAAATGTCCTGTATTTCCAGCACTGATAAATGCATTAACTTTTTTCTCTTTAAGCATATTTAGGCCAATGACCATTGAAGAATTAGGTTTTTCTTTATATACTTTTGATGGCTTGTCTGAACAATCTAAATTTTGAGAGCTATTTATAATCTCATATTTATTAGTTTTAAAAATAGATAGTTCATTTACATAATCATTAATTTGATTTTTATCACCTATTAGAAATAGTTTAACTCCATGATCATAATTTGATAGAAAATCAAATGCACCATGCAAATTAGACAATGGGGCATTATCACCACCCATAACATCTACGGCTATATTAATCATTAATTATTATTGATTGTTTTGAAGAATTTTGCCTTTATAATAGAGAACTCCATCAACATAATATGCTCTATGTCTTAAATGAGGTTGTCCAGTCTCTGAACATACTGAAATACAAAGGTTATCCTTTGCTTTCCAATGCGTTCTACGTTTTCTGCCCCTCGTTTTGGACTGTTTTCTTTTAGGTACAGCCATGATTCTCCTTTAATTAGACATCGCTAATATAATAAACTTTTTTAAAAGTAAACAAAAAAAAATTAAATTAATTCTGTTCCACTAAAAAAGAAACTAATTTCTTTAATAGCATTTTCGTCTGAATCAGATCCATGAACAGCATTCTCAGATAAACTTGTTGCAAAATCTTTTCTGATAGTACCAGTATCAGCATCTTCAGGGTTTGTAGCACCTATAGTTTTTCTCCATTGCATAACAGCATCATCTTTCATTAAAGCTAGTACCATACATTTTCCTGATGACATAAAATCTGTCAATTCATTATAAAAAGGTTTTTCAGCATGAATTGAATAAAACTCATTTGCTTGTTTTTTTGACATGTGTATCAATTTTGCTGATAGAATTTTAAAACCTGCTTTTAAAATTCTATCATAGATTTGACCAGTATAGTTGTTCTTAACTGCATCAGGTTTAATAATTGCGAAAGTTAAATTATTCATTTTTAATCCTTTATTTTAATAATTTTTTCATAGTTTGACCTATTTCAGATACAGATTCACAAACTGAAATACCACAATCTTCAAGTGCACTCATTTTTGCTTCAGCAGTATCATCTCCGCCTGAAACAATTGCACCAGCATGACCCATTCTCCTACCTGGGGGAGCTGTTTGACCAGCTATAAATCCAACAATTGGCTTTGATACATTCTCTTTGGCCCATTGAGCTGCTTCAACTTCCATAAGGCCTCCTATTTCACCTATCATTACAATTCCATCTGTTTCAGGATCATTTTGAAACAATTCCAATACTTGTCTCATATCTGTCCCTATTATTGGGTCACCACCAATTCCAATTGCAGTAGTTTGACCTAAATCATTTTTAACTAGCTGATCAATTGCTTCATAAGTTAGCGTTCCTGATTTTGAAACAACCCCAATATTTCCTTTTTTACATATGAAACCTGGCATAATTCCAATTTTTGCCTCATCAACTGTTATGACACCTGGACAATTTGGCCCAATTAATTTTGAATTACTCTGATCTAATATTTTTTTAACAACCATCATTTCATTAACAGGTATACCTTCTGAAATACAAATGATAACTTCTATACCAGCATATATTGATTCAATAATAGCTTCTGCAGCAAATCTTGGTGGTACAAAAATTATTGATGTATTAGCATTTTGTTGTTTTTTAGCTTCTTCAACTGAATCATAAACTGGAATATTAAAATCTGTAGCTTTAGTGCCTCCTTTACCTGGTGTAACACCTGCGACAACATTTGTTCCATATTCCATCATTTGATTAGAATGAAAAGTGCCTTCTGAACCTGTAATACCTTGAACAATTACTCTTGAATTTTTATTTACTAAAATAGACATATTTTCTCCTAATTTTTTGAAGCTTTAACTACTTTTACTGCTGCATCCAACATTGAATCAGCAGGTGTTATTTTGAGACCTGAATCTGATATAATTTTTTTTGCAAGATCGCTATTTGTACCCTCTAATCTTACAACCACAGGAACTGATAATGATAGCTCTTTAACTGCCTGAACAACTCCTTCCGCAACTCTATCACATCTAACAATACCACCAAAAATATTAATAAGAATAGATTTTACATTTGGATCACTTAATATGATTTTAAAGCCATTTTTGACTGTTTCTGAACTAGCAGCACCCCCAACATCCAAAAAATTAGCAGGATCTCCTCCATTTATTTTAATTATATCCATAGTTGCCATAGCCAAACCTGCTCCATTTACCATACAACCAACATTACCATCTAATTTAATATAATTAAGGCCAAACTTACTTGCTTCGTATTCTGTTTCTTCCTCTTCATTAATATCACGCATTTCTAAAATATCTTTATGTTTATATAATGCATTTGAATCAAAATTCATCTTTGCATCAATCGCTACAATTTCATTATCTCCAGTTTCGACAAGTGGGTTTATCTCAAGCAATGATATATCTTTATCTTTAAAACATTTATACATTTTTTTTAAAATAATCATTCCTTGCTTAAATTGATCACCCTTTAAATTTAGACCTTTTGTAAGTTTAAATAATTGAAAGCTTCTTAAACCTTCAATAGGATCTACCCAAACCTTAATTATTTTTTCTGGAGTATCTTTTGCAACCTCTTCAATCTCCATACCACCTTCTGTACTAACCATAAAGACATCTTTTCCAGTAGTTCTGTCCATTGTAATACCAACATAAAATTCTTTTAAAATATCAAATGCTTGTGTTATGTAAATTTTGTTAACTTTTTGACCTTCAGGTCCAGTCTGATGCGTAATTAAATTCATTCCAAGAATATTATTGCAAGCATCTAATGCATTATCACCATTGGGACAAAATTTAACACCTCCCCCTTTTCCTCTTCCACCAGCATGAATTTGTGCTTTAACAACAACATCCTTTGATTTGAAATCACTTTTAACATCAGATATAGTTTTTTCAGCTAAATTTATATCTTCAATCACATATCCATCTTGAATAGGTATTTCATATTTTTTTAATAAAGATTTTGCTTGATATTCATGAATTTTCATTTAATTTCCTTTTGTTATGATTGTTCCAGCTTTTCCTTTAATTGCTTTTTCAATATTTTTTAACGAAGTTATAACAACTTTTTGACCATGATGTTCTAAAAAATATTGAGCAGCATGAATTTTAGGTAACATTGTTCCTTCACCAAATTGTTTTTGATCAATCCATTTTTGCAATTCATTTACAGTTACGTTTTTAATTTTAATTTCATTGCTTGTATTATAATTTAAACAGACTTCATCAACATCGGTAATAATAAATAATTCTTCAGCTTTGATTATTCTTCCAAGTAAAGCTGCTGACATATCTTTATCAATGACAGCATCAAGCCCATATAATAATCCATTATCATCTTCATATGCAGGAATACCACCACCACCACCAGCTATAACAATAGTTCCAAAATCAACAAGATGTTTAACAGAATTGCCATTAAAAATATATTTTGGTTTAGGAGATGCTACAACTCTTCTCCATACGTTTGTTTCTTGTTCTTTTATTTTCCAACCATATTCTTCTGTTAATCGTTTCGCTTCTGATTTAGAGTATGTTTTTCCAATAAATTTAGATGGATTTTTGATAGTTGAATCATTTTTGTCAACAATAACTTGTGAAATAAAAGTTACAACTTCTCTATCAATATCACTTTTTTGTAAAGCATTTTGCAGGGTTTGTTGAATCATGTAACCAATAGCTCCTTGTGTGTTTGCAACTAAAACACCTAATGGAAGCGAAGGAATTTCATTCTTGGTTATTTCATTTTTTAATAACTCTGCGCCAACTTGAGGACCATTTCCATGAGTAATACAAATATTGTATCTATTATTTACAAAATACATCATTGCATCTAAACTATCTCTAGTATGAGCAAATTGTTTTGATATATCACCTGATTCATTTTTAGGACTCAGAGCATTTCCACCAAGAGCAATAATGACAGTTGGATTTTGTCTAGACATTAAATTTGACCTCTATTTATTGGTAAAGTCATACATCTTGGACCACCTCTTCCTTTAACTAATTCTGAACCATTAATGCTTATAACAACTTTAGATTCATTTTTTAGAATTTTATCAAACGTTAGATTATCATTATAAAACATTTTATCTGTAAGATTCTTATAACCATTTTTAGCTAGTTCATTAATAGTTTTCTGATTGCAATTATACATGATAATTTTACCTGGCTCTAAAACAAAAGAATTTGCACCATCTGTTAGTTGCTCACGTAGTTGAAATTTTTTATTTGAGCCTCCACATGAAATAAAATTAAATTTTATTCCAAATTCTTTAAATAAATCTCCAAATCCAAAATTTTGTTTCTTTAAATTTTTATCTTTTGAATCCTTTGTTGCTACATAAACTGACAAATCTTTTATTTTATAATCATTATTATCAAATAGAATACCTTCATTAAATGATGTTTGAGTAAAAATTGTATCCAAATGCATCATTGCCCTCTCTTTAGGAAGATCAACTGCAACTACATACTTAAATGAGTGATTAAAAATATATGGAATTGCAAGATTAATAGCTTCAAGAGAAGTTCTTTCGCTAATACCAATCATAATAATATCATTACTTAAAACAAAGATATCACCACCTTCCAATGATAATCCTTTACCAACATCTTTAAAATCTATAATTTCAGAGTCTTTAAAAAATTTATTATTCAAAAAGAAATGTTTTGTAATTTTATTTTCAATTGATCGGACATAACTACTACTTTTAGTTAAAAGAACTAACTTTCCAATTATCGCACTAATATCTCTAGGATACATTAAATTAATGATTGGATAATCAATTTTAATATTTAAATCATCAATGATTTCTAAAAAATCAGCTCTTAAATCATAACATGAATCTCTATTATAAAAATTTATTATATCAAAAAATGTCTCATGTTGAGTTTTTGCTGATTTTAAATTAACTATGTCATCAAAAAGTAAAAAATCCTGATTTTCAACTATTTTTTTATTATTTTTAATATATGGTTGAATATTTATAGGAAGAACATCATTATGCTCATCACCTGGTGAAAAGACAAAAACTTTATTTAGTGGTCCGATTTCAGAATGAATATTTGGTTTCACTTATTCCTCACTCATAAATGGGTACTTATAGTTTTCAGGAGTATTAAATGTTTGCTTAACTGTTCTAACAGATGTCCATCTTAATAAATTAAGCGATGAACCTGCTTTATCATTAGTTCCCGATGCTCTTGAGCCACCAAATGGTTGTTGACCTACAACTGCGCCAGTTGGTTTATCATTTATATAAAAATTACCTGCAGAATGTTGAAGTATTTTTTTTGCATAAGCTACCGCTTTAGCATCATCACCAAATACTGCTCCAGTTAGAGCATATGGAGATGTTTTATCAACTAATCTACATACCTCTTCCCAAGATTGATCGTAAATATATATTGTCAACACTGGCCCAAAAATTTCTTCTTCCATAGTTTTAAAATGTGGATTAGAAGTCAAAATTGTCGTTGGCTCAATAAAATATCCAATATCTTTACTGTAAGATCCACCTGTAATAATTTCAGCCTCATCTGATTTTTTTGCATATTCAATATATGAAGTAATTTTATCAAATGATGATTCATCTATAACTGCGTTCATAAAATTAGTAAAATCATTAACATCTCCAACCTTAATACTACATACATCAGAGACAAAGTCATTTTTAATATCATTCCAAACATTTTTTGGTATATAACATCTTGAAGCGGCTGAACATTTTTGTCCTTGATATTCAAAAGCACCTCTTATCATTGAAGTATACAATGCTTTTCTATTTGATGATTCATGTGCTAAAATAAAATCCTTACCTCCAGTTTCACCAACTATTCTTGGATAAGATTTGTAGTTAGCAATATTATTACCAATAGTTTTCCACATACTTTGAAAAACTTTTGTTGAACCTGTAAAGTGAACTCCAGCTAAATTTTTATGATTTAATACTTTATTTCCAATTTCACTTCCACTTCCTGGGATAAAATTAATAACACCATCTGGTAAACCTGCTTCTTTAAATAATTTCATTAAAAAATAACCTGAGTAAACTGATGATGAAGCAGGCTTCCACAGTGCTACATTACCAAGCAAAGCAGGAGCAGATGGTAAATTTGCTGCTATAGATGTAAAATTAAATGGTGTTACAGCAAATATAAAACCTTCAAGAGCTCTATATTCCATAGAATTTTTCATTCCTTCAGGGGAATATTTAGGTTGCTGTTCAATTATTTCCATTAAATATTCACAGTTAAAATTAAAAAAATCTATTAACTCACAAGCTGAATCTATTTCAGCTTGAAATACATTTTTACTTTGACCCAACATTGTTGATGCATTTATTAAATCTCTATATGGTCCTTTTAACAAGACTGCCATTTTTCTAAAAATTGCAATTCTATGTTCAACTGAAGTATTTGACCAAGATTGCCATGTGTCCATGAGGTTATCAATAGCTAATTTAACTTCGTTAGGAGATGCTTTGTGATAATGAGCAAGAATATGCTTATGATTGTGTGGCATAACACATTTACCTAAATTTCCAGTTTTAATTTCTTTACCACCAATTATAATAGGGATTTCAATAACCTCATTACTCATTTTATCCAATTGGTTTTTTAAAGATTGCTTCTCTTTAGAACCTTTTTCATAATTAAAAATTGGTTCATTAACTGCTATAAATTTTTCATCTTTAAACTCACTCATTTTACATTCCTTTAATTTTCTATTAATCAAGAACAAATTTAGTGTAAATTTAGCATCATAAATAATTATTGAACAAGATATAAAAAATATATGAAATTTGATAAAGCATTTGTAATTGGTTCAGAAGAATTTTCTAAGAAACGACTTGATAGATTCTATAGAAATATAAAAAAACAATCTTTTGATGTTAAGCTGTGGCCAGCTATTTATGGTAAAAAAATTAATTTAAATTATTATAGTAAAAAAGGATATTTATCTAATGATTTTAAATTAAATATGCCTGGAAGTCTCGGCTGTTTACTAAGTCATGTTACACTTTGGGAATACTGCTCAAACAAAAAAGATTGTGATATTGTTTTAGTCCTTGAAGACGATGTTTTGTTATACGATAATTTTAAAGAATTAGTTAATCAAATTAATTTAAACGAACTGCCAAAAAATTGGGAAATTGTAAAACTTTCGTATAATAAAGTAGTAGGAGAAAATTTTTCTAAATCATTTCTCAAACCAAAATCAAGCATAAAAAGAGGAGTTAATGCTGGATCTTGGTGTTATCTAATTAACACCAAAAATATTTTGAACGTAAGAAATATTTTAATTCCATACAATAATAAAAGTTCTATGGATGTCATTATTAGAGAAAATATAGAAAAAATTAATATTTTTTTCGTCAAAGAAAAATTATCAGGTCACGATAAAAATAAATACTCTGTTAGAAAAGATTTGAATTATATTAATCAAACTTTATTTACAAAAATAAAAATAAAACTTAGAAAAATTTTTCTATCTTAATTTAAAATTTACCATTAGTAGCTAAACTGTTATTTTTTGCTCTGGACAAAAGCTCTTTTTGACCATTAGCTCTATTGCTTCCTAACCATGCATTTAGCGAATCTTGCTGTAATGCTCTTCCATATGAAAATGTTAAATTCCAAGGTAGATCACAATATTTTTTATTCATTGTATTTAAATGCTCAGTTGCTATATCACTACTTTGTCCACCTGAAAGAAATGCTATACCACCAACATTTGAAGGGACATTTTCTTTAAAACATTTAACAGTTAAATCTGCAACTTCTTCAACACTTGCTTGAGCTTCACATTTCATACCTGAAATAACCATATTTGGCTTTAAGACAATTCCTTCAAGCATCACATTTTGTAATAATAGCTGTTTAAATAATGTATCTAATGCCAGACTAGTAACATCATAACATCGATTAATATCATGAAATCCATCCATCAGTACTTCTGGTTCTACAATTGGAACTAACCCATTTTCTTGACATAATCTTGCATACCTTGCTAGAGCATGTGCATTAGCTAATAAACAACCATGACTTGGAATAGATTCATTAATATTTATTACAGCTCTCCATTTTGCAAATTTAGCACCTAAATCAAAATATTCAGATAATCTCTCTCTTAAGCCGTCTAAGCCTTCAGTAATTTTTTCATCTTTAAAACCAGCTAATTTTTTTGCACCTTTATCTACTTTTATTCCTGGCAAAATTCCTTTTTCATTTAAATATTCAGGAAATTTAACTCTATTTGAATCAGTAGTAGATTGTCTAAAGGTTTCATCAAACATGATAACGCCACTTATATAATTATTTAAACCGTCTGAAGTCATAAGCATATCTCTATACTCATTTCGATTTTTAAATGTTGATTCAACACCTATAGATTCAAATCTTTTAGCACATGTTGGATTACTTTCATCAGCTGCTAGGATTCCTTTACCTTTAGCTACCATTTTCGAAGCTGTATCAATTAATAATTCTTTATGTTTCATTTGATCTCCAAATTTATTTTTGTCCAATATTATTTAAAATTTCAACAAACCATTTTTCATTACAATCAAACGGTTTTCCACCTTTTATTCTATTAAAATTTATTATTGACATTTCATTATTCCTATCATCAATACCAACAACACCACTTTTCCCTTTTAAAGCAAATTTAACAGCAAATTTTGTTGACTCTTTAATTAAATCTATATCTATATTATTGGGTGCAGATGAACGAGCAAAATATCCGCTTTTTTGAACTAAAACCTTATCTGCAGATAATTCTTTCTGAAACTTAGAAGCAAACCATAATCCCGGATTAATTTCATCTAATCTAACATGTCCAAAAGCATCACGTTTTATATCTTCACCATTAGTTTTCATTTCATTTAATATTGCATCTAAACCTGCTCCTTCACTTAAAAAAATATTTACACAATCATTAAAATTCATAATATTTTTTAATCTATTAATTTCAGAATTTAAATTAATATTCATTTCAGGTAAATATATCGCATGAATATCCCATCTACTTTTATCTAATTCAATTTCAGGGAAGAATTTTCTTTTTTCTAGTATTTTTCTGTATTCTTTTGCTGTAGCAGCAGTTAGCCAACCACAATTTCTTCCCATAACCTCATGAATAATTAATTGTCTAGAGCTAGTAGTATTTTCGTTTACAATATTATTAAAAAATATAGCACCTTGCTCTGCAGCAGTTGAAGCACCCAAGGTTTGTGCTATTGGAAAAACATCGTTATCTACAGTTTTGGGTAAACCAATAACTGTTAAATTATAATTTTTTTCTTTTAAAAAGTTAACTAGATCTGCAGCAGCTGTATTTGTATCATCACCACCAATAGTATGCAAAACATCAATTTGATCTTTTTTAAGTTGATTAGCAGCTACTTCTAATGGAATCTGATTATCTGAAATATATTTATTTTTAATACAATCATTAATATTTGTCAACTTGACTCTACTATTGCCTAAGAAACTTCCTCCATATGTAGCAATATCTTGACTATGATTAGACATTTCTTTAGGTATAGAAAGTTTTTGACCTTTTAATAAACCTTTATACCCATTTTTGTATCCATAAAATTCAACTGTTTTATCAATTGCAATGTATTCCTTAATCAAATAAGCTATTGATGATGATAAACAAGGAGCCAATCCTCCTGAAGTTAAAAATGCAACTTTCATACTTTAAATTTACATTTTTTTTTATTTACATAATAATTTTTTTAAAAGGCTTTGAAAAAAAAGTATAAAAAAAGCCTCAATTTTAAAATTGAGGCTTTATTTTAAGTTTAACAATTT
>CETU01021654.1_pt1 | contig 17661 bp, 17 predicted proteins | sample 356531 | NCBI WGS metagenome assembly CETU01 (sample SAMEA2623488, study PRJEB7988) | marine metagenome | isolation source: saline water (ENVO:00002010), including
GGTTGCACTTATGGTTGCAATGCAAACTAACTGTAATTTCTGAACAATTTTGTATTCACCTAAGCTATTGTTTATATTGATTTTTCATCAGTTATGGTTGCAGTATTTAAGGTTGCACTTTTTTGGTTGCAATAGACAAGGAAAAGATATTGGATATAGTTGAGGAAATAGGTTGGGAATGAGGGCAGCAATGAGTGCTTTGCATTTTGTAAATGAGTCAACAATTCAAAAAGGTGACCAAGTTTTAGTTTATGGAGCAAGTGGAAGTGTAGGAAGTTATGCCATTCAACTTGCTAAATATTATGGAGCAAATGTAACAGCAGTTTGCAGTAAAAAAAATCTCTTATTAATGAAAAAAATAGGTGCTGACTATACTATAGATTATCTCAAAACTGACTTTACGAAAGGAAATAAAAAATATGATTTTGTATTTTTTTGGAAACCTTTAAACCTTTTTCGACCTTATTTGAATAATGACATCTCGGCAACTTTTTGCTACCAGAAAAAGAATGGTCAGCAAAAATATAAGGCTAACAGGTCGCGTCAAAAATATTGTCATATCCCCTGCAGCTGCACCAGTAGCCTGACGGAAATACCTCTCAATTATTGGACCTAAAACTAAACCTAATATCAATGGAACCATGGGTATATTTGCTCTACGCAAAGCAAACCCTAAAACACCAAAAAATATTGCAATGAGTGTGTCGGTCAGTCGGTAATTACGAGAAAAAGTCCCAACAATGACTAGACATATTATAATAATAGCAAGTATTCTGTCATTTACCATAGCAAGTTTTGCAATCCATCGAGTCCCAACAAGAAGTATTCCAACAATAATGAAATTCATTATAAATAATGATAAATACAGGCCAGCCACAAATCCTTTATGCTCTTCAAATAATGTCGGGCCAGGATCTACTCCATGAACAATAAACACTGATAGCATCATAGCAGTAAATGCTTCTCCTGGGATACCAAGCGATAGAAGTGGAACTAACGCTGCTGGTGGGACAGCGTTGTTGGCGGTTTCTGAAGCAATAATTCCCTCTGGGGCGCCTCGGCCAAATTTTTCAGGTGTTTTTGAGCCTGCTCTTGCAGTGGCATAGGAAAAAAACTGTGCTAAAAATTCCCCAACGCCTGGTAGCACACCCATTCCAACACCAAAACCCGCAGATCGAAGTAAAACTTTCGGATATTTAAATATTTCAATAAATCCACTTAGCAGTCTTCTATCAACCTCAGTATCTTTTTTTTCTATTACGCGATTTGAAAAAATTAAAGTAAAAGCCTGACTAAGAGCAAATAATCCCAATATCATAGAAATAAGAGGGACACCGCTCATCATCCATGTTGTGCCAAAGGTGTAACGGGGTGAACCATATGCAGTTTCTAGTCCGATAGTCGAAATAAAAAGACCTGTGCTAAGCAAAGCAAAAGATGAAAATTCACTTCCCCGATGTGCAACTACAACCAAAACCATTGCTAATAACGTAGCCATTCCAAGGTCAGCAGAAGTAAGATAGTTTGAAAGATTAGCAAGAGGCCAAGCTGCAATCATCAGAACTAAAACAGCAAAGATACCTCCGGTAAAACTGGATGCGTATGCTAGAGAGAGAGCTCGTTGAGGTTCGCCACTTTTTGCCATAGGGTATCCATCGTAAGTGGTTAACACGTTTACTCCTGTTCCAGGTGTATTAATTGTTATCGCTGGAATTGCTCCGCCGTACCAGCCTGCTGCATAAAGACCCATCAAAAGCGTAATGCCTGCAAGTGGTTCCATAGAGTAAGTAACTGGCAATAAAAGAGCTATTCCGACCCCAGGACCAATCCCGGGAGTTGCACCAATAAAAATTCCCAAAATGCTACCCATTATTAGGACCAACCATATAATAGGATCTTTTAGCTGCTCAATTCCTAGTAACAGCGTTTCAAACATTACATTAATCCCTGCATCCAAATTGGCAAATCAATCCATTTAAAAAGAAGCGGTCGTGGAAACCAAATTTCGAAACCAACTCGAAAAATCAACATCATTGATAAAGTGACGCTTAGTGATAATAGGAGTACTTTGATGCCCCGAAAACCAGCAATTAACGAGATAAGAGTTACAAAAATTAAAATCGAAAGAGCAAATCCAAACACTTTCATCATCATTACGGTTCCTATGATGCAGATCGTTATCAATAAGACTCTCAGATAGTCTTTTAAGCTTCTATTAAGGTTTAATTTTTCATAAGGAGACACAAAATATGCAACAGCAGAAGACACAATAGTCAGAATCAAAGTTACTGCAGGAAATAGCGCAGGTTCCGACCACCAGCCACCGGACATAATTGTCTGCCCGAGATGCCCTGGTTTTGTTTGCCAACGAATTAAAGTTAATAGTATGACGGATATTAGAAAAATAGCTGCTAATAAATTACGACCCCCACTTGGTTTGTTACCAAATAGGGGTCTGTCTTGTTCTTTTAACATTTTATAAAAGTTATTAAAATCCTAAAAGTTCTTTAAATCGATCATAAAAGTTATTTATAAATGGAACTGCTTTTTCAGGAGGCATCCACATAACAACAGCTCCTGTGTTAGCTGCAATTTTCTGTGCTTCATCGCTTTCCACTACTTTTTTTGCAATCCTAGATATTACTTCACGAGCTTCTGGAGGAGTATCCTTGCGGACAAATAGTCCAGTCCACCCTGGTGTAGCAATACCTGGAACCTGCTCATCAAGTGTCGGAACATCAGGATAAAGAGGAATACGAGCAGCAGTATATGAAGCTAGAGCCTTAGCCTCTCCACTTACTAGACAAGGCTTTAAAATGCCTCCACCTAAAGTAACGTCAATTTCCCGGTTTAGGATCATTTGACAGGTGGTTTCGTCATATGCAGTTACACTGGCAAACTTAAAGCCGAGAATTTCAGCCATTTTTAAAGTTTGAAGCGCCGGAGGTCCATTAAGACCAAACACTGCAAGACTTACATCATTAGTCTTTGCATGTTCAGCAAGCTCAGCTAAATTATTGTATGGTGAATCTCCATGAGTTATAAGTTGCATTGGATATCCAATAATTACTGCAAGTGGCTCGAACTCATTCCTATCATAAGTAGCATTACCTTTCAGGATATGAGCTGAAATTATATTTGCTGTAAATGATCCAACTGTATAACCATCTGCTGGCTGGTTAAAAACATGTGTTGCTCCGATTAGACCCCCACTTCCTTTTATGTTTACAGTTTTTGCAGGAACCCCTGTTTCCTCTTGAAATGCCTTGGAAATCATTCGGGTGATTGTGTCCTCAATATCACCTGGTGGCCAAACAACTACAAATTCTACTGGCCTTTCAGGATATCCAGCTGATGCAATTCCTGTAAAAGTCAAAACGGATACCGCTAATGAAGCTAAAAATAGTTTTATTTTTTTCATGATTTGCCCCTTTTAAGTTTCAAAGTATAAAAATTTTTCATTATTTTATTAACTATGATCTTATTAATCTTATAATTTTATCAAAATTGCACTAAATGCAATTTATTCTTTTAAATTTAATTCTATTTGAAAAGAAAGTTATTCTTTTATGGTTTAAAAGAATAACTTATAAGTAAATTTGTATCAAGTTTGGTATTTTGAAAAATAGACTGCTAAGGATTTATTACAGTTCTAATATGGAGATGTTCAGTGTCACATTTTATTCTCGAAGAAGCTCCAATCCGCCGCTACCAACATGCAGATTGGGATTCTGATCGATGGACAGGTTTCAAGCCCCGTGCTGGAGATATTTACGTATGCACATGCTATAAATCCGGAACGACCTGGACACAGATGATTGCTGCACTATTGGTCTTTCAAACACCGAATTTACCTGCGCCTTTAAATGAGCTCTAACCTTGGGTCGATTTGGTTTCTTCCTCAAAGAAAGAGATGCACGCTATTCTTGCGGCGCAACCTTATCGGCGAATTTTAAAAACTCATACCCCACTAGACGGATTACATTGGCACCCAGAATCTCGATATCTTTTTGTAGCCCGAGATCCGCGAGATGTATTTATCTCCATGATGAACCACCAGGAGAATATTGATACAGAAATAGAACGCGCGATGGCCGCTGAGATGGGGAAAACTAAAATAGTAATGGATATGTTAGCAGCGACTGAGGAGGAACGTTTAAGAGATTGGTTAACGAAAGGCTTCTTTGAATGGGAGCGTGACGGGTACCCATACTGGTCCGTATTGCACCATGGCGAGACCTTCTGGAAGCACAAAGACAAGGAAAATATTTTATTGCTACACTTTTCGCAGATGAAGGAAGACCTGAACGGCAATATGAGTCAGATTGCCAAGTTTCTTAACATTGAAGTTAATGAGAAATTTTTTCCGTCCTTGGTGAAGGCAGCAGGTTTTGAAGCTATGAAGAAAAATGCAAATAATCTTGCACTAGGAGCAGATTTTAAGCTGTGGAGAAACAATACAAAGTTCTTTTCTAGTGGCACTTAGCGGACAATGGAAAAGTCGTTGGAGTGAAGCTAACCTAGAGCGATTTAATGAGCTCTGTAAACATTACCAAAAAGACTATATTGAATGGTTACTTTCAGGTGGTTTCAAAAGTTGAATTTTTAGTATTAATAACAAAAATTTATGTTTATGATGTTTTGTTAGGATAAGACAGACTATTTTATTTTATATAAATTTTTTTAACTCTTATAATATGAGAATATGATTAAAGGAATTCATCATATCGGAATTACTGCATTAAACATAAATCGATTAATAAAATTTTATACGGAGATGTTTGATGCCAAAATTATAAAAGAGGGAGGTTGGAAAAGAGATGACAAGAAATTTAATAGATCAGTTGGGCTGTCAAAAACGGAAGTTCGAATTGTGATGCTGAGCATCGGTGATACTTACATTGAATTGTTTGAGTTTGCCAAAGATGCTGAAGAAATTCCAACTAAAACCATTCTCACGAAAGGGTTTACTCATATTGCTATTGAAGTAGAAAATGCTAGGAAAGAATACACCCGTTTGGAAGAGGCAGGAATGCCTTTTATAGAAGAACCATTTCTAACACCTAAAGGATCAACGTTTGCTTATGGGCAAGATCCTGAAGGAAATATAATAGAAATTATACAACTTCCAGCGCCATAAAAGATTAATGCACTATAAAATTTCTATTATTTAAAATTTAATCTCTGCTAAATCGTGTCCTACTGTCAATGGACCATCCCATGTTTTTCGGACAATGCTTTCAAAATCTTTCGGACCTGTTTCGGGATCATCGGAAGGTGTAAAATGGTTAAGAACAAGATGCTTAACTCCAGCCATTTTAGCAACTTTTCCAACATCTTCGCCAAATGTGTGAGAAGCAACCATATGGCTCCAAAGATTTGGTTTAATAGACTTTAACCTTTCACACATCCGAATAGTACCTTCTCGGTGCATAACTTCATGAATTAACACATCAGCTCCACTTGCAAACTTTATAAGAGGAGGAAAATAAGTAGTATCAGATGAGAAAACAATAATTTTCCCTTTGATCTCAAATTTTAGTGCAAAACATTCAGTCACTGGAGGATGCTTAACTCTTAAAGCTGAAACAGAAAGAAGGTCATCTTTCATTACCAAACCTTCTTCAAATTCATTGCATGGAAACATGCCCCTTGGATCTGCCTGTTTTTCATCTTTCATTCGGACACTAATGTCATAACTCATTGATTTAAAAAATAATTCAACCGAACGCGAAAGTGGCTTCGGTCCATACACTGGAACTTGGCGTTTAGGTGAACTTGTCCATATAGTGTGTAATAGTGGACCTAATTCCAAAACGTGGTCAGAATGATTGTGAGTAATAAAGATTTTATTAATTTCAGCTAAGGTAAATCCTGCCTCAACAAATTGCCGCGTAACCCCAAGACCTGCATCAACAATATAAGCTTTACCTTCAACCATCAAAACTGAAGATGAAGGCCAAGAAGAACCCGTTGTGAGACGTGGGCCACCCTTAGTTCCTAAAAGGATTAACCTACAGAACGCCATAATTTTATTTCCAATTTTCCTATAAAAAGTTTTTGCCCATTAAAACAATTCAAATAGCTACAACATAACATGGTATTCTTTCTTTAATTTTCTCCACCTAAATAGTCAACATCTTGAGCTTCCCAACCATCCCAACGTTTTTTCCAATACAAGTTATGTATTTGTTTAGTAATTGGGCCTACACCTTCCCCAAACTGTTCACCACTCAAGAATGAAACAGGTAGAATTCCCCCTGCACTAGAAGTGAGAAATACTTCATCTGCAGACTGCAACTCTTCAATTGTAACCCTTCTTGTTTTTACTATTAAGTTCATTTCAGTTGCTAATTCAATGGTGGTTTCACGAGTAATTCCTTCAAGGCAACCAATATTGGGCGTTGAAATCTGATTATCCTTCACGACAAAGATGTTACAACCCGGCGCTTCTACCAAAGCACCTTCACCATCACTTAAAACTGACCAGTTGGCACCATGGTCTCCTGCTTCAAATAGTGACATCGCTAAATCGAGTTGACAAAAATTTTTAGCTCTTGGATCAATAGAACCTGGAGGAATACGAATATAATCTTGTGAAATATAAAGATTAATTCCCTTTACTTTGTCTTTGTCCTCTTTAATAAAAATATAAGGAACAGCAAAAGCAAAAAAACGATTGTTAAATTTATTTGGATTTAATCTATCGCTGGGAAAATTAGGATTAGAACCACGTGTTACACACCACCAGACAAAAGCGTCTTTAAGGCCTGTTTTCGCTACCAAATCATTTAGTATTTTTGCTTCTTGGTCACTATTGTATGGATTTGTTAAACGCATTCTTGAACATGAACGAGCAAATCTTTTTTGATGGTTTTCAAGTTTAAAGAATTTACCACGACTAACTGTAACCACATCATAAACTGCATCAGCACGCATAAACCCTAAATCTGTTATTGGAATATTTGTTTCTTGTAAAGGTTTTACCTTATCAATTACGAAACCAGCTCCTTTCTCATAATCTGGATGGAAGCTTTCCCTGATATGTGCTGGATGATTTGAAATCAATTCTGACACTGGCAGGAGTTCAACCATTATTCGTTTCCATCAGTCCATATAACGTTTGCGTTTTCTGGATAAAGGTTTTTTACTCGCACACCACTAAAGACCTCCCATTGAATAATTTCGTTTTCATCACGAATATAGCAATCAAATATAAGATCATGAATATTTTTCCTATTATATTCTAAGATACGAGCATACGAAGGAAACTCAGAAACATAGCGCTTTGTATTGTCATCTTCATCCATTCCAATATCATTCCGATCATGCGGCATTGCAATTGAATGAATTACTAAAGCTGTATTAGTGTCCATAAAACGATGTGCATCAGACATTGCCCAACTTCTTTCCTTAACGTCTTCTTCTTTGTGCGCAGAAGACCATACCTGCTCTACAGACATAGTGGAAGGATCTACTCTATATTCAACACCTCTAGAAAAACTTTTATGAAAAGGTACACGCTGATGACCAGGACGGGCTTGATATATTCCATTATCAAACATTATAAATTGATTTGAGCCTGTCATTCGTGGATTATGACCATGCCAAGGCCATCGAAAACAATCGCCTTTTGGTTTAAGTAATTTATTTTTATAATGTTTACTCCATCCAGCATGATCACCCAGTATCCAATTAATTTCACCACTCTTTTTATCAATCGCTATAATGCAATCTTGTAATCTAAGCGAAAGAAGTACTTGATTATTTTTCTCATCGTAAGTAACCCCATTGCAATGTGTCCAATCTCCATGATTTGGAAAACCCCGCACATGCCAGTAAGGATCAAGTGCATCATAGCCCACTCGGTAAACATCAAGATGATCAAAGCAGTTCCACTCCCAAACAACATTACCCGCTGGAGTAAATTCAATTACCTTGTCACCAACAATATTTTTGTCCTCCTTAAATTTTTTTGGATAATGAACGGAGGCAGGCCATTGTTTTATTAAACGTGAAACTCCTGAAACTGCTAAAAAATTACCATTCGGCATCTGATGTGGTTGATGATGAAGTGACTCAACATTAATTGGAATAGCAGTTGGGTGATGACCTTGAGGACGTTTTTCAGCGTACCATGAATTAACGTGTTTTCCATCCATTGCTATTTCCCTTGAACAAAACTCTGTATCATGAATAAAAAGGTTGCCATTTTTTAATCTTTCAATACCAGCCACTCTTGATGGCATTTTTTTAATCCATCTAATACGACCATAATGGTCAATTGCTATTAACATACCCCATTGAGTGGAAAATTTACGTTGTGCAGATGAAAGATTACCCGGTCTTCCAATTGCTCTTCGGCGAATTGATAAAAATGTAAATTTTCCTGACATCCGATTAGGTTCGGTGTGAAAAACTTTTATTGGGGGCATCTCCAAAGGGTTTGTTGGCACCGCAAATGGTCGAAATTTGAGTTTTTTGTGATAGTTTAAACTTCCTGAAGTGCCTTTTAGTTTTAAAGAGATTGCAGCTTCGCCATCGGGAAGAAATCCCAATAATAAAATTGGATGCTCAGATATCGGGTGGTCAAGTGTCCAAGTAATCCCAGATTGAATGATATGGATTGAAATTCTGTCTGCACCAACTGTCTTAACATCTAGTCGAACTGATAAAGGCACATCTTCAGGGCAATAAACGAGACATGGCGAATTTGTAAATGCAGGCAAAGAATTATTATTTTTTTTCATTTAACCCTTCTTTTATGACCAATAGCCATAGTTAGTATGTTATACATGCTAGCTTTTTTGTTTTGACCTGCAAAAGCAATAAAATGATCGGGGCGAACAAGAATAACCGTTGCTGCCCAACGCTTTACTTCTTTAGACATAGACACTCTTAATACCTTTAGCGGGATATTAAGCGAATGAGCTGCACTCTGAGCTTCTTCAGCCTCATTTTCCATTTTATCATCAAGTATCAATGTAAAGTCTTCCCCTAAAAAATCATAAATATTACTACCATCATTCAATTCCGCAGGAGCTAGATGATAACCAGCCTTAGCTTCAAAGCAATGCTTGCCGACAGCACCTGAAGCGCCGATACCTTTAACTATAGATGATCCGGCATAATTAGGAAGATAAAGCATAACTTCATCTTGCGGTTTGGCACGTTTGGCCCAAGCCTTCTCAAAGTCTAATTGGTCACGCTCTGGATCGTAATTAGCAAGAAATGCAGCATCGTCTTTAATCATTTTAGAGATAAAGTTATCCCGAGTAGATGAAAACACTGCGTGACGTTCATCGTTATAGGTGTTCAGCAAAGCATCATTCCCCCAGCCATTAAGGGAAGCGGCAAGCTTCCAAGCAAGGTTGCGTGCATCCTCAAATCCCATATTCACTCCGTAACCGCCATAGGGCGGGTGTGCGTGAGCTGCATCGCCTGCAATAAAAACACGACCCTTTCGATAGTTATCAGCATGAGCAAATCGTAGATCCCAAAAACCAATATAATCTATTTCAATATCAAACTTAGCACCTATGGCACGATTTAATAAAAATTTGACCTCGACGCTATCTTCTGTAGCGTTATTCTCAACAGGCATATGAAAAAACCAACGACTATCCTCATCAACCCGTCCAAGGAACTGCCAATAACCATCCAAATCTTTGTGCAACACATTAAAAAATGACTTGTTTGGGAATTGTTCATTTATTAACGCACTCATTTGCGGGGAACGAACTACTGTCAGTACCATCCTCTTTCTGTGCTCATCAAGTTTTTGTTTGATGCCAGCAAGTGATCGGACAAGTGAAAATGCACCATCACAACCAACCAAATATTGTGCAACAAAATTCTTTTTTTCCTTGCCAGACATTTCCTCTACCTGAACAGATATATTGTCCTTGTTCTGGCTAAAACCAACGAAGTTCCAGTCATATAAAATATCAACATTAGAGAGTTGATCGACACGATCACGCAGAACATACTCAGTTAAATACTGGGGCATTCGAACACTTGGATTAGCATAAAATGAATTTACCAAGCTGCGATTAAGCCATTCATAATGATAGGGTCCCAACAACGTTCCATATGCAGTAACACCAGAAGCACCACCAATAGTTTTTATTTTTTTTGCATTGCTAATCTCATTTGATACACCCCATGCACGAAAATGCTCCCCCGTTCGCTGTGTCATATTCTGACCCTTTGGGATCAATTGCCGTGTAAAGTATTGTTCTATAATCAGGACTGAAATTCCCCTCTGGCCTAGATCAATTCCAAGTCCAAGGCCCACTGGGCCTCCACCAACAATAATTACTTGATAATCAAACATTAAACCGTTTCAATAAATTATCCTTTGGAATAATAATAAAAAATTATTATGGTTAAAGAATATAATATTATTATCTGGTAAAAGTTTTGCTAATACCTCATATCGGAATACTAGGATATTAATTCCCATTCATAATTCCCTTCATCTACCATTTCCATAATAATTTTTATTATTAACTCTCTAATTTGATTTTCTGCTGTAGTCATGTTTTCAATCACTGGACCAACTAGATGTATGCTTCTTCTCAATGCAGGTATTGGCATTAAAATGGAATCAAAGGAACCAGAAATAATTTCAGAATGGAAAAGAGCTGACGGTGCTAAAGCAAACCGCGAATGATTTGCTATATAATTTTTGCGAAGTTGTATTGATTGAACTTTGATAACGTCTGAAAGCTTTGTATTAATCTTTGTCAGTTCACGTAAAATTAACATCTCTAAATCCTCATCTCTACCATCAAGTACTAATGGAAGATGTGCTATTTGATCCAACGTTATTGGCTTAGATAGTTTTTTAATTTCCTCAGCACTACCAATCAACCGGACAGGCTCTTTATAAAGTGGGACAGTTTCAAAATTTTGAGAATTAACTTGCTTTTTTGTAAATGAAAAATCTAAATTTCCATCCAAAACATCAGTTAACAACTGTTCATGAAAATTTTGGGAAAAAAGGAGAGAAATTCTTGGATGCTGATCATAACATAACTCCATTAATCTTGGTACAAAAACCCTTCCAAGTGATGGTGTTACACCTATACGAAAATCAAGTTTACTTCCCTTGCGAATATCTTTAAAGGTTGTGTATAGTATATCTATTTTATTTAAAATATCTGAAGTATGATCGAGCATAATTTCTCCTGCAGGAGTTAAACGAATCCCTCGAGCATGCCTTATAAATAGCTTTGAACCAACTAAATCCTCAAGCTTGCGTATCTGCATTCCAATAGCTGGTTGACTTACATTCAGATGTTCCGCAGCCTCTGAAAGACTTCTCATATTAGCTACTGTGTAAAAATATTTTAATTGTCTAAATTCCATAAAAAAAAATTAGTTTGGTTTCATTGGATAGTAAAGGCTAATATAACTATTTCTAACACTTGCTAAAAGAAATACATTATTGCTATGAAATTATTTTGATTTATTTTTGTACTAAAACTGAAAACATTTTTTGAGGAGAGCTTATGGATCATGCCCCCCACTTTATTGCTGGTGAATTTCTAAATAATAAAGAAGATGTTATTGAGAGCATTGATCCTGCTACAGGAAATAGAATCGGATCAGCCTTTCTTGGTTCAAAATCAATTGCAATAAAGGCTATATCTGTAGCACGTGAAGCATTTGAAAAAAGCAAATGGAAAGGAGATATAAGATTACGTTCCAAGGTGCTTTTACAACTAGCAACTAATTTGCGTCAACAACAAGATAATTTGGCTAAGCTTCTTGTCCAAGAAAATGGCAAACCCCTTCTTCAAGCACAAAAAGAGATTAATGCAGCAATCTCTGAAGCTGAATACTATGCTGGTTTAGCTCGCTCCATACTTGGGCGTACTTTAGAGAGTGCGCCAAATACATTTTCCTTTTTTATGCGTGAGCCAACAGGTGTGGTCGCAGTAATCGTTCCATGGAATGCGCCCGTGACCCTATTGATACGATCATTAGCGCCTGCGCTTGCTGCTGGATGCACTTGTGTAGTTAAACCAGCACCACAGACACCCTTAATCAATGCTGCCGTAATGCAATGTATTAAAGATATTCCTGATTTGCCATCTGGTGTAGTAAATTCTGTCAATGAAAATGGTATCGAGATAGGAACCGTTTTAGCTACACATCCTGAGATTGATGTAATCACTTTCACGGGCTCCTCTCGTACAGGTAAAATAGTAATGGAGAAAGCGGCGCCAACCCTAAAGCGGTTATCACTGGAATTAGGTGGCAAATCCCCTGCTATAGTCTTCCCTGATGCAGACATTAATAATGCAGTATCTGAGATTGTGAAGGCAACAATCGTCCTCAATGGACAAATGTGTACTTGTATTAGTCGAGTATTAGTTTCCAAAAAGATTGAGCAAGAATTGACAGCAAGTTTAAAAAATGCTTTGGGTTCAGTAAAAATTGGTCACGGCCTTGACCCATCAACCAATCTTGGACCTTTGATTGACATGGAAAATCAGAAACGTGCAATTGGTTTAATAGAATTGGCTGAAAAAGAGGCTAAAATGATTCTTCGGGGTGAACCAGGCTTAGGTGATTTATCCAAAGGATCTTTTATTTCACCAACAATTTTCCGAATTGACGACACTACACATTCGCTTGTGCAAAATGAGCATTTCATTCCTATGATCTCTATAGAAACTTTTGATAATGAAATTGAAGCCATTGAAAAATCTAATGCTACTCGTTATGGCCTTGCTGCAAGTGTGTATACAAATGACCTAAATCTTGCAATGCGTGTAAGTCGTGCAATTAAAACAGGGACAGTTTGGTTAAATAGCCATAATCGTCATATGGCTGAAGCTGAAACTGGAGGTTATCGTGAAAGTGGAATGGGTCGCTTGCATGGTCCAGAAGCTTTGAATGATTTCCTTGAAACTAAACATATATATTTAGAGGCTGGCAAGAATTGAGTTTAATCCAATACCTATCAAAAATTCAATTTGATTTTGGTGCAATAAAGCTTTTGGCTAATGAGTTAGATTTGCTGGGTTTAAAACGTCCACTTTTGGTTACAGATCCTGGTATTGAGGCATGTGGTATTCTTGAGCATGTTTTAGAAGCAGCAAAACCTCATGTTCCAACTGTCTATTCAAAAACAACTGAAAACCCTAATGAAAGGTCACTGAAAGAATGTCTTGAGATTTGGCATACTCACAACTGTGATGGTTTGATAGCATTAGGTGGAGGTTCTCCAATAGATCTTTCTAAATCTATAGCATTATTGGCAACCCATAAAGGTGAGCTTGCTGATTATGATGTCAAAATTGGAGGTTCTTCAAGGATTGGAAAAGTTGCTCCTCAAATTGCAATCCCTACAGCGGCAGGAACAGGGGCTGAAATTGGTCGTGCATGTGTAATGACATTAAATTCAGGCAGGAAATGCGTCGCTGTGAATCTTAACATGGTTGCAAATACTGTAATTGCAGATCCAGAATTAACCCTTTCACTTCCAAAAAAATTTACCGCAGCTACTGGCATTGATGCACTGAGTCATACTGTTGAGGCCTACCTTAGCCCCTCAGTCAATCCTCCCGCAGATGCTATAGCTCTTGATGGTTTTGTTCGTAACGCTCATTGGCTTAAAAAAGTTATTGATAATGGTAGCAACCGAGAGGCAAGGTGGCATATGATGATGGCATCTCTTCAAGGTGGAATGGTACTTCAAAAAGGTCTAGGAGCTGCACATGCAATGGCCACTCCATTAGGTGAAAAACACTATCATCATGGTACTTTAATTGGGATTCTTCTTCCCAATGTACTTGAATTTAACGCTCCTTCTGTCCCAATTCAGATAAATACATTAGAAAAAGCTGCCGGTTTAAGAACACCGATAGCTAATTGGCTTAGAGAACTCGTTCAAGAAATCGGATTACCAGGAAAATTGTCTGAGCTTGGAGAAAAAGGAAACGAAATATCTGAAATTGCAAAAAAAGCGAAGGCAGATCACCTAACGTTAACTAATCCAAGAAAGATGACTATTGAAAGTTATGAACTACTTCTTCGGCAGTCATTATGAAAAAATTACCAAATAATATCCCAACTAAAGATGAACTTCAAAAAATGTTTCGAATGATGGTAACTATCCGTGAAACGGAAAATACACTTCTTGCGTCTAATAAAGCTGGAAATACACCAGGGCAAGTACATCTTTCTAATGGACAAGAAGCAATATGCGTTGGCATTTCTTCACATTTAACAGATGAAGATCAAATTACTTCAAATCATCGTGGTCACGGTCACTTTCTTGCGAAAGGAGGAAACCTGAAAGCGATGTTTTCTGAGATTTATGGAATGGCTGATGGTGTTTGTGGTGGAATGGGGGGGTCTATGCATGTTGCAGACCTTTCTAAAGGGATCGTTGGAGCAAATGGAATTGTTGGCGGGGGAATCTCTATTGCTACAGGAGTAGCTTTTGCCAAAAAACTTGATGGATCAAATCATATAGTTGTTACCTATTTTGGTGACGGTGCTTCAAACCAAGGTGTTTTAATGGAGTGTCTAAATATTACAGCTTTGTGGAAGCTTCCATTATTATTTGTATGTGAGAATAATGGCTATTCTGAGTTTTCACCTACCAAAACTGTAACTAAAGGTGATATCTCAATGCGAGCAAAACCATTTGGAATACCAATATGGCAGATTAATGGTAACGAAATTATTGAAGTATGGCAGACTGGACAAGAGGCGATTGAACACATTCGATCAGGAGGTGGTCCAGCCTTTATTGAAGCAAAAACCTGGAGACAATCCGGGCATTTTTCAAGAGAAAATCTTGTACTTCAAAAACCCTATAGAACAGAAGAAGAAGAAAAAGAAGGTCTTGCGGATGATCCAATTATTCACCTTACCCCCAAGATTGATGGAGCTGAACTGATTATGAAGGAGGTAAAAGATGAAGTTGAAAGAGCTTCCAAAGCAGCGCTCATGGGAACTCCACCAGCGTCTAATGCTGCAAAAAAATTGATGTTTTCAGATACATACAAAGGATACTACTAATGGTGCAAATGCGTTTCATTCAGGCGATAAACAAAGCACTCTTTGAAGAAATGGCAAGGGATGACAAGGTGATTTTAATCGGTGAAGACGTAGAGGCTTCAATATTTGGAGATACGCGGGGTTTAATAGAGCGTTTTGGTCCTAATCGTGTTCGCAATACACCAATTTCAGAAGCCACTCTTACAGGTATGACCGTAGGTGCCGCAGCCTCAGGCTACCGCATTGTTCTTCATATGATGTTTTCAAACTTCATTTATACAGGCTTTGACGCAATAGCAAACCAAATGGCAAAATTACCTTTGATGACAGGGGGACAAATTAGTCTTCCTATCACTGTTATCGCTAGTTATGGTGGGGGCAGATCAACAGCTGCACAGCATTCCGATACTCCATATCCCGTTTTAATGAACCTTGGTGGGTTAAATATTGCAGTACCGTCAACACCTGCAGATGCATGTGGCTTATTGAAGTCTGCAATAAGAAGCAACGATCCAACTTTTTTTCTTGAACCTGGTGGTCGTGGTGGAGAAATGGGAGAAGTGCCTGATGAAGACATAACAGTTCCTTTTGGAGTTGCGTCGCTCCCAATAAAAGGAAAAGATGTTACATTAGTTACAATGGGCTCTTGTACAAAAATTGTTCTTGAAACTGCTCAACAATTAATTTCAAAAGATGTTAACCCAGAAGTCATAGATTTACGAACATTAGTACCACTTGATAAAAAAACAATTCTATCCTCAGTTAAAAAAACCGGTAAGATTGTAATTATTGATGAAGCTCGTGATACATGCTCAGCTGCTAGCCATATCTCAGCAATAGTAGTAGATGAAGGCTTTCAATATTTAAAAGCACCAATCAGGAGAGTTACTGTACCTGACACCCCTATGCCTTACGCGCCTAACTCTGAAAAATATCTGATCCCATCAGTAGAGAGAATTTATAAAACTGTAATGACTTTAAATAAATCGTATTAGGAGAAACCCAATGAAAGTAAAGCTTAAACTTGCCAGAGTTGGCATGAGCATGGAAGAAGGAACAATAACCAAATGGCATATTACTCCCGGTGAAAATTTTAAATTAGGGGATATTCTTTATGAATTTGAGACAGAGAAAGTAACCAACGAAGTAGAAGCAGAAGACAATGGTAAGTTAGTCGAAATTTGTGCTAAGGAGGGAGAGACGATCAAAGTAGGAGAGGCCGTTTGTATAGTTGAAAGCTTTAATGTTTAGTGATTTTTATTAAATTATAGGAATGTCTTTAATCGTTGGAAGTGGGCTTTACATTATATTTAGAGAAAAAGTGAAAGATAAATTAGTTGTTAGTAAAACTACTTTAAGAACTTAAAATAATTTTTAATTTTGCAACTCAAACTAAATATTTGAAATTACAAATTCAAGTATTCTTTGACATAACTAAAATCCATGACTTAAATTGTATACAGTGGGTTTTTTTGCAGGTTATTTCTATGTTAAAAAAAGCAATTCAGACTATTACGTGGGGCGACCCTCAGCACGACTTATTTGAATATATTTTTAATAATGCACAAAAGGCAGGTTTTGATGGTTTAGAGATTGGTTTCAGACGGTTAATAAAAAGAAAAACTGATGATATCAAAGTACTTTTAGAAAAATATAATATTCAAATAAGTGCAAGCCATGTTGGAGGTAATTTAGCAGATTTAACACAAGCGGATGATGAGAAATCTGGATTAGAAAATATTATTAATGTTCTTACAGAGTTAGGTATTAAAAAACTTGTATATTCTGGCCTCAATGTGACTGAGGACGAAGCCTTGAATGCTGAAATACATCAAATTAAGGAATTTTCTGAAAGATGTGGTGGTATTTTTGATGAAATTGATGAGGTCATTTCAGAAAGAGAACGAAAGGACTTTATGGCCAAATATAAACAAGCTGCAGGATTTAAAAACTGTAAATGGTGAGGATTGTATTATTAAAGATCTTTATTTTAAAATTTTGATTTAGATATTAAAGATTATAAATATGACTATTTAGATATTTTAAACCATTGTCACACGCTAAAGTGACAATTTTACTACCTTTTTTTAAACTTTTAGCAATTTCAAGAGCTCCACAAACATTCATTCCAGTTGAGCCACCACAAAATAAACCCTCCTCTTTAGAGAGAGTTCTGCACATCTTAAAAGCATCTTCTTGATCTATACATCTAATTTCATTTAAAGCATTTCTATCTAAAAAAGGTGGTTCAAATCCAACACCAATTCCCTCAACTTTATGCGGTCCACCTTTTCCAGTTGAAAGAAATGGTGACTGAAGAGGCTCAAAAGCAACTAATTTAATATCAGTATTATCTAAACCTTGCCAAGTTCCCATAATAGCACCTCCAGTTCCAACTGAAGCACAGAATACATCTATCCCTTCTAATTCTTTATTTATTTCATTTCCCATAGGAAGATAACCTTTTAAGACATTTTTTGAGCCAAATTGATCGACATAAAAAGAATTTTTTTCTTCCGATAATATGTATGCTTGTTCCTTCATTTTTTGAATAAGTTCAGGTGTAATACCCTTTCCTTCACTTTCTACAATTATAACATTTGCTCCAAATGCTTCCATAGTTTGTCTTTTTGAATC
>CETU01051976.1_pt1 | contig 17491 bp, 16 predicted proteins | sample 356531 | NCBI WGS metagenome assembly CETU01 (sample SAMEA2623488, study PRJEB7988) | marine metagenome | isolation source: saline water (ENVO:00002010), including
ACCACCGACACGAGGATTTTCAGTCCTCTGCTCTACCCCTGAGCTACAAGAAAAATCAAAAACTTAGTTGCTTTTTTTCTTATTGTGTCACGCTACTGTCGCAACGGGAAAACAAACTGGTAAGTCTCCGAAAAGAAGTAAAAACATTTTACAGAAATATTTTGGTCTGTACCTTTCCTTAAACTCTTGTACACTTAAAACATTAATGAGCCGTCGTTAAAATGGCTCCAAATATAAAATCGTCGTAAACTCAGCTTTTTTGAAAAAAAGCCGCTCACTCGACAAAAAAGGGGTTAAGGGATTGCAACTGATTGAAGATTACCGACTTTTCCCAGTCGACTCATATGGTCGTGGTTTAGCGCAAGAACTTTTTGCAAGTGTGAAGAACCTGCCGATTTTTAGCCCGCATGGGCATACTAACCCAGCCTGGTTTGCAAAAGATGAGCCGTTCGATAATCCTGCAGCATTGTTTGTAACGGCAGATCATTATGTCTTTCGCATGCTTTATTCTCAAGGTATTGCATTAGAAGACCTGGGTATATCACCACTAGATGGTAGCAAAGTTGAAGAAAATCCTCGCGAAATTTGGAGGCGTTTTGCCGTAAACTATCATCTTTTTCGAGGCACCCCGTCCCGTCTCTGGATCGACCATTCGCTTCAGGAAGTTTTTCATATTGATCAGGTTCTGACCGCCAAAACATCCGATACTATATATGATAAAATCGCAACTTGTCTTACGCTTCCCGAATATCGTCCACGTGCTCTTTTTGATCGTTTCAATATCGAGGTTATATCCACAACTGAAGGTGCATTGGATACACTTGAGCACCATAAAGAGATATTAACCTCTGATTGGAATGGACGTGTAATAACCACCTATCGCCCAGACGATGTAATTGATCCAGACTATCCTAAGTTTCTGGATAATTTAAAGAGGTTTGGAGAAATTACCGACTGTGACGTACTTTCATGGAAAGGTTACTTGGAAGCGCACCGCATTCGGCGCAAAGTATTTTGCGAACACGGTGCAACTTCAACGGATCACGGCCATCCAACTGCCAGAACTGCAAACCTTTCGGCCCTAGAAGCTGAAGCTTTGTTCGATATTGTGGTGAATGGGAAGCATACCTCCGAACAGGCAGAGTTTTTTCGAGCTCAGATGCTGACCGAAATGGCCAGAATGAGCCAAGATGACGGTATGGTGATGCAGATCCACCCTGGATCATTTCGAAACCACTCATCAAATGTTTTTGACCGTTATGGCCCCGACAAGGGTTTTGATATTCCATGCAGAACAGACTATGTCAATAATCTTCGCCCACTTTTAGAAGTCGCTGGCCACGACTCAAACTTCACTTTGATAATTTTTACGCTCGATGAAACCGCTTATGGCAGAGAATTGGCTCCACTGGCAGGGGTGTATCCCTCCCTCAAACTTGGCCCAGCATGGTGGTTTTTTGATAGTGTCTACGGGATGCAACGTTTCAGGGAGCTAACCACAGAAACTGCAGGATTTTACAATACAGTCGGGTTCAATGACGACACTAGAGCTTTTTGCTCGATACCTGCTCGCCATGACGTTGCACGCAGGGTTGATTGTACCTTTCTTACTTCTTTAGTCATGACAGGACGTTTGCGCGAGAACGAAGCCTTTGACCTGGCGCAGGATCTCACTATAAATCTAGCAAGAAAGGCTTACCGTCTATGATTGTAGAAAACTGTAAAAGTTTGCGCCGCACTCAGCAGTGGCCAAAAAATGGTATAGTACATCTTGGACTTGGTGCTTTTTTCGGGCGCATGCTGCGTTCTACTTAAAGGAGGCTATGTCTCTATCATGGGGAGACTGGGGTTTTGTTGGTGTTTCACTGCGGTCGATGGGAATGGGAAATAAACTGGCTTAGCAAGATTTCCTCTACACAGGATTAAAAATGTCAGTGCTTGGCTTGAATACCTAACTTATTGACATAGTCAAAGATGTGCTTGTCGCCTTCAAAGATCCCAAAGCAGTTCTAAAGGTGAGGGAAAATTATATTATTGATAGTAATGTAAAAACGAAGAAGAGAAGTTAATTATCATGTAGCACTTTACCTGATACAATTAATTACTATTGGTTATTTAAATTGCATTAAATAACCAATATACAAACGTCGGTTACTGAGTGTTTAAAGCGAGCTTAATTAAATGATTAATTAAAAGTTCCTGAGTTAGTTTATGTTGAATAACTAAATAATTTTCAGCAGATCAGAAACTGTCGTACGTTATCGACTTAAATATGAACTAGAATTCTCCTCTATCTTCAAAATACTCACTTACGAAACCAACACAATTTACGCATAAGCTATATCAGCTCTACAATGAGCCTTTGCGTCTGTTGCATCCAAACCTAAACAGCTATTTAGATGTCATATCAACAAAAATAATATCCATTTGAAGAATTTGAGCTTTTAAAAAGAGAACAAAACTTGCAACTTATTCTAGAAATGATAATAATCAACACTATGAAGCTTCAAAAGCTGTGACCTACTAGCCAACACCTAAATAATTAACATTATTCTAAGTATAGTTTTTGAGATCTAAAGAGAATTAAAATGAGGATACAAATATGATGCGCGCTGGAGTTATTGGATTAGGTGATATGGGCAGTGGTTTGGCAAAAAACCTTATTAAAAATGGTATTTTAACAACTGGCTTTGATCTAAGTAATTTGCGTATGGATGCGTTTGTTCAAATGGGTGGAACGCCTGCTGCTTCCATAGCCGAAGTCGGGAACAATTCTGATGCCGTTTTTGTAATGGTGATGAATGGCGAACAGGCTAAGTCTGTAATCCTAGGCGAAAATGGCTTGGCATCGCACATGTCCAAAGGCGGTGCGGTTTTACTTACAGCAACGATAAAACCTTTGGAAGCTCGAGAGATAGATACTGCATTACAAGGTTCAGGGGTTCATCTGATAGACAGTCCAGTATCTGGTGGATTTCCTAGAGCGCAGAACGGCACGCTGACAATGATGGCCGCTGCCGCATCTGATGTTCTTGATAAATACGCTACGATTATGGAATCAGTTTCTAGTACCATCCATCGAGTAGGAACCCATGCAGGTGAAGGACAGGTAATGAAATCTTGTCTTCAAACTCTTATTGGCTCTATCTTCGGTGCTACTTTCGAAGCAGCCGCACTAGCTGCTAAGGCTGGTGTGTCAGGCCAAGCTTTATACGATGTTTTCTCTACCTCGGGAGCTGGATGTGGTGTGGCAAATGTAGCGCTGGAAAATATAATTGATCGCAAATTTGAGGGCACAGGGTCTGGCATAGGAACCATGCATAAAGATCTCACTATCTCTCTGAATATGGCTGAAGAATTGGGAGTGCCACTTCTAATGGCGTCAACTGCGATGCAGATTTTCCATCAGGGTAAATCAAAGTATCCTGAAGGAGACAATTGGGTCTGCACTCGAGTTATGGAAGAGATAATTGGTGCAGAACTGCATCGTTGAAAGAGGAAACTGTTATGAAACTTGGTATCATTTGCGACGGAATCAGCCGTGACCTTTCTTACACAGTCAATGTCATGGACGAGTTTGAACTCGAATATGCAGAGCTGCAATTTGTTGGTGACAAAGAAGTAGGTGATCATTCGGCTCAGGAAATTAAAGAGATTGATTTGATTTTACGTGATAGAGGTAAACCCGTAAGCTGCCTCAGCCGTCATATTTTTGCTGGTATGACAACAGCCAATTTGGCTGGTGATGATTTACATACAAAACATATGGATGCACTGAAACGAGTTATTGATATGGCTCACATAGTAGACAGCCCTCTTGTACGGATAATGACCCCAAGAAAAGAACAAATCCTTTGGGGAAGTAATGGGGCTGAAAAATGGAACGTTGCCAATGGAGCTTGGGAAAAATTGTTGCCCTTGATTGCCCCAGCTTGCGACTTAGCACGTGATGCTGGTATAACTCTAGTCGTTGAGACAGGCAACGGTACAATGGTTAACTCAAATTATACCGGACGTAAAATGATCGACGATCTCAATGCTAAGGATGTGCTAAAAATACTATGGGATCCAGCAAATAATTGTTGGTGTCATGAGCAAGCCTTTCCAGATGGCTATGAAGAAATTAAGACGGGTTACCTAGGTCATGTACATATTAAAGATGTGCATGTTGATACGCCTAGAGCGACCTTAGAGATTCGACGTATTGGTGAGGGACAATTAGCCAATCAGTTCAAACAGATGGCCAGCGCGATGCGTGGTGATGGGTACGAGGGTGTGATTTCGTTTGAAAGTGTTTATCACCCTGGAAATGGTAATTTCGAAGATGGTTTTCGCCAATGCATAGGATTATTTAAAACACTTTTTGAATAGAATTGTCTCATTAAATATTGGCAGGTATATTGATGATAGAACAAACCAGTAATTACGGCCTAAAATATATTTCACCTTACTGCTTAGTCAGATTGCTAACTTTTGAACTACTACTCAAAGGTCAGTACGGTGCTAGAAAGATGTTTTCGTAATGGATTTGAAGCTAAACCAGGAACAGCGACTTTTAGTTAATACAATAAGGTCTTTTATTCGTAGTGAGTTGAAACCGCTGGAGCAAGATATTGAAGAAACCGGGAGCTTATCTGATACTCTAGCGGTAGATATTCGCAAGAAATCTCAAGCACTTGGTCTTTACGCAGTCAACATACCCTCAGAATTTGGTGGAGGAGGCTTGTCAGTGCTGGATTGGATGATTGCAGAGGAACAATTTGGATGGACAAGCGATATACTGATTAGGCGTGCCTTCGGTAATGTCTATGAAATATTGTTGGAGGGCAGTGAGGTACAAATCGAAAACTATCTTTTGCCTGCAGTTCGAGGAGACCGAACCTTTTCCATAGCTTTCACCGAACCTGAAGCTGGGTCGGATGCTGCAGCAATTACTTCCCAGGCAATTAGATCAAATAATGGATGGGTTTTGAACGGCGCCAAGCACTTTATTTCGGATGGGTATTATTCCGATTTTTTTGTCGTGACAGCTGTGACTGATCCAAATGCAGCCACAAAGGGTATTTCAACTTTTATTGTAGAAAAAGGGATGCCAGGCTTAGTTGTTGGCCGTGACCAACCAATGATGGGCCTGCGTGGTACTTCCCATGTCGAAATGCGCTTTGATGAGGTTCGGCTCAGTCCTCAGCACTTGCTTGGCCGAGAAGGGCAAGGTTTGAAATTAGCCTTTGCAACGCTTGGACGAGTACGGCTTGCTCAAGTGGCTGCACGAGCTGTCGGTAGAGCAACTATGGTTATGAAAATGAGCCTCGAATATGCTAGACAAAGACGCCAGTTTGGAGCTGCTATCGGCGATTTTCAGATGATTCAGCAAATGCTAGCTGATTCTGCGATGGAAATTAATGCCTGTCGGCTTGCACTCTGGCAAATAGCTAGTAGGATAGATTCGGGAGAAGAGATGCGAGGTGGTATCTCGATGTTAAAAATTCAAGCATCTGAAATGCTTGGTCGCGTGGTGGATCGTGCCGTACAGATTTATGGTGGAACTGGGTACTGCCGCGATTTTCCAATCGAACGATACTATCGAGATGCTAGAATTAGTCGGATTTATGATGGCACATCAGAAGTTCATCGATTAGTGATGGCGAGGGAACTAATGAAGGGCGATGTCTCACTCTATGATTGCTACGAGGAATAAAATGACAGGGGTAAAATTTATATCACCTGAACAGGCGGCAGCAATTGTAAGTGATGACTCGACTGTTGGACTGGTTGGTGGTGGTGGTGGCTTAGTCGAAGCCAGTACCCTGCATGAAGCGATTGAGCGGCGTTTCCTTGAGACAGGTTACCCCCGAAATTTGACTTGTATTCATGCACTTGGAATTGGTGACAGGCAGCGGCGCGGAATGAATCGCTTTGCGCATACTGGTATGACTAGACGAGTTATTGGAGGACATTGGATATGGTCGCCTCGCATGCAACAAATGGCAAAAGACAACGAAATTGAGGCCTATATTCTTCCAGGCGGAGTGATAATGCAACTTATGCGTGAAGTCGCAGCTGGTCGACCAGGATTGATAACTCATGTTGGTTTAGGAACCTTCGTTGACCCAAGGCAAGATGGTGGCCGGATGAACCAGGCAGCAAAGGCCGATTTGACAGAACTAATTTCAATAGGTGGAAGAGAATACATTCGTTATCTGCCTATCCCCATAAGCGTTGCACTTCTACGTGGTAGCTATGCAGACGAAGACGGTAATATCTCACTAGAAGAAGAACCGGCAAATCTTGACATTTATGCTATGGCTGCTGCTGCACATAACACAGGCGGAAAAGTAATTTTTCAGGTCAAGGGTAAAGTGCCACGCAACAGTCTTAAAGCGCGCGAGGTTCGCATTCCCGGGGCGCTTGTTGATGCTGTGGTAATTGATCCAAGCCAGCAACAGAGCTACGATCTGTTTTACGACGATGCCCTCTCAGGTGAGGCTTATCGAGAAAATATCAAACAGACATCACTAAGTTTCTCTTCCCGTTTGGTAATTGCAAGGCGGGCAAAAAAGGAACTTGTCACAGGGTCAGTGATTAATTTTGGTTTTGGCATCCCTGATCAGGTGGCTAAGCTTATTGCTCTTGATGGCATGGCAGAAAGCTACTACCAGACTATTGAGCATGGTACTTATGGTGGCCAATTGCTAGACGGTGACCTGTTTGGTTACGCTCAAAATCCAACTTGCATGATAGACGGCCCTTCGCAGTTCGATTTCTATTCTGGTGGAGGTCTTGATATTGCCTTTCTTGGATTTGGCGAGATAGATCAGCATGGCAATGTCAACGTCTCTAAGTTAGCAGGTAATACGGTTGGGCCGGGCGGATTTATCGACATTGCTCAAAATGCGAGAACTGTCATTTTTTGTGGTACTTTTGATACTGGTGGTACTTCGGTAGAGATTGGTGCTGGCAAGTTGTTGATAAAGGCAAATGGACGAATTACTAAACTAGTCAAAGAAGTAGCACAGATTACGTTTTCAGGCCAACAAGCATTGGTCCATGGGCAGCGTGTAATTTATGTCACAGAACGCGCAGTATTTGCTTTGACTAAAAATGGGGTTGCTTTGATTGAGATTGCGCCCGGAGTGGATTTACAAAATGACGTGCTTGATCGGATGGGATTTGCACCGCAGATTGATACAGTGCCAAAGATAATGGATGCTTCACTATTTTATGAAAATGGAGACTTACCATAATGCAAAATGTCAAAGTCGGCTTGGTCGGTGCGGGAACAATTGGCATGAGACATATTCAAGCTATCGACGCACTTAAAGAGATCAGCCTTGTCGCGATTGCCGACCCATCACTGACAGTTGAAGGGCTTGTCACAAAACGTGCTATTCCATTGTATAAAGAAGCTCAAACCATGTTTGAGGCAGGAAATCTTGATGCAGTGATTGTCGCGGCACCGACCAATCATCATTACGACATTGTGATGAATGCACTCAACCATCACCTTACTGTGCTAGTGGAAAAACCAATTACTGCAACTATCGAAGAGGCGCGAAAGGTTACAAGTTTCGCTTACAAGCAAAAATGTCAAGTACTTGTGGGACATCAGCGAAGGTATTATCCCTGCACAAAGACTGCCAAAGATATAATTCATAGTGGCAGGATTGGCACTTTGATGGCTATGACTGGCCAATGGACAGTGCGAAAAGACTCTCAATATTATGAACCGCATTGGCGCCGACAAGTCGAGGCGGGACCAATTCTGACGAACCTGATTCACGAGATTGATTTGTTACGTTTCATCTGCGGTGATATCGTGATGGTTTCAGCGGAAATTACCAATCATGACCAGCAATTTTCAAAGGAAGATGCTGTGGCAATAATTATGAAATTTGCCAATAATGCCATCGGAAGTTTTGTACTTTCCGATCGCACTCCTACACCTTGGAATTGGGAGATGGCGTTGGGTGAGAATGCAAAATTCCCCAAATCGGAACAGAATGCCATTCGTTTTATGGGAACCAAAGGCTCACTGGAATTTCCAAACCTAGTATTATGGTCGCATTCAAACGCAGATGGTAACTGGCAGGATGAGATATTTCCTGAAGAAATAGAGACGCCTTTTGTCGATGCCTATGTAGCACAATGTCGGCACTTGTGCTCGGTTGTGAGGGGTACGCAACGGCCCATTATAGGCGCAGAAAATGGTACCAAGTCGCTGGAGGTAACGCTGGCCGTCATTCGGGCGGCCAACGAGGGTACTCGGGTCATAATTGACCGTTTATTAAAATAAGACAAGGGATATATTACATGACAGATTTTTATGTTAAAGTTGGGGATAATGCTAAGTTCACTAAAACCGTTTCGGAGAGTGATGTTTACCAGTTCGCTGGACTTACTGGTGATTTCTCGCCTAACCATGTCAACAAGGTATATATGGAGAAATCATCGTATGGAAGATTAATGGCACATGGTGCCTTGCTAGTTGGTTTTATGTCCACGGTGTCGACAATGGTAATTGCGCATTGCCGTGACGCAGACGAGACGCCGGTTGCCGTTGGATATGATAAGATAAGGTTTATCAAGCCAGTGTTTCTTGGTGATACAGTGTCTACAGTTTATAAAATTTCGGCGGTAGATATCGAAAAGCGGCGTTCTGTGGCGCAAATTGAGGTAACTAACCAAGATGCGGATCTTGTTGCTGTTGGAAGCCATATTCTGCAATGGGTTCCCAACAAATGACTTTGAAACTTCAACCGATACCTAACATAAGGAGGGTTTGATGCAGCTATCTCGCAATATTTCTGGTCAAAACTTTGTCGTGACAGGAGCAGCGCGTGGAATTGGCCTAGCCATCAGCACCCTGTTTAGCAACCTTGGTGCCAGGATTTCTGGCTGGGACATTGACGCCGGTGAGATGCGAGACAATTCGGTGTTTGCCGATACTCAAGTTGTCGATGTTACGGATGAAAAAGCAACAATTGCAGGATTTGCTTCGTCATTGCAAAGTCTTGGCGATATTGATGGCATTATTGCTAATGCTGGCATTAACGGACCGACCAAGCCAATGTGGGAGTATTCGCTGGAAGAGTGGCATGCTGTCATGGAAGTAGATCTTACCGGAGTATTTCTATCAATAAAAGCGTCTCTTGAGCATTTTCGTATCCGTAAACGGGGTCGAATCATAGTCATCTCATCGATTGCAGGCAAAGAGGGTAATCCAGGGGCAGTCCCCTATGGCGCTGCTAAAGCTGGCGTAATTGGTTTGGCCAAAGGGTTATCAAGAGAACTCTTGCCGTCGGAGATCACTGTAAATTGTATAGCTCCTTCTATGGCTGTGACTGATTTGTTAGATGAGATGAGTGATGCCTATATCGCTGATAAGAAAAGTCGAATTCCGAAGGGCAGATTTTGTACGCCTGAAGAAATTGCCCACATGGCAGCATTTATAGCTTCACCTGCCTGTAGTTTTACAACCGGGCAGGTATTTGATTTGAGTGGTGGTCGGGCCACATGGTAGCTAAGTTACGCAAGCTTACTCTTGAAGATGTGTGCGTTCATCAGGTCTGTTTATCTGGACAACTAGACTTTGCAGGCGCGCTTGACCTGCTTGCAAGGCAGGGAATTCAACGGACAGCTTTATGGAACCCAATGATTGAAGCTTGTGGCGAAAAGGTAGCCAAAGCGATATTGAATGATAGTGGTTTAATGGTTGAGTCACTTTGTGTAGCAGAGCTTTTTGCGGGTTCAGAAAATTTGAAAATGATGCTCGAACGCGCTGATAAATTTGGTGCCCGCACGCTGGTTTTAATCACTGGCGGTCTAAAGTTGATCGATGGGAAAGAGCTGAATCAGGCGCGTGAATACGTTTTACCGCTATTGGCTGAGGCTGATGAACTTGCTAGACCATTTGACGTGCTTCTGGCTTTTGAGCCACTCCACCCAATGGTCTGTGGAAACAGATCAGTCATTTCCAGTTTGGCGGAAGCCCTTTCTTTATTGCATCAACTCGATGCTGCGCATCAGCTTGGTCTTGCCATTGACAGCTATGCGTTATGGTGGGAGCACGACCTTGCTACTAAGATTGTTGCTGCAGGTAAACTCATTTTGAATTATCATGTGTCTGATTGGTTGGAGGATACCAGACACATCCGGCTGGATCGCGGAATGCCCGGCGAGGGGCAGATTGACCTTTTGCAATGGCGTCAGATGGTTGAGCAGGCGGGTTATAACGGCCCTGTTGAACTTGAGATTTTTTCTGATCAAGGATGGTGGAAGAGGCCACCAAAAGAGATGTTGAAGGCAATTATTGATGGGATGAATCGATACTATTAGGTAGAATACGCTTTTAGTTCAGTTATATCATTCTTTGTGCTTCTCATTAAAATGATGACATTTTATAAATTTTTCACCTTTGATATGACAAAGTTTTATTCAGCTTACTTGTTATGAGTAAGCACTTTTCGAAGTTGCGTTCAACTTTGAATAATGTTTATAGTGTAAGGCTATAATTATTAAACTTATAGAGGGAGGCACAGGTGCTTCAGGTTAATGATGTTCATGCGGGTTACGGTAACCTTAAGATATTGCGCGGCGTTGATATGAGCATATCCGATGGCGGCATTGTCACTTTGCTTGGTGGTAATGGTACGGGCAAATCGACATTACTTAAGGCGATTTCAGGCCTTATACCTCTTATGAAAGGTCAGATAACGTTTGATGGGCTAGATATTTCAAAATTGAAACCTCATGAGAGAGTACGTCTTGGTATTGTTCAAGTCACACAGGCCAAAGAAGCTTATCCGGCAATGAGTGTAGAAGAAAATTTAGTACTGGGAGCCTACACCCGTAAAGACCGTGAAGCGATTAAGGTAGATTTAGAGCGCGTGTATGATTTTTTTCCAGTACTTCGAGAACGGCGTAAACAAATGTCTGGAACACTATCGGGTGGCGAAGTACAAATGCTGGTAATTGGACGCGGAATGATGGCTAAACCCAAAATGCTCATGCTTGATGAACCTAGTGCAGCTCTTGCACCAAAAGTAGTTCTCGAAATTTTTGCAAATATAAATCGCATTGCCAAATCTGGAGTAACTATTCTAATAGTCGAACAAAATGTGCGAATGGCCTTGATTTTAGCACAATATGGATACATTATACGCGATGGTATAATTCTAATTGAAGGTAACGCAGATATGCTTATAAAAGATCCAGCGGTAAAGGAATCATTTCTTGGTGGTTCAGTCGCTGACGTTTCAAGAGGTTTGAATAAGAAATAACATGAAAGTGAAGAAATAATAAAATGGCATTTGATTTGAACTCATTGTTAGCGTTTATTATATTTGGTGTTACGATCGGGGTAGTTTATGGTATCGTGGCACTCGGAATTTCTTTAATTTATTCTGGCTTAGATATTGTCCATTTTGCCCATGGTGAGATGTATATGTTTGGTGCTTTTTTTGGTCTTGTACTTGCAGAGAACGTAGGACTGCCTTATCCTGTTGCCTTAGTCGGAGCTATGATCATCACTGCAGTAGTAGGTATGTTGGTGGAAAGAGTTTTCTATAGAAGGCTAACGCGTGCCGGCGGCGGCTATACCGTTGCGGGAATGGGTATGATAATATGTGGTTTCGGTATGTCTGTTGCCATGGTAAATGTAGCATATTTCATCTGGGGAGCTGAGGCGGAGCCTTTCCGCGCTAATCTTGATTACATTCCTCGTTTGCAATTCCCTGGTGATATAGAGGTTCCTGAAAGCTATGTACTGACTGCAATAATTTCAGTCATTTTAATGTTTACGTTACACTATTTTTTGCGTTACACAAAACCTGGTCTTGCGGTTAGGGCTGTAGCCCATAATAAAGATATTGCGTATCTTATGGGCATAAACGTTCCATTAATGATTTCGTTGATTTTTGGAGTAGCGTGTGCTCTTGCTGCAGCAGCAGGAGTATTGATTGGCCCAATGCAATCGGTGCAGGTTGAAATGGGGTATTTGATGTTGATGAAAGCATTTGCAGCTGCGGTTGTGGGAGGATTTGGGTCACTTCCAGGTGCAATAATTGGTGGAATTATGGTTGGTGTATTTGAAAATCTTGGTGCCGCTTATATATCCGCAAGTCACAAAGATATTTACGCATTTTTGTTATTGATTCTAGTCCTTATGATTAAGCCATCAGGATTGTTTGGAGTCGAGGCAAAAGTTAAGGCATAGCTACCAATTTAGCGGTCGCTGTGATGGTTTTTAAAACCTAAATTTAAAAAGGAGAAAGAAATGAAACTAAAAAATAAATTGTTAACTGGTGCTCTGATAGCAAGTGTTGGTTTTGGAGCAGCAATAACTTATGCCGATGATATACGCGTAGGCATCACCATGCGGATGGTGAGTGAAAATGGTCAGGCATATGGCCAAATGATGATGGATGAAATCAAAGGAATTAACGAAGCGGGCGGAATCAATGGCCATATGATTAAGGCTACTTTGATGAATGATGAATGCAAATCTGATAAAGGCGTCGCTAATGCTAATAAACTAGTTTTTCAAGAAAAAGTACACTTGCTCATTGGTTCAAGCTGCTCTTCAGTTACTTTGCCAATAGTTGATGTTACAGCAAAGGCTGGTGTTCCACAACTCGTGCCACACTCCACCAATTCAAAAATTACGCAAAAAGGCAGTGAGTGGGTATTTCGCGTACCAGTATCTGGGAGATACTATGGTGGTGTTAATGCAAAATACGTTGGTGAAAATATTGGAACGAAGATTGCCTACATCTGTGCCGCTGACGCCGCTTCAGTGGGTGATTGCGCTAACATGGAAAAACAAATGAAAGCCCGGTTTGGTGTTGAGCCAGCATATCGAGCTGACGTTCAAGAAAAGGAAGTTGACTTTCGCGCGCACATGCAAAAAATCAAATCCATGAATGTTGATGGAATTTTAGTTGCTGCACTCGCCGAAACAATGGCGCGGGCATTAGTACAATCTTATGAAGCTGGTATTGGAGAAGATGTAAGGCGTATTGGCTCGTCTTCAGCCTCAAACGCGCCAGTTCCAAAAATTGCAGGCGATGCTGTAAAAGGAGTATTTTTCGCGGCTGCCTATGCGGCAGCAGATCAGCGACCAATTGCAAAGCTGTTTAACGAAATGGTAAAGCAGCGCTATGATATCCATGCACCAGACCATGATTTTTCACAAGCATATGACCTAGTGCGGATCATGGAAATTGCTTTGAAAAATACAGCTCTTACGGGTTCTCTTGCAGACGATCGTACTGCCATCCGGGATGCAATTGCTAACGTAAAGGGCTATGAGGGACTGGCTTCTGGACCAATTAGTTTCTGTGCTGCAGCAACACCTCAATGCCGTGATGGAAACCGAACAGCTGTCCTAATCGGATATACAAAAGGTGGTGAGAATTTTGAAACTGAGGTTCTAGCCCGTGTAACTATGGAAGAGGATTTTGGCCTTGAATAGGTCTTTTGACCTTTTATGCTGGGGCGGACTTTAGCTCCGTCCCAGTTGAAAATATAACTTTTACTGATTAAAGACGGATAGTTTTTTGAATGATAATTTTGTCAAAACTAACTGATATATTTGAATATTTGGCAAAACGTCACAGATTACTACCGTGGCTATTAGCATATGTATTATTGCTACCGTTACCCTTTGTTTTAGCAGGTCTATTTAACGAGTATCTTATTGATTTGGTCAATCGCATCTGCCTGTTTATTCTGCTGGCTGTAGGTCTTAATATAGTAAAGGGTTTTTGTGGGCAGGTCACGGTTGGCCATATTGGTCTTTACGCCATTGGAGCAGTGACTTCGGCAGTGCTGTCATTAGAACCTGGCGGGTTTGGTGGAGCTCTTGGCTTTGGTTGGCCGGTTTGGTTGGCCATCCCAACTGCTGTACTGGTTACGGCCTTTGCGGGTTTAATCATTGGCTTGCCATCTGTACGACTACAGGGAGCTTATTTGGCGCTCGCCACCTTAGGATTGGGCGAGTCAGTACGTATTTTCATTGCCGTAACCCCCGCACTTGGTTCAAGCACAGGTTTAATGATGATCCCTGCTCCCAGCGTAGGTTCTTTTACGTTAGATAGTTTTACCAGCTATTACTACATTGTAATGACAGCGGCTTTATTCGGGATTTACTTTTCTTTTTCTATTCTACGATCAGCAACTGGTAGAGCTTTTCAGGCAATACGGGAAGATACAACAGCAGCAGCAGTTAATGGAATTAATGTTATCAAATATAAGCTTTTAGCTTTTGTGTTTAGTGCCGTTTATGCTGGACTAGCAGGTGCACTATTTGCACACATGCCGCCTGGCTATCTGCATCATAATAATTTTACCGTTATCGAGATGGTGACTTTACTTTTGATGGTAGTGCTTGGAGGAATTGGTAATGTTTGGGGAGGAGTAATCGGCGCAATAGTGGTTGCTATTGCTTATGACCAGACAAAAGACTTGGTATTTTACTTTATGGACCGCCCCATTGTAATCCAGCCATTGGTTTTTGGGCTTTCTATGGTATTACTAGTTATGTTTATGCCAAGAGGGATAGGGGGATGGATCGAAGACTTCCAAAGAAACCGTAGGTTTATTCGCAGAAGTGAGGAGCGTCTGAGTGGCTCTACTAGAAACACTTAATTTAAGCAAAAGTTTCGGTGGTTTGCAAGCCATTGATAACGTATCTTTGAGGGTTGATGAAAATTCGGTACATGGCCTTATAGGGCCAAATGGTTCTGGAAAATCTACTTTTTTTAATTTATTGACTGGGGTTTACCAGCCAGATATTGGTAGCCATATTTCTTTCAATAATATTGATATAACTAACAAACCCGCACATTATATTGCCTCGCAAGGTCTGGCCAGAACGTTCCAACTGCTTCGATTATATGGTGAGTTGAGTGTTTTAGAAAACGTACTCGTTGGGTATCATCCTCACACTAAATATGGTCCACTTGCTCCGTTGATTATGGGTGCTGAAGTTCGACGTCAAGACAAGTTGGTCAAGGAAGAGATGATGGACTTGCTCGAATTCATTGGGCTTGCTGAACATGCAGAGATTCCTGCGGCAGAACTTTCGGGTGGACAGCGACGTTTACTAGCTCTTGGGCGGGCAATAGCAATGAAGCCAAAAATGTTATTGTTGGATGAACCTGGTGCCGGCTTGTCTCCAGTCAATGTTGATAATCTGATGGCAACAATTTTGACGCTCAAGGAACGCTACAATCTCACGATCGTAGTGGTAGAGCATATCCTTAAAGTAGTGATGGCGACTTGCGATACTATTAGTGTCCTTGATCATGGACAAAAAATATCTGAAGGCAGTCCTACATTTGTGAAAAATGATCCAGCCGTTGTAGAAGCTTATTTGGGTCGTGAAATGGCAGACGAGGATATTAGAGCTGCGATGAACTCATAGCTTAAGAATTTTTATAAGCTGACAATAAATTAACATTTAGTGCTTCTTTATAACTGTTTAACAGGTTTACTATGGCGAATAAAGTATTAATAAAACTATGCTATTTATTTTTTCACTTGATTTATCTTTTAAAAATTTTAATTCTAGAAAGTGATATGTGATTAATTACAGACTTTGGTATTATGTTAAATGAAAAACAAATAAAAACATTTCAAAATCAAGGTTTTTTGTTGGTAGAACAGGTACTTGATCCAATTGAAATTTTGGATCCTATAATTTCGGAATATACAATATTGCTTGATGATCTGGTTCGTGGTTTGATTGCGGAAGGCAAACTTACTGAAAGCTTTGAAGACTTGGATTTTCGCTCGAGAATGACAGAAGTATTTAAAGCAACTGGAGAAACATTTGCCCAATACTTTAATATGTGCTTACCTTTGCTCAATGTTTCAAAAGACACACCTTTCTGGACAGGACCAGCGATTTTTAACCTTATTCGGAATGCTAAATTACTCGATATTGTCGAATCAATCATAGGTGCTGAGATAGCTTCTAATCCTGTTCAGTATGTTCGTATAAAGCCACCGCAAAACATTATTGCGAAAGGCATGAGGAGAAGTGGTCTAGTTGGTAAGACTCCCTGGCATCAGGATGCAGCGGTACTGCCGCCAGATTGCGGCACTGAGTTAATCACTGTTTGGGTGCCTATCAATGATGCTGACGAGCTAAATGGCTGCTTGCAATTTATTGAGAGTGGACAAGATCACGATTTGATAAAACATGGCTTTGGTCCAGTCGACGGTTTAGAGATTCCTCAAGAAGTGGTTTCTAATAGAGAACCTGTTGTGGTGCCCGCAAAGCGTGGTGATATTTTGTTAATCCATAGGAATTGTCCGCACAGTAGCTTGCCAAATGTTAGCAATGAGATCCGATTCAGCCTAGATTTGCGTTACAATCCAAGCCATCAGCCCTCTGGTCGGGAAATTTTTCCTAGTTTCATTGCTCGAAGCCGCAAAAATCCTGCAAGTGAGCTTCGCGATCCAGAGAAGTGGACCCAAATGTGGATGGAAGCGCGTCATTGGCTAGCCACTTCACCAGATGCGCCAAAAACGGCCTATGACTGGTTGCGTTAAAATTTAAAAACCTGTAAACTTTGACGCTGACTTAGGATTAACGCTAGTTACTATGCCACGGGTGATTACTTCATGCAGTTTAGATAAGCAAAGTGCTGATAAGCTAGTGATGTCGAGACGTGCGGTGAAAATCTTATGTATAAAAGTTGCTTTTAAAAATTTTTTTTACTTCCTTAATAGGTACCAAAGCACCTTTTTGTTCAATTACATGAGATGAAATATTATGAGCTTTTTTGATAGAATTTTCTAAATCAAATCCAGCAATATATGAAGCTAGAAATACTCCGTTAAAACTATCCCCTGCCCCAGTACTATCTACAAGTTGTTTTTTTTTAATTTCAACACAAGTTAATTGACTAAATTTATCTTTTCCATAAATTGAAGAGCCTGCATCCTTAACAACTATAATGTTTGTACCAAGTTCTTTATATCTGTTAATTGTGTCTATAGGTTTATTATCTCCAAAACATTTAGACTCTTCTTCAAAACTAGGTAATATAATGTCACTAAGACATGCACCTTTTGAGATTGTATATTTAGCTAAATCTAAAGAATCCCAAAGTTTAAATCGAATGTTGGGATCGAATGAAATAATAGTACCTTTTTTTCGTAATTCCCCTAAAATTTGAAGTAATTTTTCACGTCCCTCGGGAGGGAGAATGGCAAGTGTAATTCCAGAAAAATGAACTAAATTGGAATCTTTCAACATTGATTTTAAAATTTTTTGATCATTAGCTAGTAATCTAGCAGCAGAATTTTCGCGCCAATACGTAAAATTACGTTCACCTTTATTTAAATGAATGGCATAAAGCCCAATAGTACGAGAACTGTCATGATAAATTCTATCAGTACCAATATTATTTTCATTTAAAAAGTCAATAACTTTGGATGACATCCCATCATTACCAATTTTTGTTGCAAATGAAACATGCCA
>CETU01015483.1_pt1 | contig 17274 bp, 16 predicted proteins | sample 356531 | NCBI WGS metagenome assembly CETU01 (sample SAMEA2623488, study PRJEB7988) | marine metagenome | isolation source: saline water (ENVO:00002010), including
ATGGATTGGTTTGATAAAATTAAAATTAATGATGAAATCACAGTTACGATGCTTCCAAGCCAACATTGGTCAAAGAGATGGATTTGGGGAGATGGAGATAATAATAGAAGTCTTTGGGGGAGTTTTTTAATCGAATACAAAGGTAAAAAAATCTTTTTTGCCTGCGATACTGGACCAGCCCCCTTTTATAAAAAATTAGGAGAAAAATATGGCCCAATTGATTTGGGGTTTGGAAATTTGGGTGCCTACAATTTCTATCCAATTGTTCCCGTCAAAGATAAATCTACAGCTCATGCAAATCCTGAAGAGCTTTTGTCATTAATGAAAGATTTAAGAGTAAAAAAAATTATTGGAATGCATTGGGGTACGGCAATCTTGAGTTTGGAACCAATCTGGGAACCTCCAGTAAGATTTAAAGCTAATGCTGAAAAATTTGGCTATAAAAAAGAGGATGCTGTTATATTTAAAATTGGTGAAATTAAAAAACTAGACGATCTTATTAACTAGCTTTTTTCATCTTTTCACGAGCTCTCTCTAAGTATAAAATTAAACTGTCCGTCAAATCATCTCCAAATTTAAATATAGCATTTCGATTATACTCTCGAGTTTCTTGTTTGATTTTATCTTCAACTATAATTTCTTTTTTAGCATCTTGATCTTTAACATAAATTAAAATTAAAAAATTTTCATTTTGTTCTTGATCCTCTCTTATTATTATTTCAGATTGCTCATAAACTAGATTGATTACTCTTAATAAGTCTGAATTCTTTGGTAAAAATTTTTTGTTAATTTGATATACCAGAGATGTAGCACTTCGTGTAAAACTTTCTAAACTTGTCTCTATTAATTCTCTTCTTTTAAGGTATTCTTTTTCTTTTTGTCTAATTTCTTCAACACTCGCCTGGTCTGAGAGAGTCACGCCTAACTCCTCAACTCTTTTTCTTAATCGTTCGTTTCTTAAATTTTTATACTTTTCTCTAACTTGATCAATTCTTTCTTGAAAAGCCTTGTAATCTTCTTTTTCAATATTGAGTGTATATTTTTCTATTGATTTAATTTCCTCCATCTCTCGATCTCTGAAACGTTCTAGGGTTTTTTCAAGTTTTACTTCTTCTAAAAACTTTCTTTGTTTTTGTTTTTCTTTTTCACGAATTGCTTTTTGTTCCTCCTTTAAAAAGCTTTTCAACTCTGCGGCTCTAGTCTTAGCAAGAGCTTTTTCCTCTTTTATCTCTTTTTTTAAAAGTTCTTCACGTAATGAAGTCTGGATTTTTTTTTGTTTTTCGGCGTCAAGTTTTTTCTTAAGATTGTCCTTGTCCCTGTTTTTTTTCAAATTTTGTATTCGCTTAATTATTGGGGAAGTCAATTTTTTTAATAGATCTTTTAAACTAAAACTAAATTTAATTTTTAACTTAATAGAATCCTTAAGTTTAATTAATTTTAAACCTTTTAAGAAAATTTTAGTCTTTTTAGATTTTTTTTTATTTTTTTTTCTTCGAAAAACCTTTTTTTTTAGTATCTTTTGCTTAATTCTACGTTTAATTTTTTTTTTTAGCTTTTTTGGTTTTTTCTTTTTTTTCATCTGCTACTTTATTAATAACAGATAGTTATTAAGAGTAAATGTAGTCTCTTCGATTGCTTGGAATAGCGTCGAAGTTTTTCACAAGTTGATATTGAAAGACTACCAAATCTCGATATTTAAAAGCTGCGCTGCAACCTGCTAGATACATTTCCCACATTCGACAAAATTTTTCATCAAATAAATCTTTGGCGATATTCTTTTTATCTAAAAATCTTTTCAACCAACTTTCAAGTGTCTTATCGTAATGTCTTATTAATGTTTCACGATCAGACATTATTAATCCTGATTTTTCTATATTTTTAGACATATCTGACTCGTGAGGGATTTCACCATTAGGGAATACGTATTTTTGTATGAATGGTGCATTTGGTTGTGGTGGTAAGATACTGCCGATAGTATGTAAAACACAAACGCCTTTATCAGATAAAATTTCATAAATTTTTTTTAATGCTTTAAAGTAATTTCTTTTTAAGAAATGTTCCCACGCACCAACGCTAACAATAAAATCATATTTACCTTTAATCTCTCGATAATCTTTAAGTTCAAAGTTTACTTGATTGTCTAGCTTTAACTCTCTAGCTTTCTTATTACAGTAATCAATTTGGTTTTTGCTGAGTGATATTCCTGTTACTTCACAGCCTTTTTGTTTTGCCAATTCAAAAGCCATACCACCCCATCCACACCCTATGTCTAAAATCCGTGAGCCAGGTTTTATGTTTCCCAGCTTTTTAATTATGTGATCAATTTTATTTTGTTGTGCTTGCTCTAAAGTTTCATCATCTGATTTCCAATAGGCGCAAGAGTATTGTCGATGCTTTTTATCTAAAAAAAGATCATAAAGTTTTTCTCCTTTACTCCCGCCAATATCATAATGATATTGAATATCAGATTTTGATTGTGACAAATCAATGAAAGAAAAAAACTTTCTAAGATTAGCAATTTTTTTTAAAATGAAAGCAGATTTAGTGATTTCTTCATTCCCTAAATTTTTAAATGTTAAATTCAAAAATTCTAACAAAGAAGCGTTTTCGATTATGATATCACCTCGAATGAAAGCTTCAGGAAATTCTAAATCAGGATTTAAAAGTAATTTCCAATTTAAATTTTTTTTTAAAAGTTTAAGGATAATTGGATTATTTTTATTAGGATTTCCACAAATGTACTTTTGCCCAGTATGATCAATTAATATTATCCCACTGTGTTTTTTATAAATTTTAGAAAGTAATTTAGCAAGTAACATAAAAATTATGCAGCAATATTTTTATTATTTAGAACACCCAGTCCTTTTAATTTTTTAATTAATTCATCTTTTTTATTTTTGTTCAGCAGCTCTAAAGGTGGAAGTAAGTTTGAATATGATGGATTTTCTAAACTTTTTAAAGTATGTAATGCTGATATTAGGTTTCCGGTCTCATCAAATGCACTTCTTATAGCTTTAAGTTTTTCATTTTCAGATGAAGCTCCTTTTTTTTTAAAATCGTCATATACTTTTTTTGCCAAGGAGCCTGTGAAGTTTGTAGTAGCTGATATACAACCTGCTCCACCAATTTTCAAATTATCTAATAATTTTTTTTCACTTCCTACAAACATTGAAAAGTTTTTAGCTTTAAAATTCTCCCATAGATTTCCTGTGGAATCTTTCATTCCAACTATATTTGGAAAGTCTTTAATTAATTTTTTGGTAACATCGGACGAAAACTCATAACCGCTTAATTTTGAAAAATTATAAAGTATGATTTTAGATTCTGGTGCTGCTTTAATAATATTTTTGAAAAAATCATAAACCCCCGAGTCTTCGTTTTTATAATACGCAACATTCATAATTAGGAAATTTTTTAAACCTTTTTTTATAGAATGTTGCATTAAATCTATCGTATCGTACAAACTGTTACTTGAAGTACCTATTAAAATCTTTTCTTTAAATTTTTCTTTCGAAAGTTCACTAATGAATTCTTTTTTCATTCGAATCCCAATCAACTGTCCAGCTCCCGTACTGCCAAAAAAAGCCGAGCCAACACCATTTTCATCTAAATTTTTCTTTGCATGGCTAATTGTTGCCTCTATGTCCAAACTTAGATCAGCCTTTAATACTGACATTGACGCAGCAAATACCCCTCTAAAATCTTCCGACATTTTTTTACCTAATTTTGTATATAAAGGTACTATAAATTAAAAAAGAATGAAAATTCTTATAATCCAGCAAAGACGGGGCATAGGGGACTGTATTATTTTCCTGCCCTATATTCATGCCATTTCAAAAAAATTCAATTCAAAAGTTAGTCTTTTGATCAAGGAAAATTCTAGAGCAGTAGATTTATTAGCTGAGGATGAACACATAGGGGAAATAATTACTTTGAGTGATGAAAAAGATGGTTTGATGGGAATTTTCAAATTATCAAATGAAATTAAAAATAAAAAATTTGATAAAGTTTTTATTTTTAATAGTTCTTTAAGGTATAATTTAATTGCAAAATTCGCAGGTATTAAATCTATATATCAGTATCCATTGTTTAGATCAAAAGATAACATTGTTAATAGTGCTAAAATTTTCACTGAAAGTGTAATTGGTAAAATTGTTTCAACGGAGGCTAATTTAAAAATAAAAAGTTCTGGAGATAATACTAATAAAAATATAAAAAAAATTTGTATTGCAATTGCAGCTTCAGGACCAACTAAAATTTGGCCAATACAAAATTTTATTAGGCTTTGTGAGGAGCTATCTAAGAACCAAAAATGTAAGTTTTATATAGCTGCTGGAAAAAATGATATCGAATTAATAAAAAAATTTAAAAATTCTAACGTGGGAGAAAATTCTGAGTCTTTTGAGGAATTAACTATTAAAGAAACTTTACCTATTATAAAAAGTTGTAATTTAACAATTGCTAACGATACTGGATTTGCTCATATCAGTGCTGCGCTTGGTGTAAAAACTTTAACACTTTTTATGGACAGCCCAGTACTCTCTTATGGACGTTACTCCACAAGAATGGTTACGATTGAACCTGATGGAGAAAAAAATAGCACGAAACACGATACACTCGGAAAAGACAAAATATCTTTCACAAAAGTATTATCAGAGACTTTAAAGCTATTAAATTAACTTAAATCTTTTAAAATAGTTTCTTTTGCCTCTGAAACCATTTGAGCTAATTTAGTTGTGTCAGTATCATTATTTTTATCTGGATGTAATTTTGACATTATTTTTTTATATTTAGATAAAACTTCACTCTTTGAGCATCCTTTTTTACAATCCAAAATTTTATAAGCATCATCTAATTTCATTGACGAAGATGCTTTTGAATAATTTGCTCCTGACGTAAATGAATATCTGCCTGTCTGTCGAAGATAATTAATTAATCTCCATAATTGAAATAATTGAAAAAGGCCTCCTATGCCTTTTAATTTTATTAGAGGAACTAAAAACAGTAAGATAGGAATACTAAATGCGTATCTTCCAAGCAAAAATAAGGTAATAGCCAACAGAATTCCGACAGAAAAAATTATATACCTAATGCCTTTTGCGATTTTTTTGCTACTTGCTTTGGCAAAAAAATTCAATAAAAGATATAAAACGACAAAAGAAATTCCGATGATTAAAAATAAATTCATAATTAGATGATACCACGATTAAAGAAACAACCAGAAAAGAAAACTTGTCACTCGTACACTTGGGTAGATGAATACTCTTGGATTCACCAAGATAACTGCCTAGAAATCTTAAGAGATACATCTAAACTCAATCCGGAGGTAAGAAAATACCTTGAAGATGAAAATGCTTATACAAAAAAAAATATGAAAGATACCGAGGATTTACAAAAAAAACTTTTTAAAGAGATTGAGGGCAGAATTAAATTGGACGATGAAAGTTTACCTTATAAAGATAAGCGTTATGAGTATTTTACAAGAACGACTTCTAAAGGTAATTATTCTAAAAAATTAAGAAGAAAAATAGGTGGCAATAAGATTGAGTGCTATTTTGATGGAGATGTTGAGGCTAAAGGAAAAAAATTTTTTAGCACGGGTGATCTTACAGTATCTTACAACGATGAATTTTTGGCTTTTTCTGTGGATGATAAAGGAGGAGAGTATTTTACAATTTATATAAGAAAAATATCAGACAATAAAATAATTGAAAAAATTGAAGATACAGCAGGTGGAATAGTTTGGGCTTACGATGACAAATCTTTTTTCTATAGAAGACATGATTCACAAAAAAGACCACGTCAAATTTTTCAACATAAATTAGGAACACCCGTAAGTGAAGATAAATTAATTTTTGAAGAGAAAGAAGAAAGTTTTACATGTTCTATTGATACGACTTCTTGTGAACAATATTATTTAATCGAAACTGGGGAGCATACAACTTCAGAGGTTTTTTATTTTAATAAAGATGAGAAAGACTTTATTCCAAAACTATTTATAAAAAGGGAACAAGGTATTCTTTACACTATAGATAGTTTTAATGGTCATTGGTATATGCATACAAACAAAGACGCCGAAGATTTCAAGATAATGAAATGCAAAAATGGAAAAAATGACTGGAAAGATTTCATACCTGCAAGAAACGGAGTTTTAGTTGGTGGTTTTACTTTTTTAAAAGATTGGATTGTAAGGACAGAAGTTTCAGATGCCCTACAAAAAGTTTTTGTGAGAGACATTAAAACAAATAAAGAAGAACAAATAATTTTTACTGAGGAAAAAGTAATATCTCCCAATATTTCACTTATGCAAAAGGATAAAAATACGGATTTAATAAGAATAGGATATGAGTCTCCAAAAACACCAGCTAGAACTTTTGAATATAATCTGAGAACTAAAGAAAAAAAACTTGTAAAGGAACAAGTGGTTCCATCTGGTCATAAAAGAGATGATTATTTAGTTGAGCGATTAAATTGTCCAAGTCATGATGGTCGCCAAATTCCTATAACTATAACTTATCACAAAAATACAAAGCTAGATGGGAATGCAAATTTGCTTCTTTACGGATACGGATCTTATGGGTCAATGCAAGTGCCCTCTTTTTCATCATCAAGATTATCTTTGATTAACAGAGATGTAATTTGGGCAACCTGTCACGTTAGAGGCGGTATGGAAAGAGGAATGAAATGGTGGAAGGAAGGAAAGATGCTTAATAAGAAAAATACTTTTGAAGACTTTATAAGCTGTGCAAAATTTCTTATTAAGAAAAAATATACAAGTGAAAAAAAAATTATTGCTTACGGTGGTTCAGCTGGGGGTCTTTTGATTGGAAGTGTAATAAATAAAAAACCAGAACTATTTTTGAGTGCAATACTTGCTGTTCCATTCGTAGACAACTTAACAACAAATATGGATCACTCTTTACCTTTATCAAAAGGTGAACTTTTAGAGTTCGCCGATGCAAGAGGTAACAAAGAACACTTTGAGTATATTCGTTCATACGCTCCTTATGACAACATCGAAAAAAAAGATTATCCTCACATACTAATTACAACATCTTTATCTGACTCGAGAGTTTTGTTTGATGAACCAACGAAATATTGTGCAAAGCTAAGAGATTACAAAACTGACAGTAATTTACTTTTATTAAAATGTGAAATGGAAGCTGGGCACGGATCTAGGACTGGTAGGAAAAATATAATTGAAGATGTCGCTTTTGATTATGCATTTGCCTTAAAAACAGCGAATAAAACCTAGTTTAGAAACAATTTTTGCTTTTGAAAGAAATTACTATGTTTTTTGGATCTACTTCAAATCTCCTTTCGCATTTGATTTTAAATTTCGAGTCATAATAAACTAGTACCTTATTTTTATTGCTTAAGACTTCTATCAAATCTGGTTTGCCAAATTCTATCTTTAATTCAGACTCGGTCTTTTTTAAAAATTTACTAAGATTTTCTGTTTCCTTTTCTGAAGCTTCATCTACTTTTTTAGAAACTGTCTTACAACCCAAAAGTAAAGTTACAAATAAGCAAAAAATTATTATTTTCTTCATAAGTTTTTCAAAATTAATTTATAACAAATAAGTTATTAACAAAAAACAACCTAAGATTTAATTTAAACCCGTTTTGAACTTTTACTTTTTTTAAAAACAAATACATTAAGGACAAATTAAATAATTAAAGGAGTCATTTTATGATGGATAAGTATTTTGAGTACAGAAAACATAAAACAAATTTTAAAACTGAGGTTATTGCTGGGGTCACAACCTTTTTAACTATGGCATACATTATGTTTTTAAATCCTTTTATTCTTTCTGGAGAATTTGCTGGAACAGAAAAAGGTTTTTTTGATTTTGGCGGTGTCTTTACGGCAACAATTGTCGCTGCAGCTTTATCATGTTTTATAATGGGATTTGTAGGACGTTCATGGCCCGTCGGTCTTGCAAGCGGTATGGGTTTAAATGCTCTGGTAGCTTTCGGTATAGTTGCTGGTATGGGTTTCACACCTGCTGAAGCATTATCCGCAGTATTAATTGCTGGAATTCTTTTCTTACTAGTTTCTCTTACACCCATAAGAGCTTGGATTATTAATTCTATTCCAAAAAGTTTAAAACTCGGTATTGGTGCTGGAATAGGTTTGTTTCTTGCAATTATTGGCTTAGAAATAATGGGAGTAGTTGGAGACCATCCAGTTACCCTAGTCACTTTAGGCGATATAAAGAATCCTCTTGTTTTATTGGGTTGCCTAGCTTTAGTTGTAATGATTGCTTTGGAAAAACTTAAAGTCAAAGGAAATATTATAATAGGAATTTTGTTCTTTAGTATTTTGGCTTGGTTACCTATGTGGGAATGGACTGGTGCAACAATTAAAGATGGAGCATCGCTAGCAAAATTTAATGGTATCTTTTCGGCGCCTCCTTCAATGATGTATTTGTTTGATGCATTTGAAGGTTTCAATACTGGAAAAGTTTTTACTGCTAGTGGTCTAACAGTTATTTTTACTTTATTCTTTGTAGATTTCTTTGATACTGCCGGAACTTTAACTGCCGTGGCAAATGTTGCAGGAAAAGTTGATAGTAAAGGAAAAGTACAAGATATTGAAAAGGCTATGCTTGCAGATAGTATTGGGACTGTGGCTGGCGGACTTATGGGTACGACTACTGTAACAAGTTATGTTGAGTCTGGAGCCGGAGTAAAAGCTGGAGGAAGAACAGGAATGACCTCGATAGTTATAGGTGTTCTTTTTCTTTTATGTTTGGGCTTTGCACCTCTAGCAACTAGTCTTCCAAAAGAAATCGATGGTGCAGCGCTTGTATATGTATCTGTTTTATTCGTAAGAAATATTGTAGATATTGAATGGAATGATATTGCTGAGTCTGCTCCGGCAGTAATAGCAATGATAGTAATGCCTCTGACATATAGTATTAGCAACGGTATTGCTATGGCGTTTATAGCTTATGCATTAATCAAAATTTTAAGTGGAAAATCAGCAAAAACTTCACCAGCCATATGGGTTGTGGCAGTACTTAGTGTATTAAGTTTTACTCTTTAGAAAATAATAATTATTAATAAAGGCCGGACTTTTTGTCTGGCCTTTATTTTTTATGTTTCGATTTTAGCTCTTCAATTCTTATTTCTTCATATCGCTCAAAAGGCTGCACAATCCATGGATTATTTTTTAGTGTAACAGCACAAAAATCTGGATTGAAAGTTGATTTTGCTTTTTTCCATAAAATAGCAGTTTTAATTGAATTAATTTTATCTTTTAATGGTTTATATTTTCTCAACCAATCCATACTTCTATTTAAAGTAACACCAGTATCTGATAGATCGTCACACAAAAGTAAATTGCCGCCTAAATTTTGAACTGTTGAACTCATTTCTCTCGAAAAAGTCAGTTTACCTTGTTGATCCTCTATTCCTGTGCCCGAGTAAGACTCTACAGCCAAATAGGCGCATTTTAATTTCATTACTCTACTTAAAACATCTATGATTGGGAGTCCGCCTCTTGCTATACCTATTAGTAAATCTGGTTTGAATCCACTATCAGCTATTTGGATTGCAAGTTTTTCAACTATTGAATTATATTCATCCCAAGATATGAAAAGTTTTTCAGCCATAAAAAAAATTATATCATTTTAAAGAATATGTAAATAAATTTAATATTGTACTGGCTCATTGTCTACTGAGTACCATAAAGCCATTACTGCTAGAGTACAGAATGGTGAAAATTTTTTTTGAAGTTTTTTCACAAAAGATTTTGGAGGTAGATATTTCTTATGATAATTGTTTGAAATTGCCCTTAATAAGCCTATATCCTGGACTGGCCATATATTTGGTCTATTGTAAAAAAATATAAGAACCATTTCACTTGACCATCTTCCTATTTGTCTTAAAGATGACAAATAGTTTATTGCATCCTCATCAGACATTTTTTTGATTAATTTAGGATCAAATGATTTATTTAAAATTTTTTCTGCTAAGCTTTTTATACCTTTGGCCTTCATTCTGCTAAGACCGCACTTTCTTAAATCAGATATAGATAATTTTGAAATAGTTTTTGGTTTAATTTTGCTTTTACACTTTTTTTCAAATTTTAGAAAAACAGAATCTGCAGCCGAAACTGATATTTGCTGTGAGATTATAGATCTGCATAATGAATAAAAAAAATTATTTCTTGAAGTTAAATGGCCTTTGTAGACTCTAAGAAGTTTTTTTATTACCTTATCTCTTCTAGAGAGATGACTTTTTCCTTTATTCCACCACTTAGGTTTCATATCTTGGAGGAACTACTTGTTTTTTTAAAGTTTCTTCTCTTCTAAAGATTATATAAGAACCAACAACGATGAACAAAGCACCAATTAAAGTTGATGTTTTCAGTGCTTCGTCAAATAAAAAATACCCAGCAGTTGCTGCAAAAACTAGTGATAGATACTTTATAGGAGTTACTAACCCAGTGTCTGCCATACGTAATGATTGGGTGAGAAGTATGTTGGCATATCCGCCGGCTAATCCTAATACAACAAATAAAAATGCTTCATAAAAATTCGGCCAAACCCATCCATCAACTATTGTTGCTAATCCAATTAACATTGATAAAAGGGAAAAGTAAAAAGCTATTAAATAATTTGGCTCTGTTTTCGATAAGGATTTAATAGATAGTGCCACTTGCGCAAAACCAAATGCAAAAATTAATGGCATAAAATAAAAATAGTTAAATTCATTAAAAGTTGGTTTAATAATAATTATACCACCAATTATTCCAAGAATAATTGCTGAAATCCTTTTCATTCTTATTTTTTCTCCAAGAAAAAGTGCTGATAAAATAGTTACAAAAACAGGACCAAGAAAAGTCAAAGAAATACAATCAGCTAACTCAACATTTCTTAGACCTATGAACAAGGCTATAATTGCTACTGCACCCCAAGTTGCTCGCCAAGCATGGAGTCCGGGTCTTTTTGTTTTATAAAAAGTAAAAATTTTTTCTTTAGGAATTAATAGAAAAATGGGTATCATTCCAAAGAAAAAACGCATAAAAAGCACTTGGCCAAACGGAGCATCTTTCAAATACTTAACAATTATATCCATTACACTGAAACAAGCTACACTTGCGATCATATAGAGAATTGCTAATTGAGATTTTGTGAGCATTTTACTACCTTTAATTAATTGTAATAACATATTAGAATTTTATAATAATGAAAACTGCTTATTTTTCTCTTGGATGTTTTTGGAGCCCTCAACTGGAGTTTGAAAAAATAAATGGAGTTAAAAAAACTGAAGTAGGATATTGTGGCGGAGATGACCCAAATACAACCTACGAAAAAGTTTGCTCAGGTTCAACAAACCACGCTGAGACTGTTAAAGTCGATTTTGACGAAAATATTGTTTCGTACGAGGAACTTGTAAGATTTTTTTTTAAAATTCATAATCCTACTGAACTTAATAGACAAGGACCCGATATTGGAACTCAATATAGGTCTGAAATTTTTTATAGTGATGAAAATCAAAAAAAAATTGCTGAAAAAATTAAAGTGGAGTTTAATGATAAACTAAAAGGTAAAATCGTTACTAATATTTCTAAGGAAAAACTTTATCAACCTGCTGAGGCGTATCATCAATATTATTTAAAACGTAAAGGATTTTTATGAGTTTAGTTACAACAGACTGGCTTGAAAAGAATTTAAATACAGTGAGGATATTTGATGCAAGTTGGCATATGCCATCCTCAAAAAGAAATGCAAAAAAGGAATTTGAGGAAAAACATATAAAAGGTGCTTTGTTTTGGGATGTTGATCAGCATAGTGATAAGGACTCGCCTTATCCTCATATGATGTCAAATTCGGATTATTGGAACAGAATGCTTTGGTCTTTTGGAATTCAAAACAATGATCATATAATTGTTTACGACTATAGTGATACATATAGCTCTTGTAGATTATGGTTTTCTTTAAAATATTTTGGACATAAAAAAGTTTCTGTTTTAGATGGAGGTATGAAAAAATGGTTAAGTGAGAATAGACCTACAAGTAAAGTGGTGGATACCAATTTTGGTAAATTTAGTAATATAGAAAAATTAAATCCCGAGAATAAATATAAGGTCAAGGAAAATAGTGAATGGATTAAAAATAAAAAACAAATTGATGATAATATTAAAAGTAAAATTTTTCAAACAGTTGACGCCAGAAGTCGGGAAAGGTTTGATGGAAAGATGGATGAACCTCGTCCTGGTTTAAAAAAAGGGTGTATATTAGGATCTAAAAATATCCCGTTCAAGGATTGTATTAATTCTAAAACAAATACTTTCAAAACAAAAAATGAATTAAGCGAAATTTTCAAAGTAAATGAGGTAGATATATCAAGACCCATAGTTTTTACATGTGGTTCGGGAATGACTGCTTGCGTTTTAGGTCTAGCATATTCTCTGATAAGTGATAAAAATGCTGTGATTTATGATGGTTCGTGGTCGGAGTATGGAAAAAAATGAAAAGGTCTAAAAAAGTAACTATAGGTATTATAATATTTTTCATCATTGTTGCTACCGTTATTGGCGGCAGGACAGCAATGGGATTATATTTTAAAAAGAAATTTGGAAATAGACCTCCGCCAGGTATTGTTATAGAGGTTGTATCTAAAAAAAATTTTAGCCAGACTATTGAAAGTTATTGTACTGCCCTTAGCAGTAAATCTAAATCCTTTAAAATTAACAAAAGTGAACTTTTAGAACCAATAAAATCGGGATTAAAAGTTAAAAAAGGAGAAATAATTGCCAAATTGACATCAAAAAATATTTTAGCGCCTTTTTCGGGTAAACTTGGAACAAGAGGTATTTCAAGCACAACTTTGGGAACAAATTCTATAATGTTAACTCTTGATGACACAGGTAATATTCTTTGTGATTTACAAATACCCGAGGTATATGCGGGCGTTTTAGAAAAAGGACTTAAGGTTAGTGGAAGATTTTCAGCCTACAAAGAAAAAGAGTATGCTGGAGTAATACAGTCAGTTACTTCAAGAATCGACGCTCAAACACGTTCTATTTTAGTTAGAGCAAAAATTAAAAATGAAAATAATGAAATTTTACCCGGTTCACTTTTAGAAATCGGAGTAAATTATAATAGTGGAGAAGCCTTAAGTATTCCTGATACTAGTGTGATGTTAGAAGGAAACAAAGCTTATGTATATAAAGTTTCAAAAGAAAATATTGCTAACAAAACCGAGGTTTCTATTGGTCTTAGAAATAAGGGGAACTTACAAGTTTTATCTGGTCTTGATGAAGGGGATATTATAGTGGCAGAAGGTCTTAAAAAAGTTAGACCAAAAGGAAAGATTAAACCAATTAATAAATAATGTATATAACTGAACTAAGTATTAGAAGACCAGTTGTCGCTTGGGTTTTATCGCTTATTTTAATTGTCTTTGGAATTTTTGTTTTTTCAAAATTACCTGTTCGTGAACTTCCTTCGGGTATTCAACCGCCTGTTGTTCAGGTAAAAGTAGATTATAAGTCAGCTTCTGCAGATATAATTGACGAAGAAGTTACTACTAAGATTGAGGAAGTAATAGGAGGGGCTGAGGGAATTAAAAATATTGATGCTAAATCTGAATATGGAAAAAGCACAATAAATATTGAATTCGATCCAGAAATTGATCTTGATGATGCCGCAAATGATGTTAGAGAACGAGTTGCTAGAGTTGTAGATAATTTACCATCCGAATCTAGCCCTCCTCAAATATTAAAGCAGGCTGCAGGATTCACAACAACTTTATGGATTTCTCTATCATCTAAAACTTGGAGTGATTTAGAATTAGGAGATTACGTTGATCGATACTTGATTGACCAATTTTCCTCGATTCGTAACGTGGGTAGAGTAAGAACTGGAGGTTTAAGGGAGTTAAGCGTTAGGGTTTGGATTGACCCAATAAAATTAGCAGCTAATAATTTGACAGTTCAAGAAGTTGAACAGGCTGTTAGGAATGAAAATATAAGTTTACCCTCAGGAAGCTTAGAGTCTGCAAATATTGATCTTACACTTAATTTGGATAAATCTTATAACGATTTAGAGAAGCTTAAGCAGCTTCCAATCAAAAAAAATAGAAATAGTTTGGTAAGGCTGTCAGAGGTTGCGAATATAGAGTTTGGTCCAGTTTCAGAAAAAGCGGTATTTAGGACTCAAAGCAAAGAGTCCTTAAACTTAAACACAGTAGGTATTGGTATTTATGCAAGAAGCGGAGCCTCAACAGTTGAATTGGCTAAAGAAATTAAAAAAAAAATTGAGGAAATCAAACCCAACCTTCCTGAAGGTTTAGAGCTGGAAATAGCGTTCTCGAGAGCAACTTATATCAAATCAGCAATAAATGAAGTTTATAAAACATTGATTATTGCATTTATTTTGGTTGTTGCAATTATCTATTTATTTCTTGGGAACTTAAAAGCAGTAATTGTACCTGCCATAGCCTTACCAGTAAGTTTAATTGCAACTTTTCTAGGTCTTTATATTTTTGATTTATCTATAAATATATTTGTTTTATTAAGTTTTATTCTTGCAATAGGAATAATTACTGATGACTCGGTAATAATGACCGATGCAATATATAGGAGGATAGAATCAGGGGAAAATTCATTAGTTGCAGCTTATAAAGGATCAAAACAGATTACTTTTGCGATTATTGCAACTACATTAATTCTGGTGGCAGTTTTTTTGCCACTAATTTTTATTGAAGGAATTGCTGGAACATTATTTAGAGAAACAGCAATCGCTTTGAGTTTTGCAATAGTTATTTCCTCATTTGTTGCATTAACATTATCTCCAATGCTGGGAAGCAAATTTTTAATTAAAAAACCAAAGACAAATTATTTTGTTATTAAATTTGACAAATTTTTCAAAGGCTTTTTAAGTTTTTACAGTGATACGCTTAAGTTTTGGTTAAATAAGCAAAAGATGGTCATAGTATTTATAATATTTATGATAATTGGTTCGGGATTACTATATAATTTCACAAAAAAAGAATTGCTTCCGATGGAAGATAGAGGGGCATATTTAGTAATAGGATTCACTGATGAAGGAAGTTCCTTTCAATATACACAAAATCGTGCAGAGGATGTAGAAAAAAGACTTATACCTTTGTTGCAAAATGATAAAAGTCCATACAAAAAACTACTGGTAATTACTCCAGGATTTGGTTCGGACAATAGTTTCTTAATAATCGCTTTATTAGATAATTGGAAAAATAGAGGTGAGAATTCTCAAATAATTATGAGAAAAGCTATAGGTAAAATTGTAACCGTTCCTCAAACTTTAGCATTTCCGATATCTCCGCAAGCTATTCGAGTATCAAATTATAATAAACCTATCCAAATGGTTATATATGGAAATACATATGAAGAATTAGAGCAAACTCAATCTAAGGTGATGGGAATTTTATATAAAAATAAAAACTTATCTAGAATTGAGTCTGATTATACTAGGAATAAACCTGAGGTTAAACTAATTATAAATAAGAATAAAGCTAAAGACTTAGGCATATCAATTCAATCAATAGGTCAAAGTTTAGAAACTTTATATGGGGGAAAAAATGTAACCACTTTTAATAAGCTTGGTAAGGGCTATCCTATAATCTTTAAGACCTATCTAGAAGATAGAAGAGATAAAGAGAGTTTAAGCAAAGTGTTTGTTAGATCAACAACGACTGGGAAATTAGTTTCTTTGGCAAATTTAGTCGAATTGAAAGAGGTTGGTTCTTCCAATAAATTGTCAAGATATAATAGGCAAAGAGCTATTACTATATCTGCAAATATAAGTGAAAATTACACATTAACTGAAGCAATAAAATATTTAGAGGAAACGATGTCAAGAGTTGCACCCGAAAAGCAAATAACTTGGAAAGGAAAATCAGAGGAACTAAAGGAAACCAGCAACGAACTATACATAATTTTTGCATTAGCTCTTTTAACAGCTTTTCTCGTAATGGCTGCAACTTTTAACTCATTCGTTCATCCATTTATAATAATGCTTACTGTTCCTCTTGCTGTTTTTGGTGGGCTTGTTTTTATATTATTTTTGAATAGTTCAATAAATATCTTTTCACAGATTGCTCTAATAATTTTAATTGGAATAAGTACAAAGAATTCTATATTAATAGTAGACTATGCTAATCAATTAAGAACTCTTGGAAAAAACATTCAAACAGCTGTTGAGGAAGCTTGCACACTAAGATTTAGACCGATCATAATGACATCCCTAAGCACTATGATTGCAATGATTCCGTTGTGTATAGGTAATATAGGGCCAGGAGCTGGTGAGGGATCGAGGCTTGCGGTAGGATCCTGTATTCTAGGTGGTACACTGATATCAACGTTCTTTACATTATATGTAACACCCACGATGTATTTAATTTTAGCTAAAAATACAAAAAGAATTGATGCTGTTGATTTAAAACTCAAAAAAGAACTTAATAAATAATATATTTTTTTCTATTCAGACTATCTCTACAGACTGTAAGTTGTTTTCTGTAAGTAGAGGCAATATCTTTTGTAGATTTCGCGTATATGATTGCTTTTTTGTCCTTTGCATAGTTCTTATAATCGCCCCACCCTTTGTAATAAGCTAAATATTGTCGGTACGCATCATTCTTAGGTATTTTCAATAATTTGTGGGTCTTGTTCACGTACCAACCCACGAAATCTACACTCGATTTGAAACTTGTTCTTAGAGCTAATTTGTTTCCGGTTTCTTTTTTATATTGTTCCCAAGTACCTTTTATAGCTTGGGAGTAACCAAAGGAGCTAGATTTGCGTTTGTATGGGATAACTTTGAATAATTTGTGACGAGGAGGTTTAGCTAAAAAATTGAAATCTGATTCTTTTTTTATAAATGCTAACTGAATATAAACTGGAACACCCCACTTCTCTTCTACCTTTTTAGTATGTTTGTACCACAAATATCGATCTTCAAATATTGCGCAACTATTTTTTGTATTTTTTGGGACAGAAGAACAAGCAGCAAGAAAGAATAATAAAGTTAATAAATATAGATTTGTTTTTCGAATCACCTAAACATTATAAATTATTTATTTTTTCTTCTCCATTGTTCCGGTCTTTCAAATTCACCTCGCCACACTCCATTTTTATTTGTTTTAGCTTCTTCCTCAAATTCTATAAACAATTTAGAATACCTATTATATGCAACAGCATATCCATTTCTTACCATCCATGCATTTAATGTAAAATCATTGATTGGCATTAGTAAATCATTGTGTTCGACGGCACATATA
>CETU01170314.1_pt1 | contig 17253 bp, 12 predicted proteins | sample 356531 | NCBI WGS metagenome assembly CETU01 (sample SAMEA2623488, study PRJEB7988) | marine metagenome | isolation source: saline water (ENVO:00002010), including
ATGTTTTCAATAAAAATTGATAATAATATTATAAAAGAAGTAACTGAAATTGATATAAATTTGCTTTTTCCCCACGAACATGTAATTGCTAATAAAAAAGAAATTTTAAAAGCTAATTTAAAGTACAAAGATGATTCGGTAATAATTTCTTCAATTATCATTTGTTCTGAGTCAAAAATGATAATAGATGGACATCATAGATACTTTGCATTAAAAGAGCTGGGAATAGATAAAATACCAGTTACAATGATAAATTACTTTTCAGATCGAATAATTACTGACACTAATGATTCTTTGATGAAACATGATATAATTGAAAACGCACTAAATGGAAAACTTTATGAACCGAAAAGCACTAAACATCTTATATATTGTGAGCAAAAGGCTGAATGGTTTCCAATAACATTAATTTCTGCACTATTTAATTTAAGGTTGAATTAACTGTATAATATTTTTTGCAGTATCAAAATCATTAAATTTTGGTATCCATTTTATATCATTTCTCAGAACTAAATCATCAATTTTTTTAGGCCAAGAATCTGCGATATTTTGTCTAAAGTCTACTTTATAATTTACATTTAAATCATAGCCAATTGACTGGATGGTTCTCAACCAATTTGATGGGGATGTTTCAAATGATGTTATATTATAAGGATGATTTAAAGAAATTTTACTCTTTTCAGATTCCATGAGCTTGATCGAGGCATCAACAGCATCATTAATATGAATCATTGGTAAAGTGGTATTTTCTTTTAAAAAACATATATAATCTTTTTTTTGCCTTGCAGAATAAAGCATTTCAACTATGTAATCTGTAGTGCCACCACCAGGTTTAGAATTGGAAACTATTCCAGGAAACCTTATAGATCTAATATCAAGAAGGTTTTTATTATTGAAATAGAACATCGATTTTTCACATGCTAATTTAGAGACACCATACATAGTTTCAGGGAGCATTGGCTCATCATTATTAACAAGCTTAAGATTCGAGTTTCGACCAAATACGGCAATAGAGCTGGGCCAGAAAATTCTATTTATATTGTTTTTTAGACATAGCTCAACAATATTTGTAAAGCCAGTATTATTTATTTTCCATGTTGAAAGAGGATTTTGTTCTCCTTTTGCAGAAAGTATGGCAGCAAAATTATAGATCTGATTAATCTTATATTTATTAATTAAAAAATTACCTCTTTTTTTATCTAATATATCAAAGTATTCAAAATCACAGTTAAGAATTTTATTGTCCTTTATGTCTGTGGCTAAAACGTAATTATTATTATCAATTAGTGATTTAACAAAAAACTCTCCCAATTGTCCAAGTGCACCGGTTATTAAAATTCTATTCTTCAAAAAACACTTAAATTTGTCATGAAAAGCTATAAAAAATATGTATCAATCACTAAAAAAAAGATTAAAAATTGAAATTGAAGAAATCAAGGATTCTGGGAGATATAAAAATGAAAGAATTCTAACTTCTCCTCAAAATTCTGTCATAAATACTGCGGGTGATAGTGTTATAAATTTTTGTGCAAATAATTATTTGGGTTTAGCATCCGATACAAGAATAATTGATGCCGCAAAACAATCCCTTGACACTCATGGTTTTGGTTTGGCTTCAGTAAGATTTATATGTGGAACTCAGGACATTCATAAAAAATTAGAGAAAGAGATATCAAACTTTTTGGAGACAGAGGATACAATCCTTTACGCTGCTGCTTTTGATGCTAATGGTGGTCTTTTTGAACCTTTGCTTGATCATAATGATGCAATAATTAGTGATAGTCTTAATCATGCATCAATTATAGATGGTATTAGACTATGCAAGGCCGCTAGATTTAGGTACAATAATAATGATATGATTGACCTTGAAAGTAAATTGAAAGAGGCCTCAAAATATAGAACTAAAGTTATAGTTACTGATGGTGTATTTTCTATGGATGGTACAATTGCAAAGCTTAATTTAATATGTGACTTAGCAAAAAAATACAACTCATTGGTATTTGTTGATGATTGTCATGCAACTGGGTTTGTTGGTTCTAGTGGAAAAGGGACACAAGAGGAACATAATGTAATTGGAAGAGTAGATATAATTACAGGTACTTTAGGTAAAGCTCTGGGTGGTGGAAGTGGTGGATTCACAACAGGAAAAAAAGAAATTATTGATATTCTAAGACAAAAATCTAGACCTTATTTATTTTCTAACACTCTTGCCCCTGCTATTGTTGGAGCATCATTAAAAGCGATTGAATTAATTCAAAAAAATTCAAAAATAATTACTAGTCTTAAAGAAAATACTAATCTATTCAGAGAAAAAATATCAAAGTTAGGTTTTGATATTAAAGGAAATAATCACCCTATTGTTCCAGTAATGATTTATGATGACAAGAAAGCTTCACTAATATCTGATTTTTTGTTAAAAAGAGGAATATACGTGGTTGGTTTTTCCTATCCTGTTGTTCCAAAAGGGCTAGCCAGGATTAGGGTACAGATTTCAGCATCTCACACAAAAGATCAAATAAATAAAGCAGTAAGTTTATTTGAAGAAGCTGGAAAAAAATTTGGAATTTTAAAATAAAATGGCAAAACCAACAATAATTGACATATCAAAAGCTACAGGTTTTTCAAAATCTACTATTTCTAAAGCACTTAATGATAGTAAAGAAATTAGTATAAAAACAAAAGAAAAGATTAAAGACTACGCTAGAAAAATTAATTATAAACCCAACTTCTACGCTAGTCATATGAAAAAAAACATAATTAAAAATGTTGCTGTAATAATTCCCGATATACTCAATTTTTACTTTGCAAAAGTTCTTAAAGGTGCTCAGCAGGAGTTTTTTAACAGAGAATATAATATGATGTGTTTTTTTAATGATGAATCGGCATCAAAAGAAAAAAAAATTTTAGATAAATTAAAAAATGGAAATATAGCAGGACTAATGATTTCTCAAGCAAAAAATCCTTTTTCAGAAAACATCACAAAAAAATTAAAACAACTTCAAAATTATGACATTCCAATACTTATGTTTGATAGAATAGTTAATGATTTTAAATGTGATAAAGTTTTTATAGATGATTTTCAAACAACTTATGATTGTGTTAAACATTTAATTTCTAGAGGTAAAAGAAAAATATCATTAGTCTCTCCCATTCATGATACATTAATTGGCGAAAAAAGGTTTGAGGGTTATAAAAATGCCTTGAAATCTGAAAATATTGAATTTAATCCTGAATTGTATATTCCACTAATAAGTGGAGATACTATACAAAGTGAAATCACAAAACTTGCACTCTCAAAAAAAATTGATGCAATAATATGCATTGAACAACACACAACAGTAGCTATTCAAAGCCTACTTTTAAACCTTGGATTTAAAATTCCTAAAGAAATTGCAATTTTAGGATTTACCGACGGCCCCCTATTTAAATACACAAAACCAAGTATAACATCAGTCGATCAACATGGTGAATTTGTAGGTAAGTTATCAGCAAAACTTCTTATTGAAAGAATTGAAAAAAATAATTCTAATGATTATGTTGAGGAAAAAGTTCCAACATCTTTAAATTTTAGAAAATCAACATAAATCAATCATAAAGAACAAGTGATGTATTTTTATCAATTAGTGCTTTTTTTACTGCAAAAAGTGCTGGTTTAGGTTTTAAATTTTTATCAAATAAAAATCGATTTTCGTTAGTATGTTCACCAGGCCTATCTATCATTCCCCAAGTATTAAAGGTAACAACTCCATTATTTCTTCTTGAAATGAGAATTTTAACAATATTTGAATATGCTGCTGCTTGTCTTTGTAAATCTAAACTGGTGGGATTTTCCTTATTAATCCTGTAATCAATTTCAGTAACATGAAAATCTAAACCATTTCTGTGAGACCAATCAATTAATGAACTTAAGAAATCTAAACTTTTCTTTTCTAGAGCTAGTTTTTCTATGTCTTTTAAATGTGCCTGCCAACCTATTCCATCTACCTTAAAACCTTTTTCTTTTAAATACAAAATTGTTTCTAAAACTTTTTTCCACATCAATGGCTCCATACCTCCGTGCTGATTATAAACTAAACTTACATTTGGAGCATACTTCATTGCAATTTCAAAAGCCCTAATTATATAAATTGGAATTCCGTCTTCATTTAAACCTATTTGTGTCCATGGGTTTTCCCATTTTTTAAATCCTGGTTTTTCAGCGAACCAATCACCTTCTCTAGTGACTGTTTCATTAACAACATCCATCCACTTAACAGACGGCTCATCATTGATTTTTATGCATAATGCAGTAAAAAACTCATTTAGATTTGTAAGAAGTTCTTGTTTAGATCTTTCATCGCTCTTTGCCCACCATGAGGCCTGGGGACTTATGGGGCCATGAATCCTTAAAGTAATATTATTATTGTTAGCAAATTTTAAATAATCATTAAGCTTCTCCCATCTCCACTTTCCAGGTTCTGGATGAATTTGGGCTTGTTTGGCACAATTTTCAGGTGTAGAATAAGTAAATTCATTTAAAAAAAGTTTTGAAACAGGTGAGTTTAGTTGAGAGTGATTTAATGTAGCTCCGATATAGAATGAATCTAAATCATATTCATTTTCCAATAGGATATTTTTTATAGCATATTTACCTTGACCAAAACAAATAAATCCAGAGAAAAAAATTATTATTACTTTAATAAATTTCAAACTAGAAGAAAATTGGTGAAAAGAACAATAAAATTCCAACTACAATTAATACTAAAACAAATGAGAGTATAATATCTACAGTTGAGTATGATTTTTCTGAATTTATACGATCAGCCTCAGTTAGAGTTCCATATGACAACCCCTCAATTCTTTTGTAATCTGGTTCAGATGTCATAAGAGAAACTGAAATACACAGAACAACAGAAAATAAAAACATCCATATAGCCATGTATGAGAAATTTATTGAAGCAAACTGGTAGAAAAAGCCATCAATTATGATTCCTTCATTAGTTGCAATCTCTGATCCAAGCCTAAGAATTAAAAGAAATAACCCACTAAAAAGAGTTACAATAGCAGCTTGAGCATTAACTCTTTTCCATATAATACCTAATAGAAATACTGTTGTAACAGGCGGTGCAATGTAAGCTTGGACATTTTGTAAATATTGATACATTACACCTCCACCAATTTTTTCCATAATTGGTATCCACGCAATTCCAAGAACTACTATAACAACCGTAGCCAACTTGCCAACATTAACCAAAAATAGTTCAGATTTATTTGGGCTCATTTGCTTGTATATATCAATTGTAAAAATTGTTGAACAAGAATTGAAAACTGAAGCTAAAGAGCTCATCAATGCTGCCATTAATCCTCCAGCTACTAAACCTTTTAAACCAACTGGTAATAAGGTTGTAACTAACATTGGGAAAGCTCTATCTGCTCTTTCAAAGCCAGTGACAGGGTCAATCACACTAAATACTTCTGGATTCTGTAGTGTAAGTGCATATGCAATAATACCAGGTACTAAAAAAATTAAAATAGGTAAAAGTTTTAAATAAGCACCAAAAATTGCACCTCTTCTACCAATTGTTATATTATTAGCGGCTAATGTTCTTTGAACGATATACTGATCTGTACACCAGTACCATATTCCAACAATAGTTCCACCAAATAACAAACCTGCCCATGGAAAATCCGGATCATCCCATGGTCGCCACATATTGAAATGTTCGGGACTAGCCTCTAAAACAGTTTCTGTCAGTTGATTCCAACCACCTACTTCTTGAAACCCTAAATAGGTTATAATTACAGATCCTAATATTAATACAACTGTTTGAAGAGTTTCTGTGTAAACAACTGCTTTTAAGCCTCCTATTATTGTATATATTCCAGTAAAAATTACAATTCCAATTGCACCTACCCAAAAATCTAAATTCAATAGCTCAGACACAACAATACCACCAGCATAAATTGTTACGGATACCTTTGTTAAAACATAAGCAAAAAGTGAAAAAACTGAAAGAAACCATCTTGATCTACTATCAAACCTTTTCTCCAAGAATTCAGGCATAGTAAATGCACCACTTCTTATATAAAAAGGTAAAAACAACCAGCCTAGAAGCAAAACAATCCATGCATGTAATTCATAATGAGCCAGAGGGGTTCCCGATGAGAATCCTGTACCAGCTAACCCTACAACATGTTCTGATCCAATATTAGAAGCAAATATAGATGCTCCAATAACAAACCAACCAACATTTCTTCCAGCTAAGAAATAGTCCTCGGTATTTTTATTCTTCTGTAATGCTACCCAAACTGCAACTCCAACAAGAATTGCAAAATAAAGACCTAGAATAATCCAATCTAAACCCTCAAAAATTGATTTTGTTTCTTCCATAATTTATTTTATGTAGTTAAATAGTATATTTTCAATTAATTCTTGTTTACCACTTTTAAGCTTTAAATTTCCATTAGTTTTTGCATAACTGTACAAATCCTCAAGCTTTAATTCTCCCTTTTCAAATCTTTTACCATTTCCAGAATCAAAACTTTGATATCTTTTCTTTAACATATGTGGCAATGGAGAATCATTTAATAATTTATCTGCTATTGTAAGAGCTCGCGCAAATGTATCTGCACCTCCAATATGAGCTAAAAACAAATCTTCTAAATCTGTAGAATTTCTTCTAAGTTTAGCATCAAAATTAATTCCTCCGCCTTGTAATCCACCAGATTTTAAAAAAACTAACATTGCCTCAGTAGTTTCTTGAATATTAGTTGGAAATTGATCTGTATCCCATCCATTTTGATAATCTCCTCTGTTTGCATCAATGCTACCTAACATACCTGCTTTTGCAGCAACTGTTAATTCATGTTGGAATGTGTGTTGGGCCAACGTAGCATGATTAACCTCAATATTTATTTTAAAATCTTTTTCAAGGCCATGTTCTTTTAAAAATCCTATTGATGTTGCTGTATCAAAATCATATTGATGTTTTGATGGTTCCATAGGTTTTGGCTCAATAAAAAAGGTTCCTTTAAATCCTTTTGATCTAGCATAATCCCTACACATTTTTAAAAATTGAGCCATATGATCAAGTTCTCTACCCATATCAGTATTTAAAAGAGACATATATCCCTCTCTTCCACCCCAAAAAACATAGTTTTCTCCGTCAAGGTCTATTGTTGCATCTAATGCTAATTTAATTTGACCACCTGCTCTTGAAACAACATCGAATTCAGGATTTGTAGCAGCCCCATTCATATAATGTGGATTCGAAAAACAGTTAGCTGTTCCCCAGAGTAATTTTATACCAGATTCTTTCATCTTTTTCTTTATGTAATCTGTTATAAAAAGTAATCTATCCTCTGACTCAGAAAAATCTGTTGATTCCTGTATTAAATCAAAATCATGAAAACAGAAATAATCAAATCCCATTTTAGAAATGAACTCAAAAGCAGCATCAGCTTTATCTTTTGCAGCCTGCATTGGGTCACTCGACTGATCCCATGCAAAATTTTGAGTACCTGCACCAAAAGGATCAGCACCTTGTCCACAGAAAGAATGCCAGTAAGCAACAGCATACTTAAAATGATCTCTCATAGTTTTACCTGCTATTTTTTTATCAGGATTATAATATTTAAATGCTAGAGGATTTTTTGAATCCTCGCCCTCATATTTTATTTCTTCAATTCCCTTAAAAAATTCTTTTTTACCAATTGTTGCCATATTATTTTAATTTATAATTTTTATTAAATCTTTTTTCCAGTTTTGATATGCATCTAAATATGATGATTTTTCCTTCATAGGCTCAAATGATTTGATATAATCATTTTTTGTAATCTTTTGAGAAAAAGATTTGTAATCATTTGAATTATATCCTGCAGCTCTAGCTGCACCATACGCTCCAGTTGTGTCGTGTATTTCAATTTCTTTTCCAATTAAATTGGAAATAGTACTTGAAAATAAGTTTGATTGAAATAGGTTATCATTTCCTGCTCTTATTAATTTAGGATCAAAATTATCTCCAATCAATAATTCCATTCCATAAATAAAAGAAAAAGCAATTCCTTCAAGTGTAGCTCTGTAAAGATGTTCATGGGAGTGAATATTTAAATTTAAATTTTTAAAACAAGTACCTATGTTCTTATTATTAAACATTCTTTCGTTTCCATTTCCAAAGGGAAATAAAGTTAAACCATCTGAGCCTACCTTCACTTTATCTGCCTTTAAATTCATATCATTATAACTTTTGGCATTTGTGATATTTTTAATCCATTTATATTGAATACCTGCACCATTTATACACAAAAGTTTTCCAATAAGTTTATTCTCATTATTATAATTTACGTGAGCAAAATTATTTAGTCTTAAGGTTTCTTTAGAAATTAAAACATCGGATAAACCATACAAAACACCTGATGTTCCACCTGTTGCGGCAACTTCTCCGACATTTAAAATATTTAGGGCCATAGCGTTATTAGGCTGGTCTCCTGCTCTATATTTTATGGGAGTTCCTTTTTTTAATCCCGTTTCTTCAGCTCCTTTTTTTGATACATAAGACTGTACAGTAAAGTTTTCAACGGTTGAGGGTGTTAATTCTTTGTCGATTCCATAGTACTCAAATAGAAAATCAGCAGTTTTATTTTCTTTAAAGTCCCAAAACATACCCTCAGAAAGTCCATTAACAGTAGATGATATTTCACCCGAGAGTTTATATGCTATAAAATCTCCAGGCAATAAAAACTTGTAGGATTTTTCATAAATATTTGGCTCATTTTCCTTAACCCAAGAAAGTTTTGATGCAGTGAAGTTTCCAGGTGAATTTAATAAATGATCACAACATTTATTTATTCCAATTTCTTCAAATGCGGTATTTCCAATTTTTACAGCTCTGCCATCACACCAAATAATAGAATTTCTAATAGAATTTCCTAACCGATCAATTAAAACTAATCCATGCATTTGGTATGATATTCCTATACCTAGTATTTTTTCAGCATTAATTTTACTTTCTTTAATAATTCTTTTAGTTCCATTACAAATCAATTCCCACCAATAATTAGGGTCTTGTTCTGCAAAACCAGGTTTATTTGAAATTATATGCATTTCTTTTTTAGGTTCTTGAATTACTTTTATCTTCTCACCAGAGTCTGCATTGGTCAATGCGACTTTTAATGAAGAGCTACCTAAATCATAACCTATATAGTACATTTTTTAATCGATGATAGTATTAATTGTTTTTATAGTTCCATCATTATTGTGATGCATTTCTGTAACCTTAACATTTCTCAAAAAATCTTTTCCAGAAATTTGTGTATCATGATAAAAGAAGTACCACTTATTATCTATTTTAAGAGTTGAATGATGGTTTGTCCATCCTTGAACTGGATTATTCAGCACACCTTGATATACAAATGGACCATATGGGTTATCACTAGTTGCGTAAACAATAAGATGTGTGTTTCCAGTTGAATAACTTAAATAATAAATCCCATCTTTTTTGTGTACCCAGGCTGCCTCAAAAAATCTTCTTTCGTGATCTTTTGTCAATATAGGATTACCTGCTTTATCTATAATCCTAACAGGTTTTGGATCTTCAGCAAAACTAACCATATCATCTGACATCAGTGCAATTCTTGGAGATATTGCTGGACTATCGGGTATTCCATTATCTTGAGTTTCACACCCAGATGGAGTATATTTATTATTTTCATCCCACCTTTGTAATTGACCACCCCAAATTCCTCCAATATACATATAATACTTACCATCATCGTCTTTAAAAACACTAGGATCCATGCTGTAGCTTCCCTTGATAGGTGTCTTTTTTGATTTAAATGGACCTTCAGGTTTATCTGAAACTGCAACTCCAATTCTAAAAATATCTTCTCTATCCTTTGTTGGAAAATACAAGTAATATTTACCATCTTTTTCAGCGGCATCTGGAGCCCAAAACTGTCTCTTTGCCCATGGAACATCATCCAAATCTAATCCGACATCATGAATAGTTACTGGACCTCCAATATAATCCATTGATAAAACTCTGTAATCTCTCATAGCATACTGACTGCCACAATCATCATATAAAGGATTTTCCTCAATAATATCGTGGGAAGGATAAACATAAATTTTTCCATTAAAAATATGAGCAGACGGATCAGCTGTAAAAATTTCTGTAACCAGAGGTTGATTCAAAAATTTTTTTTGAGAATAACTAAATGATGTAAAAATTAAAAGTATAAGTATTATTTTCTTCATTTTATATAAATTTTATTTTCTGAGAAATCTCTCATTTTTTTAAGTTTTTTTGAATATTCTTCAACAATCTTTTTGTTTTCTGGATAATCAGATATGTCAACTGACTGAATTTTATCATTTTTCATATCAAACAACATTTTCTGGGTGACAACAATCTTAGTTCCAGGTATATGAGTTTTTGCCCCATATTTGTTTTTTTCAGTTTCCGGATAGTAAAGAATTTCATGATATGAGTATTCTTTGTCTTGTACAACCTCTCTAAATTGATATCTACTATATATTTCAGTTTTAAAATCAAGTTGAGGATTGTTTAAAATTGGCACAAAACTTTTACCATGAATATATTTTGGAGGTGTTAATCCTGCAATTTCGCTAATAGTAGGATATATATCTACGTACTCTACCAAAGCATCTGATTTGACATTTTTTTTCATTCCAGGAGATGAAACAATTAATGGTACATGAATGGCCTCTTGGAATGTATGGTGTTTACACCAAAAACCATGTTCGCCAAGAAAAAAACCATGATCACTCCAAAAAACAATTGTTGTATTATCTCTCAAACCTAAATCGTCAAGTGCTGAAATTAATTTACCAAGCATAGCATCCATATAACTTACACTTGCATAATATGATTTAATTAAATCCTTTTCCATTTGAGCAGATACTGGGCCATTTTGAGGTATATCTAAATAAGCATTTCTTAATTCAGACCATTGATGTCTTGCGCGAGAGGGAGCGTTAATAGGAATATCCTTTAATTTAGAATAAACTATATCATCGTCATCATACATTTCTCCATATTTTTCTGGCTGTATGAAAGGAAGATGAGTTGAAATATATCCAACTGCAAGAAAAAATGGATCACCAGACTTTTTAAAATCATTTAATGTTTTTATTGCAAAATCAGTAAGTTTTCCATCATTGTAAGCATTATCAGCTACATTTGCATATTCAAAAGCTGGTCCCTTCAGCTTTCCATTGGATGGGTGACGTTCATTTCTATTCTTTATTTCTTTTAAAGATTTTGGATTTTGATATCCTGTAAAATTTTGAAATGATTTATGAATATCCCACTCATCTATATTATCTTTTGTGTTATGGTAAATTTTTCCTAGTGAAGCTGTTTTATAACCATTTTGTCGAAATAACTTAGCAAGTGTTATAGCTTTTGGTAAATCCTCATCTACTCTTGAATAATATCTGTAAAATCTAGAGTTACTTCCTCTAACACCAGTTAATATACTAGCTCTACTTGCTCCACATACAGCAACATTTGTATATGCTTGATTAAATTGAACTCCTTCACTAGCCAATTTATCAATATTTGGAGTAATCATCTGCTCATGTCCATATGAGCTGATTAGAGGTCTTAAGTCATCAACTCCAATAAAAAGTATATTTTGCTTTTTACTCTGAGAAAATAAAGACAAACTAACTAGAAAAAATGTAAAATAAAGTATTTCTTTAATTTTAAAATTCATGTTAAATATTTGATAAAAACAAGAAAAAAAGGAGGGGTTAAGCTCCTTTTTTAATAACTATTAATTATTTCTAGCTTCATTTGAGGCACTAAGAATTTCTTGAGCAATTTTTTTACCAAACTTTTCGGTTAATTTGCTCTTCAAATTATTATAACCTTCTCTGTAAATAACTCTCTTTTCTTCTTGTGTTGTAGCTCCACTTTCTTTAATTTTAGTAGCATTCTCAACTATTTGAGCTAACTGCACTTCCTTAAAGAAAGATGCATCTTCAGTACTCAAATTAAGTTTTTCAACAACATAATTAGAGATTTTTTCTGCTTGATTTACCTGCCATTTGGTTGCATTTTGTGAAAAAATAAAAAATGGCAATAGAAAAAAAGCTATTGTTAAAATTTTTCTCATGACTTAATTAATTAATTCATTAGTGTTAATTTCACTTAAAGGGATTTGAAGCTTCATAATCTGATTGGGATCTGTAGAAAATATAACTTCCCTATTAGCAGCATATTTCTTTGCGCCCACAGCTACTTTTGTTCCAATGGAGTTATTATGTGGCAGTATTGTATGATCCAAAAAATATTGCAACCCTCTTCTTCTATTATGAAATGAATCTTGTCCTTCACCTATCAACTCAAATTTATATTCTTGCATAATAGCGTCTCTAAATGATGCCTGACCTGATGTAAATTCGGAACGAACTGGAACACCTGCTCTATCCAAGACAGGTTTTAGATAAGTCATTTCTTGTCCGTTACCAATTTCATTAGAGATTTCGGCAAGCATTAAAAGAAGTTCAGCATATCTCATATCGACAATATTTTGACTATTGTATTGATTACTATGTGTTCTGTCTTTTTCAGTCCATTTAAATAAATACGGATGAGAATTGCCGAAGCTGCTTCTCCATGTTGCAGATGGATAAGTCCTGACTCTAGCAGCAGGTCTATCATATCTAAAGTAGTCGTATAAATATGTAGCAGCATATCTTTTATCAGGATAATCACCAAGATTATTAACATTCCATGATTGACCAGCTCCATAGGTTTTTAGGTGAACATCATGATGAAATGCTGTAACTCTAAACCAACCAAAATGCATACCTGCTTTGTATTTCCATGGTGTAAAATTTCTTCCCATCTGTGAGTTGGCAGCATCTTGGGATATTTGTAATTCAAAAATAGATTCAGAAGAATTTTCGCCTTGAACAGTAAATAAACTTCCATAATCAGAAACAAGTGAATACTGACCATAAGCCTTAACTCCTTCATTATAAGCCATGTTCCAATAATCCATTGAACTACCAGCTGATTGTAAAACTGAATTTGTTGCTATTGCCATATAAACTTTTGATAAGAGCATATTTGCAGCATATTGTTTTGGATAACCAACACCTGCATTACCATTTAGTAAACTTGATGCAGCTTGAAGATCAGCAATTATTTGATTATAAACATCAACTTCTGGAGATAAAGCTTTATTAGTATTACCTTGAGATGGTAACTCCAACCATAAAGGAACATCACCCCACAATCTTGCTAATCTAAAATAGGCCCAAGCTCTTACAAAATAAGCATGTCCTGCAACATCATTAAATGCTTTTTCATCTTGAGTTTGTGGTGAAGAGACTATTTGGACATTTGCTATTGCTCCATTAGCTCTTGCAATTGCTTGATATAGACCCTGCCACATAAAATCTGCATCCATATGAAGACCCGGCTTCAATGAGCATAGTGTAGACATATCTCTTGTTGTAACTCTATTACCACCTTTACCAGTAAACATAATTCCAGAATATAAATTCTCTATAAATAAACGTCTTTCTTGAGTGTTATATCCAGTAAGAGCCTGATATATACCATCTCGAGCTGCTTCAGCACTTTGCACATCTTGATAGAGAGTATCATCTAAAAAAGGTGGATCTTCTTCCAAGTCACATGCAATAGAAAAAAGCACTGGAATGATTAATAGATATTTTAAATATTTCATTTGATAAATTGATTTTAAGTTATTCATTTTTTAAAAAGTTAAATTAACGCCAAATAGAACAGATTTTAAATTTGGTTTGTTATTCCAATCTGTACCCTGTAATAACCCATCCCACAAAAATGTTGTTATTTCTGGGTCATAACCGGAATAATCTGTCCATGTGAATAGATTATTACCAGTAACATAAACATTGGCTGATTGAATAAAATTATTATTATTCTTTACCGGAATATCATAATTCAATGTAATAGATTTTAATCTTAAGTAGCTTCCATCTTCAATAACTCTATCCATTAGTGCTCCAAATAAATTAGCAGAGTACCCAAGTCTAGGGTATGAACCAGCAGGATTATCAGCCGTCCATCTATCATTCCAAGCTTCGCCTAAAATATTTCTATAAGTTCCTTCAGCCCATCCAAACCTGTAATAATTACCATTTACAATCTCATTACCTTGAGTTCCATTAAACAAAGCCCTTATAGAAAGATCTTTATACGACATGCTTAAATTAAATCCGTAAACGAAGTCTGGATTGGGATTGCCTATAATAGTTCTATCGGCTAAATCTACTTGCCCATCACCATTTAAATCTAGAACTTTAATATCGCCCGGTTGTGACATTGCTCCATTAATTAAGTACATCTGATCACCTGATTGAAAAATACCATCTGTTTTCCATCCATAAAACAACGCCACTTCTTGTCCCTCAAGAAAAATATTAATTGGAAATTTAATACTATTTCCACGGCTCGGAACATTACCTAAATAAGATGGCATTTGTTGAACACCATAAGATCCATCCCCATTAGCCATTAGAACCTCCCCTGGTGTTAATCCTAAATCTACAATCTTTGTTTTATTAAAAGCAATATTACCCCCAAATGAGAAATTGAAATCTCCATCATCAACTGCTACAACATCAAGCGAAATTTCTAAACCTTTATTTTCAAGACCTCCTCTATTAATCAACATGCTGGAAAAACCGGAAGATGTTGGTATGGGAGTCTGTTGTAAAAGATCTTTTGTTGTTTTGTTATATACATCAATAGTACCAGAAATTTTACCATTATTGAAACCAAAATCAACACCTAGGTTTAACTGCTCTGTAGTTTCCCATGTTAAGTCTGGATTTGCTATGTTGCTCAAAACTAAAGGTACAGTAGTTCCATTGGATGGAGTTCCATACAAGCTAGATGATGCTCCATAATTAGGCAAAGTTCCATAAGGGCCAATACCGTGATTACCAATTTGCCCCCAACCAGCTCTAAACTTAAGACTTGAAAATAAATCTAAATTCTGAATAAATTTCTCACTTCCAGCTCTCCATGCAAATGCAAATGATGGGAAAAATCCATATCTATTATTTTCAGCAAACTTAGATACACCATCTCGTCTAAAACTAGCAGTTAAAACATATTTATTTTTAAGTGTATAATTTACTCTTCCAAGAACTGAAAATAACTGTTGATCAGCTGCTCTCAGTAACAAAGGTGAAGAAATTAATTGACCTAAAAATGGTTGTTCTGTTCCAAGCTGAGCTGTAACAAAGTCCTGAACAGCATAAACGCTACTTTCAACATCTCTAACATCATATGTTACACCTAATGTTGCATTAACTCTATGGTTTCTATTAATATTTCTATTATATCTCAAAAAGTTGTTTACTTGGTATGTTAGAGCATTTAACTTCATTTTTTGGTATAAACCATTTGCATTCGCACCTTGCCAAGTAGTTAAACCATAAAACCTTGTTCTATCTTTATCTCTAAGGTTACCACCAACTCGCAATTCGTATTGAAGTCCAGGAACATTAAACTTATATTTTAGTGCTAAAGAAGCAAAAACACGATTTTCTCTGGATTCGTCAGAGAAATCATCAACCCAGGATAATGGATTTGATAATGTATTATCATCAAAAAAATCACCCAAATCCTCAAGTCCATTAGCTCTAATAGGATTGTATGAAACAGCTTGTTGAACAATACTCTGATCACCACCAATTTTATCTCCACCTTCTGCAAAATCAGAATCGCTAAGGAAAGTTGAGAATCTTCCTTCAATCCTAAGTTTTTCATTAATGTCATAATTAAGATTTAACCTTATATCAGTAGTTTTAAAACTTGAATTTTCAATTAATCCGTTCATGTCATTAAATCCAGTTGACAAGTAATAATCACCGTTATCATTTCCTCCAGAAAATGTAAGACCAAAGTTTGTACTCACACCTTGTTGATATATTACATCTTGCCAATTATAAATTAGGTTTGGAGTTTCATCTAGAACATCACTTGGTGTTCCATCAGGGTTGGTTAAAAATGAATAAACATTTGCCCCATCAACTCTATATCTTGGTGACTCACCTGCAGCTGCCCTAATTGCATTAGAATAATTTGCATAACCAACTCCATCTAGCATATCATACTTTTTTGAAATCTCACTAACTGTTCTGGTAACATAGGCATTAAATTTGCCTGCACCAGTTTCTTTAGAACCAGATTTTGTAGTAATCAAAACTACTCCATTAGCTCCTCTAGAACCATAAATAGCAGTTGCTGATGCATCCTTTAAAATTTCTATTCTTTCTATGTCTCTAGGATTAATACCATTTAATCCACTTTGTGGGTCTTGACCGGTGTTTCCTTGGCCCCCAGCATCTACAGAAATTACATCTTCTCCTGCTGATGAAACAATAACTCCATCAACAACATAAAGAGGCTCATTATTTCCTCTTAAACTACTTGCTCCTCTAATTCTAACACTAATTGCAGAATTTGGGTTTGCGGCATTTTGAGTTACTTGAACACCAGCAGCTCTTCCTTGAAGCAACTGATCAACAGTATTTGCAGCTCTAGAAACATCATCTTCAATTTTGACTGATGTAACAGATCCTGTTAAATCTCTTTTTAAAACAGTACCATATCCTACAACAACAACTTCTTCAAGTGCTGCAGTATCTGGTTGCAAATTAACAGAAATTGATGTCTGGTTGGAAACATCAATACTTTCATTTAAATAACCTATGTAGGACACAATTAATACTTGGTCTGCATCCGATGGAATTGTAATTGAAAAATTTCCATCGAAATCCGTTATTGCACCTATCGTATCTGATCCCTTAAGCTGAACAGTTGCACCAGGTAAAGGTGATCCATTTTCATCATTTACTAAACCAGTTATAGTCTTACTTTGAGAAAAAGCAAGTAAGGGAAATAGTAAAAAAATTAATATAATTTTTTTGATTTTCATTGTGTAATTTATTGATTAACATCTTTAATTTATCAAAATGATAGCATTAAATAAAATAACGAAACCATTTTCTTTAATAATAACAATATCTACTTCTAATTAAATTATTAATTGTTATATAAAAAACTTATTTACGAAACTATTTTCGGTAAGTTTTTAAATTTATTTTTTAAGCACGATCAAATTAAAAAGTTAAAGTAAATATCAGCTAAAAAAGAATTGGAAAGCTAATTTAAATAGTTAAATTTGCCTACTCTTTTGGTCGCGTAGCTCAGCTGGATAGAGCATCTGCCTTCTAAGCAG
>CETU01052395.1_pt1 | contig 17203 bp, 16 predicted proteins | sample 356531 | NCBI WGS metagenome assembly CETU01 (sample SAMEA2623488, study PRJEB7988) | marine metagenome | isolation source: saline water (ENVO:00002010), including
ATAACAGTTCCAGCATATTTTAATGATGCACAAAGACAGGCAACAAAGGATGCAGGTAAAATAGCTGGTCTAGAAGTTTTAAGAATTATCAACGAACCTACTGCTGCATCTTTGGCATATGGTTTAGATAAAAAGGGAGGAAAAAAAATTGCAGTTTATGACCTTGGGGGAGGAACTTTTGATGTATCTATTTTAGAAATTGGAGATGGTGTCTTTGAGGTAAAATCTACAAATGGTGATACCTTTTTAGGAGGAGAAGATTTTGACGATACAATTGTGGATTATTTAGCCTCTGAATTCAAAAAAGATAGCGGAATTGACCTTAAAACTGATAAATTGGCATTGCAAAGATTAAAAGAAGCTGCTGAAAAAGCAAAAATAGAATTATCATCAGCTACTCAAACCGAAATTAATCTTCCTTTTATTACTGCTGACAAAACAGGTCCAAAACATATTAATTTAAAATTTACTAGAGCTAAATTGGAAGCTCTTGTTGAAGGTTTGGTTGAAAGAACTTTAGAACCTTGCAAAATAGCTTTGAAAGATTCTGGTTTCTCAGCAGCTGAAATTAACGAAGTTGTTCTGGTTGGTGGAATGACTAGAATGCCAAAAATTGTTGAGACTGTTAAAAACTTTTTTGGAAAAGATCCAAACAAAAGTGTAAACCCAGATGAAGTAGTTGCAATGGGAGCTGCTATTCAAGCTGGTGTACTACAAGGAGATGTAAAAGATGTATTACTTTTAGATGTTACTCCTTTGTCACTTGGTATTGAAACTCTTGGTGGAGTTTCAACTAAATTAATCGATAAGAATACAACTATACCAACAAAAAAAAGCCAAGTTTTCTCAACTGCTGAAGATAATCAACCTGCAGTATCAATAAGGGTTCTTCAAGGAGAAAGAGAAATGGCATCTGATAATAAAATTTTAGGGAATTTTGAACTTGTAGGAATCGCACCTGCGCCAAGGGGGGTTCCTCAAATTGAAGTAACTTTTGACATAGACGCGAATGGTATTGTCAATGTATCTGCAAAAGATAAGGGTACTGGTAAAGAACAGAAAATACAAATTCAAGCGTCTGGGGGATTATCAGATGAGGAAATAAACAAAATGGTTAAAGATGCTGAAGCTAATAAAGAAACGGATAAGAAAAAAAGAGAGTCTGTTGATGCTAGAAATCAAGCTGACACTATGATTCATACTACTGAAAAAAATCTTAAAGAACACGGCTCCAAAGTTAGTGAAACTGAAAAAAAAGCGATAGAAACTGCAGTTTCAGATCTGAAAAATGCATTGAAAGGAACCGATACAGAAGAAGTAAAGAAAAAAACTCAGGCTTTAATACAGGCATCTATGAAACTAGGAGAAGCTGTATATAAAAGTCAGCAAAAAACTGATGATAAAACCTCAAATAGTAAAGATTCTAAAAACACAAAAGATAAAGATAATGTCGTTGATGCAGAGGTAGTAGACGCAAAAGAAGATAAAGAAAAAAGAGCCTAAGACAAATTGATTAGGAGCATAGCTTCTTATGGCAAAAAGAGATTATTATGATGTCTTGGGCATAGACAGATCAGCTAAAAAAGAAGAGATCAAAAAATCCTATAGAAAACTAGCACTTAAATATCATCCAGATAAAAATAAAGGCAATAAAGAGTCGGAAGAAAAATTTAAAGAGGCAAGCGAAGCTTATCACGTACTCTCTGATGATAAAAGAAAAGCCAATTATGATCAATTTGGGCACGCAGCTTTTCAGGGAGCAGGTGGCCAAGGTGGATTTGGAAACTTTGATTTTTCTTCTTCCTTTTCAGATATATTTGAAGACGTATTCGGGGATTTGGGGGATTTTGGTTTTTCTACAACTGGAAGATCCAGAAGGAGTAGATCAAATAATAGGGGTAGTGATTTAAGATATGATATTTCAATAGATCTAAATGACGCTTTTACCGGAACTGAAAAAAAAATAAATTATACTACATATAAAAAGTGTAAAACATGTACAGGCAGCGGCGCTAAACCTGGCTCTAAAGCATCTGCTTGTAAAAGCTGTAATGGACAGGGCAGAGTTAGATCAAACCAAGGATTTTTTACCATACAGCAGACATGCCCCCAGTGCGGAGGTGAAGGTGAGGAAATTAGCAATCCCTGTACTATTTGTAGTGGAATAGGAAAAGTTCAATCAAACGAAACAATATCTATAAAAATACCTAAAGGAGTGGATGACGGGACAAGAATCAGATTGGCAGGAAAAGGTGAGGCAGGAACTAAGGGTGGAATTAACGGAGATCTTTATTTGTTTGTTTCAGTAGAATCTCACAATCTTTTTAAGAGATCAGAGGAAAATCTATATTACGAACTTCCAATTTCTATTACAGATGCTGCTTTAGGAACAACAGTTGAAGTACCTTCAATTGATGGTGGAAAAACAAAAATTAAAATTCCATCTGGAACCCAAAGTGGAAAACAGTTAAGACTTAAAGGAAAAGGAATGCCTATTTTAAGAAGGAATTTATCAGGTGATTTATATATAAGAATTATAACTGAAGTGCCAACATATTTAACAAAAAGACAGAAAGAATTACTCTCTGAATTTAAAAATTTAGAAGACTCAAAATCAAACCCTTTAATTAAAAGTTTTTTTGAAAAAGCTAAAAAATTTTGGAAAAATTAAATGAAAAAAATTAATTTAACTATAACTGGTTGTCTTGGAAGAATGGGACAGCAGCTTATTAAATCATCTAAGAAAAATAAAAATTTTAAAATTATTTCTGTTACAGAAAGTAAAATATTAAGTAAGAAAATATTAGGTTTTAAAACACAACTTAATTCAATTGCTGCATTTAAAAATACAGACATTATAATAGATTTTACGACTCCAAAATGTACTTTGGAAGTTCTTAAAATTGCATCAAAATTAAAAAAAAAGGTAATTATTGGAACCACTGGATTTTCTAGAAACGAAGAAAAATTAATAAAAAGATATTCAAAAAAGATACCTATACTTAAAGCGGGAAATATGAGTATAGGTGTAAATTTAATTGTTTATTTAACTGAAATTGCATCAAGATCCCTTAGTAGTAATTTTTTAAGCAAAATTTACGAAGTTCACCACAAGAAAAAGAAGGATCATCCTTCCGGAACAGCGCTTATGTTAGGAAGGGGTATAGCTTTAGGAAAAAATGAAAATTTAAATAGATTGATGGGATCTAAATTTCTTAACAAAAGGTCTTTTCCTTTTGGAAAAAAAATCAATTTTAACTCTTTAAGAAAAGGAAAAATAATTGGCGAGCATGAAGTAAAATTTTCCAGTGGAAAAGAAATAGTAACCATAAATCATGAAGCTTTTGATAGAAGTTTATACTCTGAAGGTGCTTTGACTGCTTCAAAATGGTTAATAAATAAAAAACCTGGTTTATACTCAATGCGAAATGTTTTAAATTTTAAATAATTTAAAACAATGAAATCTAAAAGAGCAAAAATAATACTTAAAATTTTAAATAAAATTTATCCAAAAACTCCGATACCATTACAACATAAAAATACTTTTACCTTATTGTTATCCGTTGCATTATCAGCGCAGACTACGGATGTTAATGTAAATAATGTTACAAAAAATATATATTCAAAATATTATAAACCAGAACATTTTGTTAAATTGGGAAGAAAAAAAATAGAAAGATTGATTAAAAGAATTGGACTTTTTAGAAACAAGGCAAAAAGTGTATTCTTATTATCTAAACAACTAATTAAGAGACATAATGGAAAAGTTCCAAAAAACTTTAAGGACCTAGAGAATCTTCATGGGGTCGGACATAAAACTGCCAGTGTAATTATGTCACAAAAATTTGGTATTCCAGCATTTCCTGTTGATACTCATATTCATCGTTTAGCACAAAGATGGGGCCTCAGTAATGGAAAAAACGTTATTCAGACAGAAAAGGATTTAAAAAAAATTTTTCCAAAGAAAAGTTGGAACAAGCTTCATCTTCAAATAATTTATTATGGAAGAGAATATTGCAAAGCAAGAGAGTGTTATGGACTGACTTGTAAAATTTGTACTACTTGTTATCCTTTGCGAAAAAGACCGATAAAAACAAAGAAAGCCTAGTATGAAAATTTTAGGAATTGGAAATGCAATCGTTGATGTTATCTGCGAAGTTGATGAAATTTTTTTAAATAAAAATAATCTTAAAAAAAGCACTATGAAATTGGTCGATGAAAATGAATTTAAAAAACTCCTATCTAAATTAAATATTAAAGAAACAATTTCTGGAGGATCAATCGCCAATTCTGTTGTTGGCCTTTCTCAATTGGGAAATGATGTTGGTTTTATAGGAAAAATCAATGATGATGATCTTGGAAAGAAATACGAACAAGGTTTAAGAAAAGAAAATGTAAAATATTTCTACTCTAAAAAAAAAGAGAGTTATCCTACTGGAACTTGCTTAGTCCTCATAACTCCAGACTCTGAGAGAACAATGTGTACTTATTTAGGAATAGCCGGAAAAATAAATGAAGGTGATATTGATGTTAGTGCCGTCAAAAATAGTGAAATAACATTTTTAGAAGGTTACCTTTGGGACGCAGGCGAACCTAAAAAAGCTTTCGAAAAAGCAATCATTAACTCCGATAAAGTTGCTATGTCTTTATCTGACCAATTTTGTGTTGATCGACATAAGACAGATTTTTTAGAATTAGTTAAAAATAAATTGGATATAACTTTTGCAAATGAACAAGAGATTTTTTCTTTGATTGGAGCAAAAAGTTTTAAAGATGTGATTGATTTTGGAAAAAATTTAGCAAAAATTATGGTTATTACAAGGGGGGAAAAAGGAAGTGTTGTGATTGATAAAAATAATTTATTCGAATGTGATTCACAAAAAAATTTAAAAATCAAAGATTTAACAGGTGCGGGAGATCTTTTTGCTGCAGGATTTTTGCACGGATATTTGAACGGTTTAGACTTGCAAAAATGTTTAATAAAAGGAACTGAAATGTCATCAAAAATAATACAAAAAATTGGAGCTAGACTTTCTTAAATTTTTTTCTATTGTAACTTCCCTTGCCTTTCTTGGGTTTAACAATTCTTTTACTGTATTTTTTAGAAAATAAATCTTTTGCAATAGCATTTCTTTTTTTCACAGAGAATACCCTTCTGAGGTATTTTTTATAAAATTATTGTCTCCAAAATTATCTTTTATTTTCTGTCTCAATCTGTAGATATGCGTTTCTACAGTATGTGTGTCAGTATCTGAAGAATAAGACCAAATATTTTTTAGAATATAATTTTTACTTAAAGGTTTTTGAAAAGAATTTAGTGCATCAATAAAATTAATTTCTTTTTCAGTTATTTTAAGGACTTTATTATTTTTTTTTAACAATCTCTCATTTTTATCTAAAATATATTCTTTTATCTTAATTAAGGAATTTTTATTAAATTCATATCTTTTGCATAATTCAATTACCTCCTGATTAAATTGAGAAATATTTAATGGAAACTTAAAAATTTTTTCAAATTGATTTTTTGTATTTTTTTTTTGATTTTGTTTCTGAATAAAAATCTTTGGAATATCTATGTTATTTAAGGGTAATTTTTTTTCTAGATCGGTTTCAATTATAATCGCATTGTATTTATTTTCTGTTAATTTTTTAAAATCGTTGTTTATATAGTGTAGTGTAAATGAAAAAAAGGATTTTATTTCTTCAATAGACTTGGTAAAATTTTCGCTTGAGATTAAAGCAATGTTAACGTTATATTTTTGTTTATGCATATACTTTTAAAAAATAAGATTCTTTACTTTTATAACTATAAGATTAAATGCTCAATAGGAAAAAGAGGGTTAACAGAAAAAAAAAGAGAGGGCGACTTAAAAACTCCTAGAGGCAGTTTTAAATTTAAGTTTTTGCTCTTTAGAAAAGATAGAATCAAGAAATTTAATTGTAAGTTAAAAAAGAGAGAAATATTGAAAAATATGGGCTGGTGTGATGATCCAAGGTCAAAAAAATACAATACTTTAATTACATTTCCATTCAAGAATGGTGCTGAACATTTATATTTAAAAAAAAATATTTATGATCTTGTTTTAGTAATTAATTATAACACAAATCCAGTTTTTAAAAATAAAGGAAGTGCCATTTTTCTTCACCTTACGAACAAAAATTTTTCTCCCACAAAAGGCTGCATAGCAATTTCGAAGAAATATTTTTTAAGAATTTTACCTTTAATTAATGAAAAAACGAAATTATTAATTGTTTAAACTCTTGGACCAAATATTTCTGAACCAATTCTTAAAAATGTTGATTTATACTTCAAAGCTATTTCATAATCAGACGACATTCCCATACTTAAATGTTTTAGACCTAGTTTGAAATTTAATTCTGAAATATTTTTAAAATATTTTTCTACATTCCCATCGTTAGGAGGTAAAACCATAAGCCCTATAACATTTAAGTCTAGCTCAGTTTTACAATAATTTAAGAAATTATTTGTATTTTTAACTAATATTCCAGCTTTTTGAGCTTCATCTCCAATATTAACTTGGATAAAATAAAATAATTTTTTTTTTAATTCTAATTCTCTTTTTTTGAGAGAATTAGCCAATTTAATACTATCTAAAGAGTGAATGTAATCAAATATTTCTACAGCCTTTTTTGTTTTGTTTGATTGCAACTTTCCTACCATATGAAGCTTAATTTCTTTGTTTTCTTTTTTTATTTCAGTCCATTTATTTTCAGCCTCTTGGACTTTATTTTCTCCAAAATGTAAGTGTCCATAATCCAATAATGGCCTGATTTTATTAATTGAAAAAGTTTTGGAGACACAAATAACTTGAGGTTTATTGTTATGTATATTTGATATTTTTTTTATATTACCTTGTATTGATATAAGTTTGTTTATACTTTCTTCAGACATGATTTACAAAAAAAAATATTTATACTTTTTGATTAATAATTTAAGTGAGATTAACTTAGATTATGCAAAAAAAATAGGTGCTATTTTAATTTTAAGGAATACTCAAAAGTATAAACCTCAAGATTTATTAAGGTTTAAATCAAAATGTGATAGCAGGAAATTGGACCTTTTCATTGCTAATGATGTGAAAACCTTGTTTCTTTTAAAATCAAATAAGTTTTACATATCTTCTTATAATAAAAGTCAATATTGGGACTTAAGCAAAAAAAACAAAAAATTAACAATAGTTGGAAGCGCGCATAGTGTTTCTGAAATAAATGAAAAATTAAGACAAGGTTGTAAACAGATTTTTTTATCAAGACTATTCAAAACAAAGTATAAAAATAAAAAAGGTTATTTAGGTACTACTAAATTTAATTTATTATCAAGAAGTTTTGCAACTCAATTTGTAGCTTTAGGTGGTATTAATGAAGGAAATTTTAATCAAACTAAGAGGTTAAATAGTGTGGGTTTAGCTTTATCTTCAGATAAAAAAAAAGCCGGTAAATACATACCGGCTTTTTTTAAAAAAGTTTTTAAACCTTAAAATGCGACTGACATCTGTACAGATGTTGCAGACTGAGTTCTGCCTCTTGTATAAGCAGCATTATCAGCTTCAGCATCAAGTACACCGATAGTCATTCCGCCAACTGTGTATGATAAGCTTATAGAATCAATTTCTTGATCTACAGCGTCACCAACAGCATCGCTAGACTTTCTTGACTCAATTCTATTGTAAGATACTGACAGATCGTCTGATATCGCGTAAGACACACCAACATATTCGTTTAAATATGCTGTCTCAGCTGTACCACTAGATGCTACTGCACCTTTTTGGTAACCAACTGTGAAACCGCCTATTGCATATGTTGCATAAGCTGTTCCTTCATCTACGCCTTGATCAGCTGCTAAAATGTCGTTTTTGCTTAACTTAGAGTATCCAAGACCGATATTTAAACCTTCAACGGCTGGAACTGCACCAGTTAACACAACGTCATATCCATCATCATTAGCTTGTGTACCAGCAACATCTCCTGATGTACCTTTTTCGTTTGCAGCATCACCAGTACCATGTTTTGGAACATACATAGCATCAAGTGTAAAACCTGATCCACCTATGTCTGCTAATGTGTATCTAATACCATATGTTCCGTTCACACCAGCTACGTCATCGATAGAACCCACTGCAGCATTTGCTTCTTCAAATGCGATAGGAGTTTTATCATCAATAGCATCTAATGGAGAACCAGTAGATGTTAATGCAAGAGTAGCAGAACCTAACATTGGCAAGTTTGAAAATACAAGTTCACTGTCGTTGTATGCAAATGCACCAGTAACAGTTTGTTTGTATGCAAGAGAAGTACCATTATCTAATTCACCTGAACCAGTAATAGATAGCTCTTTGTTTAAACCAAAAGGGTTACCAGTTGTATTGTAACCACCAAGGTTTGTGTAAGAGGCAATCATGCTACCAGTGATGCTCACATCACCTGCATTTGCAGATGTAAATGCAAGAGCACCAGCTAATGCTGATATACCCGCTTTTGTTACGTTTTTCATGTTTATCTCCATGTTATGTTTATTTAAATAAACTGGTGTAAAAATATATAAAACAGGGCTTTTTTTCATTTAATTAATAGATTTATAAGCTTTTTTTTCATAACTGTTGTATAAATATCACATAAATATACAGGTTTTTTTAATGTTTATTTATAACCTATGGATTATAAAAAATTATCAATATGCAAAATTTAATAAAAACTCTATTTAAGGTTGCTGTCATTTTTTTGATCATAATTACCTTAAACTCTTGCGGTGGTGGATTGAAACTTCCAAAAGCTGGTGATGCTAGAAAAATGGAAGTTGAGGGCCGAGAAAGGGCTAGAAAAAATATTGAGGAAGGAAGAGGAATATCATTAAAAAATTTAGGAAAAAATCGTTCCACGAATTATGAGTTTAGTACATCTAATCCTTTGTGGAGGGCAACTTTTGATGTGATAGATTTTATGCCTCTAGTAACTGTAGACTACTCTGGGGGAATGATTATTACAGATTGGTACACTGACTCGAATACAAGCAATGACTCTCTTAAATTTACTATAAGATTTCTATCCAATGAAATAAGAGCAGATAGTCTAAAAATAATAATTCATAAAAAAACTTGCAAGCTGCAATCAAATTGCGTTGTTCAAAAGTTTTCTTCAAATAAACTGGAAAATACAATTAGAGCAGATATTATTAAAAAAGCTGCAATCTTAGAGGCAGCCTCGAAAAACAAGAAAAAGAATTAAATTTAAACTTCATGGATAAAATTAACGTCGGAGAAATCGATAAAAAATGGCAGATCTTTTGGTCTAAGAAAAAGAATCAATTTAAATTCACAGATAAAAAGAAAAAATTCTACTGTCTCGAAATGTTTCCTTATCCTTCTGGGAAGATCCATATGGGGCACGTTAGAAATTATGCGATAGGGGATGTAATAGCCAGATACAAAATGATGAATAAATTTAACGTATTACATCCAATGGGCTGGGACTCTTTTGGTTTGCCAGCAGAAAATGCTGCGAGAGAAAATAATTTGAGCCCGAAAGATTGGACAAAAAAAAATATTTCAACTATGAAACATCAGTTACAATTACTAGGTCTATCTATTGATTGGGACTTGGAAATATCAACTTGCGATCAAGAATATTATAAACATCAACAAGAATTATTTATTGATTTTTTTAACAAAGGTTTGGTTATAAGAAAAGAAACTTATGTTAATTGGGATCCCGTTGAAAAAACTGTTTTAGCAAATGAACAAGTAATAAATGGAAGAGGTTGGAGATCAAATGCTGTAGTTGAAAGAAAAAAGCTTAATCAATGGTTTTTTAATATTTCTAAATTTTCTAATGAATTACTGGATGATCTAAAAACTTTAAATGAATGGCCTGAAAAGGTAAAATTAATGCAACAAAATTGGATTGGAAAATCAGTGGGATGCGAAATAAATTTTCAAATTTTACAAAATAAAAAAACTATAAAAATTTTTACAACACGGCCAGATACCATATTTGGTGCTACTTTTTTAGCTGTATCAACCGACCACCCAATTTGTGAGAATTTTAAGGAGTCGAATGATTTTATAAAATTTAGAAATAAATGTTCTTCAGTAGGTACTACTGAAGAAGCTATAGCTAATGCTGAAAAAATCGGCTTTAAAACTAATCTATTTGCACAACACCCTTTCATTGAGGGAAAGAAAATTCCAATCTTTATTGCAAATTTCATTTTGATGGATTACGGGACAGGAGCTATTTTTGGATGCCCAGCACACGATCAAAGAGATTATGATTTTGCAAAAAAATATGCCCTTGAAATACTTCCGGTTGTAAAACCAGAAAATTCAGATCAAAAAAATATTGAAGGAGCATATACTGGGGATGGGACTATTATAAATTCAGATTTTTTAAATGATTTATCGATTTCAAAAGCAAAAGAAAGAATAATAAAAGAAGTTGAGAATAAAAAAATCGGCGGAAAAAAAATTACTTTTAGATTGAAGGATTGGGGTATTTCCAGACAAAGATATTGGGGGTGCCCAATACCTATGATTTATCTTAAAAACGGAAAAGTTGTCCCAGTAGATAAAAGCGAGCTTCCAGTAAAATTGCCTGAAGATATTGATATGAATTACAAAGGTAATCCATTGGATAATCACCCAACGTGGAAAAAAACGAAGTATAAAAAAACAGGAGAAGATGCTGTAAGAGAAACTGATACTTTAGATACATTTGTCGACTCTTCTTGGTATTTCATAAGATTTTGCTCTCCAAGATTAGATAAAAAACCTTTTGACGAAAAGTCTTTTAAATACTGGATGCCAGTGGATCAATATATTGGGGGGGTTGAGCATGCTATATTACATTTATTGTACTCAAGATTTTTTATGAGAGCTATAAATCTTTGTAATAAAGAAATTAAGCTGAATGAGCCTTTTAAAGGTCTTTTTACACAAGGAATGGTGTGCCATGAAACTTATAAAAATGAAAAAAATCAGTGGTTAAGTCCTGATGAAATTGAAAAAACAAACGATGGGTTTTTATCAAAAATCGACTCAACAAGAGTAAAAGTTGGACCGTCAGAAGCTATGTCAAAATCCAAAAAGAATATTGTTGATCCAGAAAGTATGATAAAAATTTACGGGGCAGATGCTGTTAGATGGTTTATTCTATCTGATAGTCCTCCTGAACGAGATGTTCAATGGTCAACTGAGGGAGTTTCTGCAGCACACAAATTTATACAAAGAATATGGAATTTAAATAACAAGATCATAAGCCATAAGCTTAAAAATTCTGATTCTAATAACGAAAAAAAATTTTTAGCTAAGTTTAATGATTATCTATTTAAAATTTCTGATCTAATTAAAAAATTTCAACTAAATGTAGCTATCGCAAAAATCCACGAATTAGCTAATCTTTTTGAGGAAGGTTTAAACAAGAAATTAAGTAAAAAAAACCTGTGTGAATCTCAAATAAAATTTATGAAAATTATGTTGCCTTTTACTCCACATTTAGCATGTGAGTGTCTATCAAAACTGGAGGGAAAGAATTTTTACGAAAATATAAGTTGGCCTAAGGGTAATAAATCGTTACTAAATGATCAGGAGATTACATTAGTAGTTCAGATAAATGGAAAAAAGAGGGGTCTCTTTATTACTAAAAAAGACCTTTCAGAAAAAGATGCTCTGGTGGAAGCTAAAAAAATTGAAAACATTAGGAAAAACTTGAAAGATAAAAAAATTATAAAAAATATTTTTGTTAAAAATAAAATAATTAATTTTATTACAGCTTAAATGAATATTAAATACTTTAAAAATCTATTATTTTTTATTATTTTCATATTAATTTCTAACTGCGGATACCAACCATTACTAACTGATAAGAATCAAGTTTTTAGCGTGAATAGCTTTAACATTTTAGGTGACAAAAAATTAGGTCAAGCTCTGGCAAACAAATTTAACAAAATTGAAGCTGCAGAAAACAACTTAACACTTGAAATAAAAGCAGGTAAAAAAAGGACTATCTCGAATAGATCCTCAGCAGGGGCGATTTTGGAATATACCATAACTATTGATTTCCATTTTAAGGCGTTTTCGGAAATGAGTGGTAAAAAGGTTTTTGAAAATTCTTTTTCTGAAAGCAGAAACTATAAATCATCAACGATGTATATTGACACTTTAAATAGAGAGAAAAAAATTGTTGATAATCTAATTAAAAGTGTGGCAAATCAGATAAATACCCAGCTAAATATCATTTTTAAATAAAATGATATTAAAAAGTTTCTTAATTGAAAAAAATATTTCACTTTTGGATACCTATGCGATTTCATTATTTTACGGTGAAAATATAGGTCTTAAAGATGAAATAAAATTTGAGATTAGAAATAAATATAAAGATTATGAAATAATTAATTTAAATCAAGATGAGGTAATCAAAAATAAAGATCTTTTAGAAGAACAGATTTATAATATTTCATTATTTAACAAAAATAAAATTATTTTTATAAACGAAGTATCTGACAAAATTAGAAAAGAAATTGCTAAAATAGTTGAGGATCCACCAGAAAATATAAAAATTTTTCTTTTTGGACATAATTTAGAAAAAAAATCTGGAATTAGATCCGATTTTGAAAAAGGTAAAATAATTGCTACAATTCCGTGTTATCAAGACAATCATAGAACACTTACAGAATATCTAAAAAAAAACTTAAAAGGATATAGTGGTTTAACCCAAGAAATTATTAATATGCTTATTGAAAATTCAAATCTAGATAGAAAAGTTTTGAGCAATGAGATTAACAAAATAAGAGTTTTATTTTTAGATAAAAATATAAAATTAGAAAAACTAGAAAATCTAATAAATAACACTTACAATATCGATTTTGATAAACTTAGAGACTCATGTCTCGAAGCAGATGCCAAAAAGCTTAATGAAAATCTAGGAAATATTATATTACAAAATGAAGATATATTTTTTTACTTATCAAATTTAAACTTAAGAATAGGAAGATTATTACAATTACATGAAAATTTAAAATCCCAAAGAAATATTGACTTAGTAATGGATAATATTAGACCTAAAATTTTCTGGAAAGACAAACCTGTTTTTTTAAAACAGTTAAAAAACTGGAACATTGAAAAGTTAGAAGAGGCAAAAAAAATTATAGTAGAAACAGAAATAAAGATGAAAACAAAATTGAATAATTATAACATCTTATTGATGAAAAACCTTTTAATTAGATTGTTTCAAATAGCAAAATCTACTTCCTAAGTAATTTTGAAATTAACTCAAATTGCTCTAAAGAGTTATATTTTACAATAATTTTTCCTGAATTGTTTTTTTTATTTACAATTTCAATGCTTAATCCAAGCTTACTTTCAATTTCATTTTTAACAAATTCAATATTTGGATCTTTAATTTCTCTTGATTTTTTTCCCAACTTTTTGAGCTTAGCAAGGGACTCTACTTCTCTGGAATTTACCTTCTTTTTTACAATGTTTTCAGCAATTTCAGATGCATTTGGCATACCTATTAAAGGTCTCGCCTGACCAGCTGTAAGTGAACCCTCCTCAAGTAATGATATTATATCTTCTGGGAGACTTAATAACCTTAAAGTATTACTAATATGACTTCTACTTTTCGACATAAATTTAGAAATTTTATCGTGGTCATATCCAAATTCTTTAATTAATCTCTGGTATCCTTTGGCTTCCTCAATGATATTTAAATCTTGCCTTTGAACGTTTTCTACAATTGCAATTTCCAAACTTTTTTGATCGTTGATATTTAATATTACTACCGGGACCTCATTTAAACCTGCTTTCTGAGCTGCCAACCATCTTCTCTCGCCTGCTATTATCTCATACTTGCCTGGTTCATACTTGTTTGGACGAACAGCTATAGGCTGTATTACTCCATTTTCTTTTATTGAAGAAGAAAGTTCGGAAATTTTTTCATCATCAAAAATTATTCTTGGTTGATATTTATTTCTGCTCAAATCAGCTATTGGTATTTTGCTTCCCTGAATTTTTTCTGAACTTGTTGTATTTTCAATATCTCCAAACAATGCTGATAATCCCCTTCCAAGGCCTTTTTTTGCTGCACTCATGCTGCACTACCCATTGATTGATTAACTTGATTTATAAATTCTTCAGCTAAGTTCATATAAGATTTACTGCCTGAACAATTTTTATCATAAATTAAACAGGGCATTCCGTGTGAAGGCGCTTCAGATAATCTAACGTTCCTGGGAACAACTGTTTTGTATACTTTCTCCTTAAAATGTTTCCTTGCCTCAATATCAACTTGGGATGAAAGTTTGTTTCTTCTGTCGAACATAGTTAATAAAACTCCTCTTATACTTAAACCTGGATTCAAATTAACCTTGATACGGTCAATTGTTTTCATTAGTTGGGTTATTCCCTCTAAGGCAAAAAATTCTGTTTGAAGAGGTATGAGAAGCTCGTCAGCAGAGACTAGGGACATAACCGTTAGTAGGCTTAAAGATGGGGGACAATCGATAAAAATATTTTCATATTTTTTAAAGCAAGTATCCTTTCCACCACTTAAAATTTCTTTTAAAAGGAAAGCCCTATTTTTATCATTTGCTGTTTCGACCTCTAAACCCGAAAGATTTACATTTGACCCAATAAGATCTAAATCATTTATGTCTGTTTTTTGAATAGATGTTTGAACTGAAGTTTTTCCAATAAGAACATTGTAAATGCTTTTTTTCTCGTCGTTATTGGACTTTCCTAATCCTGTTGTGGCATTGCCCTGAGGATCCAAATCGATTACTAAAATTTTTTTTCCCTTTTTGGCTAGAGCTGTGGCTAAATTTATTACGGTCGTAGTTTTGCCGACACCGCCCTTTTGATTTATTACTGATATTATCGATGCATCCACAATTTATTTCTCAGCATTGACCAATAGTATTTTAGAATCACTATTGGTGATGCTAGGTATAAGCTTATACTTATAAATGATGCCCTTTGAAGCTTTATTTATCTCCTCCTGTGCACTCTTTCCCAACATTACGATTAATTTATGAGGTTTTTTTGCAATTTCACGTGAAATTCTAAGTATTTCAGGCAGTTTTTTAAATGCTCTACAAATTATATAGTCGGTGTCTAAACTGTGATATTGATAATCATTATCATATAAAGAAATACCTTTTAGTTTTAACTTATGGATTATTGCTTTAATAAAATCATTTTTGATCTTAGATTTTTCATAAAGTTTCACGTGAAACGTGAGCATATCACTATAAAAAATAGATAGTATAATTCCAGGAAAACCAGCTCCAGTGCCTAGATCAGATAAACTATTAAAATTTTTATGGTCTATATGCTTAACAAGCTGAGCAGAATCTAATATATGCCTGTTCCAGATATCTTTTTCAGAATTTTTAGAGATTAAATTATATTTTTTATTATAATTTAGAACTTCATATACAAATAACTCAAGCTTCTGAAGTTTCTCATCATTAAAATTAAGATCTTTAGCTAAAACTAACTTTGATTTTACCTTAGATTTGCTAGACTCCATAAGGATTCTAGGCTGGAACTCTGTTTTTTGTCTTTTTTATAGCTCCCAATAGTATTATTGCTGCTGCTGGGGTCACTCCATCAATCCTTAAAGCCTGTCCCAGGGTTTTTGGTCTAATCAATTTCAATTTCGACTTAACTTCGTTAGAGAGCCCACTGAAAGAGTCATAGTCAATCTCATTTGGTATAACTAGACTTTCATCTTTTTTAAAAGTTTTAATATCGCTTTCTTGTTTGGATAAATAACCTGAGTAATGTGCATTTATTTCAACCTGCTCATCAACATAATGTCCATATTGGGGTATATCGGCCCAAACTTTTCTTAAATGATCTAATTGAACATTTTTCATTCCCAAAATTTGTAGTCCTGATCTTTTAACTCCATCCATTGCAATCTTAATGGAATGCTTCGCAGCAGCATTTGGTGTCATAGATTTTTTTAACAAACAGCCTTCTAGGCTAGTTATTTTTTTCTGCTTATCATTAAATAATTTTTTTCTGTAAGATTTTACCAAATTCATTTTTATACCCACAGGCGTAAGTCTTTGATCTGCATTGTCTGCTCTCAATGATAATCGATATTCAGCCCGAGACGTAAACATCCTGTAGGGTTCGGAAACACCCTTGGTGATGAGATCATCTATCATCACCCCGATGTATGAGCTCGACCTATCTAAAATAAACTCGTCTCCTTTTTGAACTTTTAGGGCAGCATTAATTCCAGCTATCAATCCTTGAGCTGCAGCTTCTTCATAACCTGTTGTCCCATTGATTTGGCCAGCCAAGAAAAGGGACCCTATTTTTTTGGCTTCTAGACTCGCTTTTAGCTCCCTTGGGTCCACATAGTCGTACTCTATGGCATATCCTGCTCTTACCATTTTAACTTCTTCTAAACCCTTAATTTTACTTAATATTTTAAGTTGAACATCTTCAGGTAAAGAGGTCGATATACCATTTGGATAAACTGTATGATCCTCTAAACCTTCAGGTTCTAAAAAAATTTGGTGTTTTTGTTTTTCCTTAAACTTCACAATTTTATCTTCAATGGATGGACAATATCTTGGGCCCACTCCTTTTATGTTGCCAGAGTATATTGCGCTTCTTGAAATATTATCACTTATGATTTTGTGTACTAGGTCATTGGTGTAGGTCACACCACAGTTAATCTGTTTGTTAATAGCTTTTGTTGTTAGAAATGAAAAAAAGTATGGCTCCTTATCAGCCGGCTGCATTTCTAAATCATCATAATTAATAGTTCTTCCATCCAACCTTGGAGGTGTTCCGGTTTTAAGTCTTCCAATTTTGATCTTAAATTTCTCTAATTGCTCACTCAAACCTGTGGAAGGTTTCTCATCATATCTTCCAGCTGGTATCTGTTTTTCGCCTATGTGTATCAAACCATTCAAGAAAGTGCCTGTAGTAAGAATTAGCTGACCACACATTACCTCTCTACCGCTTTGACAGATGAATCCTGTTATTTTATCCTTTTCAAAGATAAATTTTACAACAGGATCAGCTATCACCTCTAAATTAGGGTAGTTGAGCAATAGCTTCTGCATATATTTTTTATAAAGCTTTCTGTCTGACTGAGTTCGCGGCCCTCTGACTGCTGGACCTCTACTTCTGTTTAATAATCTAAACTGAATTCCTGATTTGTCGGC
>CETU01048224.1_pt1 | contig 17166 bp, 19 predicted proteins | sample 356531 | NCBI WGS metagenome assembly CETU01 (sample SAMEA2623488, study PRJEB7988) | marine metagenome | isolation source: saline water (ENVO:00002010), including
GCATTACCACCTTTCATTAATATTTCATTTCCTACTCTAGATGCTAAATAATGTCTTGTTACAACCATTGATTGATTGGCTTCGACTGTTTTACCTTCTACAGGATAATCATTTGAGTTCAGGTTAAAAGTAAGAAATATTAAAAGTATAATTTTTAACTTATTTACCATAAAAATCCTTTTTTCTGATTTGATTTATCGATCCAATTCTTCATTAAAAGATTTTCAAATTTAAAAGCATTACCTGGATCTACAATTTTTTTATTTTTTATATCAATGCCACTGAATTCCTTATAGTCATTAAGGGTTCGTTTTGAACCAAGGCCAAACGAATCTGTAAGCTCACCCATTATTATTTTCTCAATTCGTTTTTTGCTTTTCTTTTGAAGCTCTGTCCATTTTATAGTTCTATTTTTATCTTCATCTTCATTCCAATGCATTGGCCTACTAAACTGCTCTGTATCATTTACGTAACAATGGAATAGTGGAATTTTTGGTATGTGGAATATATCAAAACCTTTTGTAAATGATCTAAGAGCTAAACTTGTTTCTTCACCTTCAAAATATAAATGTGGATCATAAGGGACAATATCAACAAACTCTCTAGTAGAAAATAAGAATCCTGCTGATAATAAAAATCCTTTGTATATTTGTTTTGATTGTGTTGGAAGACCTTTCTGCATTGAAAAATAGCCATCTTTAAAAACTTTACTCTCATCAAGAACCATAACATGAGTCGAGGAATCATTTTCTTGAGATTTCTTAAAAACTTTTTTCTCAAAATCAACAACTTCAAAACCTCTTGGGTAAGCTGAAATAATTGGCTTGCTATAGTTTTTTTTAATAGTTTTAATATAATTTAATAAATAATCATCCCAATCCTTTTCAAAGATTGTATGTGAATCAATCTGTAAAAAATAATCTTCATCTTTCATAAAAGTTTGTGCTAATGATCTTGCCCAACATGGCCCTCTGGCAGCTTCTGGATCAAGGTGAGTGTATGTAATTTGATTGGCTATTTTTGATTTGGAAAAATCCAGTTTATATTCACATTGATCAACAATGCCAAATGAAAGATTATCCTTATATTTAGCAGCTGAATAAGCACTATGTATTGTTACTGGAAGTAATTTGTCCTGATAAGATGCTATTGAAATAAAAATTTTCATTAGTGTTTAGTTATAATTTCACTGTTCTGAACTTTATCAATATCATATCCGACCTGACTTGATATTTCTTTTATGAGATCTTTTGGATCGATTTCGAAAACAATATCAGGTTTACTATCTAGAATGAGCCAACTATTCTTTAATACTTCATAATCAAGTTGACCTGCATCCCAGCCGCAGTAACCAAGAGCCAATCTATACTTATCAGTAAATTTCCCTTTTCCAATATTTTTAAGAACCTCTATGCTTGATGTAAGGCTTAATCCATTTTTTACACATAGTGATTCTTTTTCATCTGCTAAATCATGAATTACAAACAATTTATTTATATCAACTGGCCCACCATTCAAAATATGTTTACTATTATTTAAATTTTCAATATTCAACGATTTAAAGATTTTTTCCTCTGATATTGGAATTATTTTGTTAACCACAACTCCTAGCGCACCATTTTTATTATGTTCAAAAATATATACAAGAGCATTGTGAAAATAATCATTTATATTTTTCTCTTGAAAGAATATGAATTTATTCACAAAGAAATTTTCTTTTGCCATAATCTTAGTTTAAGGTTTTCATTTATTTTTTAATATGGCAAATACAAAGATAACAACTAAAACAAATTTATCAGATGCATTTGATAGCCTACAAAATGCTAACCCGTTATTAAGTTTACAACCAAGAAAATTAATGAATGGTGTGGAATATAAAGTTTTTAATAACGCACCAAAAACAATTAGAGATTTATTCGATGTAATTGGAATGTTACATGGAGATTTTCCATTTCTTTTGGATCAGGGCAATCAATTGACATATTCGCAGGTAGTATCAAAAACAAAAAATCTTGCTAATTATTTAACTAAGCATGGAATTACTTGTGGTGATAGAGTTGGTATTTGTATGCAAAATTCTGCCGAATGGATAATAGCTCATATGGCAATATCAGCTCATGGAGCCACATCAGTACCCTTTAATTCGTGGTGGAAAGAAGAAGAACTTAAATATGGCATTGATCATAGCGAAGTTAAATTGTTATTTGTCGATGAAAAAAGATATGAACTTACTAAATCTTTTAAGGTAAAAAAAGTTATTGTAAGCGATAAAAGTTTTAATAATTGTATTAACTTTTCTGAAACTATTTCTGATGACTATGAAACATGGCCAGAAAATAACGCAAGTGATGAAGATGTAAATGTAATTTTATATACATCTGGTAGTACAGGGTTGCCAAAAGGAGTAATGCTCACACACTTATCTGTGATTAATTCTATTTTAGGATTTTATGCATTTGGTGAATTGCGCTCTATTATTCACCAAGAACAATTGCTAAACGTTGATAATGCATCAGTATTATTGAACGTACCTCTATTTCACGTAACTGGTCTAATTACTCAGTTTCTATTATCAATGGTAGCTAAAAGAAATATTATAATCATGCGCAAATGGGATGCTACTGAGGCACTTGAACTAATTCACAAATACAAAGTAACTAATCTTAGTGGTGTACCTGCACAATCTTGGGATCTCTTGAATCATCCTGATGTAGATAATTATGACCTAAGTTCTTTAATAGATATTGGTGCTGGAGGTGCAGCAAGACCAGAAGATCAAGTTATTAGTCTTGATAAGAAATTTAACATTCCACAAACATTTGCCTGGGGTATGACTGAAACAAGTGCTATAGGAACTGTTCTAAGAGGTAATGATTATTTACAAAGACCAAATAGTGCTGGTTTATGTGTTCCCGATCTCACAGAGATTAGTATTATTGATGAAAAATGGAATTTTTTAGCTGTTGGTGAAATTGGTGAAATAGTTTTTAAATCTCCAACAAATACAATTGGATACTTAAAAAATGATGACGAAACTAACCAATCAATTAAAAATGGATGGTTAAAAACAGGAGATTTAGGATATTTAGATGAAGATGGCTATATTTTTATTGTTGATAGAAAAAAGGCACTAATAATTAGAGGAGGTGAAAATATCTCTTGTCTTGAAGTTGAAAATGCTCTGGATAAATATGATGGTGTTATTGAATCATGTGTCTGCGGTATATTCGATGAAAAATTAGGTGAAATTGTTGGAACATTGATATATACCGATCAAAATTTGGACCCCCCAATCCTAAAAAAATTCTTATCAAAATATCTTGCTGATTATAAAATTCCTGTAATATATAAGCTTATAAATAAACCGCTTCCAAGAATTGCTTCAGAAAAACTTGATCGCGTTGAAATCAAAAAAATACTTTCTAAATGTAGAGATGAATAAATCACTTAAACATATATATATTGTAGAAGACGAGCCTGATATAAGAGAAACAATTTCCTATAATTTGACACAGGAAGGCTTTAAAGTTTCAGAATTTTCTGATGCTGAATCATGCCTTAATAAGTTAAATGATCATAAACCTGATTTGTTGATCCTTGATTTAATGTTGCCTGGAATATCCGGTTTAGACCTTTGCAAACATATTAAATCAGAACATCAACTTAAAATGATTTCTATTATTTTACTTACGGCTAAAAGTGAAGAGGTCGATCGAATTTTAGGGTTTGAGCTTGGAGCAGATGACTATGTAACAAAACCTTTTAGTGTTAGGGAATTAATTTTAAGAGTTAAAGTTCTTCTGAAAAAAAATTCAGAAATGTTCAACAATACAGAATCAATCAATTTCGGCCCCATTTCTTTAAATATTGATGCACATGAAGTTTTCATAGAAGACAATGAAATTATTCTTACCGCATTGGAATTTAAACTTCTTAAGCACTTAATGCAACGAAAAGGTCGCGTTCAAACAAGAGATCAGCTACTTGGTGAAGTATGGGGCTATAGTTCAGAGGTTACAACACGTACTGTAGATACACATATTAAAAGACTTAGAGAAAAACTTGGTGATGTTGGTAAATATATCCAGACCATTAGAGGTATTGGTTATAGGTTGAATAAACAAAACTGATGCATTCTGTTATTTCTAGAATTAAAATCTCAAGAATTTTCATTTTATCTATAACTTTTCTGACTTTTGTTATTTTTTTTATTTCAACAATTTTTTCTACTTTTATATATAACAATTCAAAACAACAGCTTATTGAATCTCTTTATATACAGGCAAAATCAATTAATGCCTTAATACCACAATTTAATGAAACTAACGAAATTATTTTAAATAATTTAATCAATGAACTAGATATTAAGGGTAATAATGAAGATAGATTAAGGGTGACATTAATTGATAAAGATTGGATTGTTGTTGGCGATTCATTCTTAAATACTGAACAATTAGAATCAATAGAAAAGCATTCACCTGATACACGAATAGAAATAAAGAATGCACTAATTGATGACTATGGTACCGATACGAGAATTAGTAATACTACTGGAGATGAATTAATTTATGTAGCAATAAAAAGAAATCCATATGATCTAAATGATGGTTTAATCAGAGTAGCTCTACCATTTAACTACTACACATCGGTTTTTAATTTTTTTATATACCCCTTTATTATTCTCATGATACTCGTTATTGCATCATCTAGTTTTCTTTCATTCAATGTTCAGAATGATCTTAGAAAAAATCTTGATTCATTATTAAAAAATACCCAAAAAGCTCTTAAAGGCAAAATAATGACAGATAAATTAAGTAGAAAGGATACACAAATTGGTTCAATTGCAGATGCTGTAAATGACATCTCTAAAAGACTCAACAATGAAATTAAACAAGCTGTAGATCAAAGAAAAGAGTTTGGAAATGTATTAGACAATGTTAATCAAGGAGTAATAATTTTTAATAAAAACTTTAAAGTTCGTTTTTCTAATGACATTGCATTAGAAATGTTTGGAAAGCATCAATTTTTTTTAAATGAAAAAATTAAATCAAAAAAACTTTTAAAAATAAATAAATTATTAAAACTTACAAAAGAAAATCTATCTGCAGAGGGTGAGTTATCAATAAAAATTTTTAATGAGGATAAACATTTTCTTCTATCAACGACAAAAATGGAAACTACGAATGAATATATTCTAGTTATAAATGATATTTCTTCCCTTAGAAAATTAGAGGAATTAAGAAAACAATTTGTTACTGATATTTCACATGAAATTAAAACACCAATATCTGTTATAAGAGCAAATTCAGAAACCTTATCAATTACAGGAGCTATAAAGGATCCAAATCTTTCAGAAAAGTTTTTGAAATCAATACTAAACAATTCTGAGAGACTAAGTGAAATGTTAGATGATCTTCTTGAGTTAGAAAAAATAGAATTTGGTGGTCTAGTTCTGAAAATAAAAAAATTCAATATCAGAGATCAAATCCAACTAGTCTTAGATTCTCAACAAGCCTTAGCTGATGCAGCTGGTATAAAAATAATTAATTCCATTGATAACAAAATATCTTTAAAAGCTGATAAAGATTCATTCACAACAATTTTTTCTAATTTAATTAATAATGCAATAAAATACTCTAAGAAAGGTGGATTAGTTCAAATTGAAGCAATTGAAAATACGAATGCCATTATAATTTCTATTTCAGATAATGGTGTTGGCATAGAAAAAAAATATTTACATAAAGTATTTAATAGGTTTTATAGGACACCTAAAGCACGAGCTAATAGTAAAGGAACTGGGTTAGGGCTAGCATTGGTTAAACAATTAACAGCTCGAATGAATGCTGATGTTGATATTGATTCAAAAATAGGGAAGGGCTCAACAATTTTTGTTACATTCCACACTAAATAGTAAAATTATCTTATGAATAAAGGAGATTTAATTAGATTAACAATTTTTTCATTTTTTCTAATTTTAATTTTATTTTTTTATTACAACATTGGTTTTTTAACCTTTACCAATGCAAATATCGATGAAAATCTTCCTGAACCAATTAAAAACGATCAATCAATTGAATCTACTGATATAAAAACCATAGACGAAGCAACTCTATCACAGCTTGATTTTGAGCTTGTTGGAATAAGAGGTAATAATCCTGAAAGTACAATAATAATTCTTGATAAAGGTAAATTTATTCCTGTTATGCAAGGTTCAAATGTCACTCCTAAATTAATATTTTCCCATGTCGAAGGATCCAGGGCATATTTTTTTGATGGAAAAAACTACACTTTTCTTGATATCATAGGAACTGATAAATCTTTTGATCAAGAAAGAATAGATCTAACAAAGGAATAAGATGTTTTTAAAGAGGTTAATAATTATAGGATCCTTGTCTCTGATGCTTTCAGCACAAGATCAAAATATCTTTTATAAAGATGCAGATATTAAGACATTTGCACAAGATATCGCATTGTTAACCGATAAAACAATCATATTAGATCCAAGAGTTAAAGGATTAATAACAATTTATTCAGATGCACCTCTTAATACTGAGTCAATATGGGAAGTATTCTTGTCAACAATGGAAGTTCAAGGATATAACGTTTTAAAAGATGGTGATATATACAGAGTTATTCCTTCACAAGAAGGAGTTAAAAATTTTTCTGAAGCTGGTGATTTTCAGGGGTCAATTGGATCAGAAGTTATAAAATTAAGGTTTTCTAGTGCAAAAGATATAGTAAATGCTGTAAAACCTATAGTAGGAGTAAGATCCTATATTGTGGCTTTAAATAATGATAGAGAGGTCCTGATATCCGATGATGCTGATAATATAAAAAGAATAAAAGATATTATTAGAAACCTTGATTCTGAACTAGATACCAGTATTTCTGAATTTAAGCTTAAAAACCTTTCCTCCATTGAAGCTTTAAGATTAATTAACTCACTCAAAGCTGATCCAAATACAAGATTTGATAAACTCGCTGTTGCAACTTTTCAAGGCTCAAACAAACTAATTTTTAGTGGGCCTTTGGAAATTGTTATTAGAGCAAAAAGAGTTTTATCCCAATTAGATTTAGATAATAATTTAACTGAGAATACTAAAGTTATTTACCTAAATTATTCAAAAGCAGAAGATATACTTAAAATTTTAAATGATATTTCTGCATCATTTAACCAAGAGGAAAATGCAGATTATAAAACGGTCATAACTTCTCATGAAGAAACCAATTCTATTGTTATTAGATCAAATCCTCAGACCATTCAAACTCTCACTTCAATTGTTGAGCAACTTGATATAAGAAGACCTCAAGTATATGTAGAAGCAATTATAGTGGAAATTTCTGATGAATCAGCTAAAGCCTTAGGAGTTGATACTATTTATTCTGGTGAATCTGATGGTAATACGCCTATTGCATTAACAAGATTTCCATCAACAACAAGTCCTGATTTATTATCTATTGTTGGATCTGCCGATGATGATTCAGATATTAGTACCTCTGCAGGAGCAGCTTCTTCTATTTTAGGAACTAGAGGTTTCGTTGCTGGAATTGGAAATCTTAGAGATGGGGAAGATAATTTTGCATTACTTTTGTCATTACTAAGAGAAGACCAAAATTCAAATATCTTATCCACACCATCAGCTGTTGTTATGGATAATGAAGAAGCATCATTATTAGTTGGACAAGAAATACCAATTACTACTGGTGAATCACTAGGAGCTAATAATATTACCCCATTCAGAACGACAGCAAGAGAAGAAATAGGTGTAAAACTAGAAATTAAACCTCAAATCAATGAATCAGATTCTGTCGCTCTTCTGATTAGACAAGAGGTGTCTAGTATTGCTGGTGCTCAATTACCTAATTCTAACGATTTAATCACTAATAAAAGAGAGATAGAAACAACAGTTTTAGCAGATAATGGTGAGATTTTAGTCCTTGGAGGTTTGATAAGCGAAGAAATTCAAGAATCGGTTAATAAAGTGCCTATTCTTGGTGATATACCACTTATCGGAAGACTTTTTCAGTCATCTGCAACTTCTATACAGAGAAGAAACCTAATGATTTTCTTACGCCCTACAATTCTTAGAGACTCTATTACTACTAAGGATTTATCTGAAGAAAAATATAATTTAATAAAGGCTAAACAAATTTTAAATGAAGAGGATCAAAAAACTGATTAAACATGATTCTCCCTTTACCTTATAGTTACTGTAAATTAAACAAAGTAACATTAACAAATGACAAGGACCATTCAACTTTACATGTATGTGGGACATTAAACCCCAATATTCTATCTTCAATACAAAAATTATTTAAAGAAACTGTTGAAAAGAAAACTTACAATGATGATGATTTCGAGAGTCTGTTAACGGATCTTTATACAAATCAATCAGATGACTTAGATTTTTCAGAATTTGATAATTTAGATTTAGCTGACATTGCGAATTCCATTTCTCCATCGGATGACTTATTGGACGATAAAAATAAAGCTCCGATCATTAAATTGATAAACGCTACTATAACTAAAGCTATTAAAGCCAGAGCTTCTGATATTCATTTAGAGCCATTTGAAAATAAATTAAGTATTAGATTTAGAGTGGATGGAGTATTGAGAGAGGTTTTGCAATATCAAAAAAACATAACACAAATGATTATATCTAGAATCAAAATCATGTCTAAATTAGATATATCAGAAAGAAGATTGCCTCAAGATGGAAGAATATCTATCTCTATTGGAAAAAAAGAAGTTGATTTACGTGTCTCAACATTACCATCTTCATTTGGTGAACGTGTTGTCCTTAGAATATTAGAAAAAGACAAGACTCATATAAATCTAGATGATCTTGGATTTTCAAACGATACATTAGAAAGTTTTAAAAAAGGTTTATCTAAAACAGAGGGGATAATACTTGTTACAGGTCCAACAGGTTCTGGGAAAACAACCTCTTTATATGCAGGGTTAAAAGAAATTTCTGATAGATCACAGAATATTCTAACCATTGAGGATCCTGTTGAGTATGCTCTAGATGGTATAGGACAAACCCAAGTTAACAATAAAACAGGTCTAACTTTTGCTAAGGGCCTGAGAGCAATTTTAAGACAAGATCCAGATATTGTTATGGTTGGTGAGATAAGAGATAAAGAAACTGCTGAAATTGCAATTCAGGCGAGTTTAACTGGACACTTGGTATTATCAACTGTTCATACAAATAGTGCTGTAAATGCAATAACTAGGCTTAGAGATATGGGTATAGAGCCGTATTTACTATCATCAAGTTTGGTCTATGTATTGTCTCAGAGACTTGTTAGATGTCTTTGTGAAGAATGTAAAGTCATAGATGAAGAATCAAGTAAATCAAAAATTCTTCAAAAATATAATGTTAAAAAACCTATTTATAAAGCTGTTGGTTGTTCAGAATGCGAAAATACAGGATTTAAAGGTCGATTAAGTATTGGAGAATTTATTCTTATGGATGAAAAAGTTAGTGAATTAATATATAAGTCTTCATCAGAAAATGAAATATCTGAATATGTATTTGCTAACAATAAAAAACTTTTTGAAAATGGGATATTAGCACTAGAAGAGGGTAAAACTTCATTATCAGAATTACTTAGAATAACAGAGGAATAATGGCTACATTCAAATATTCGGCTTTCAATAATCAGGAAAAAAAAATTAGTGGCTACATAAATGCATCAGATCAAGTTGAAGCATTTTCATTACTACAAAATAAAGGTTTAAATCCATTATCTGTTATTGAAAGTCAACAAAAAAAATCAAACATAAAGATATCGTCTAAAAATCTCTCTATCTTCACTAAACAAATGTCAGCACTATTATCAGCAGGAACACCATTAGAAAAATCTCTTGAACTATTAAGTAATCAGATAGTTGATAAGAAATTTTCTCATGTATTACTAAATCTCATCGATGATATTACTGAAGGCAATACCTTAAGTTCGTCAATGAAAAAGTATCCCAAAATATTCGATGAAGTTTATATATCAACAATATATGCTGGAGAAACATCAGCTTCATTGTCAGAAGTATTTTCTGATCTAGCTATTCATTTAGACAAAGAAATAAAAATAAAATCTGAAGTTACTAACGCTTTGGTTTATCCGACTGTATTACTCATAGTTTCTGTAGCTGTTATATATGCTCTTTTAACTTATGTTTTGCCACAGGTTGTTGAACAATTTATTTCTTCAAATGTTACATTGCCACTATTAACCACTGTTTTACTAAATTTCTCTGATGTATTTCCATATATTCTTTTAATTATTTTTATAGTAATAGCGTTATGTATCTTTACTATGAAAACGAATATTCTCTCAGCAGGATATAAATTAAAATTATCAAGGTTTTTTTTAAAACTTCCATTATTTGGTCCGATAATGCTTTTTAACCAGACGGCCCGATTTTGTTCAGCAATGAGATTAATGACAAAAGCAGGATTAAATACAATTGATAGTTTACGTATATCTAAAGATACTTTTAAAAGCAATTACTTAAAACATGAAGTAAATAAAGTAGTTAATAAAGTTGTGGGTGGCGCATCAATTAGTCAAGCTTTTGCTAATTCAAAAATATTTCCTGATGTTTTTCATCAATTGTTAATTTCTGGTGATATGGGGAGTCAGGTTAGTGCTATGTTTGAAAAAATTAAAAATTTTCTTGATCAAGAAGTTGAAACAAGAAGAAATGTCTTACTTACTCTTCTTCAACCTGTTGTAATATTAACAATGGGCATTTTTGTAATGCTAATTGTTTTGGCAATTATGTTGCCTTTATTACAAATGAATAATTTAATATTTACTATATGAAAAAATTACTAAAGAAAGGCTTTACATTGTTGGAGTTGCTTATTGTCATAGTGATATTAGGTCTCTTAACTTCCTTGGTGTCATTTAGTTTTCTATCAATTTTAGGCTCTGCCTCTGCCGAGGCTGCAAAAATAGATATCGATAAAATTAATCAAGGTGTGATTATGTATAAGCTCAAAAATAATAAATATCCAACTCAGGAACAAGGCATACAAAGTTTGGTTGAAGATGGTCACTTATCTAAACTTCCAGAGGACCCTTGGGGTAATGATTATGTTTATGTTTATCCTGGGCAATATGGTGAATATGACATTATCTCTTTAGGCGCTGATGGAGAGCCAGGTGGAGAAGGGGAAAATGCAGATATCAGAAACGAATAAAGGTTTCACTTTAGTAGAAATTCTCATAGTTATAGTAATAATTAGCATTGCTTCAACATCATTTTACCTTCTATATAGACAAGACCTGCCCAATGAAGATCTTAAATTTAAGATTGATCAATATAAAGAAATGACACTTTATACAGGTTCTACTTATGGCTTCACCAAAAATTCAATAAATACTTATATTAAAGATGAATGGATTGTCTTGGAAGATTTTGATTCAAGTTATGTAGCTCAATATGAAGACACAAATGGAGATTTAAATGAGATTGAAAAGGATGAAATATATTTAGTATTAGCTCCAGGTCATGAATCATCAATTAAAAAACTACAACTTACTAATGGTGAATCAATTGAAATTGATTAATATTAAGCACGGATTTAGTTTGCTAGAAGTTGTAATATCCCTGTTTATAATTTCAATAACATTTTTAGCGTATAGCGAATTAATTGATCAGAATTTAAAGGCACAGGATCAAAAACAACAATTTCTTATGGATCATCAGCTTAAATCTAATCTACTTACAATTTATGTATCTGATTCAAATGTTGATGACTATCTAGTAAGAGAGATGTTCGAAATAGATTCCATTTCAAATCAATTGATTGGTCGCTACAACTCACTTTTAGAGGTAGAGCTAGAATTTAAATATGATTCTAAAATCATAAAAATTAAACTTATTAAATGAATCTTAAGTCTGGTTTTACTTTAATCGAAATTCTTGTTGCATTACTTGCTGCATCTATTATTTCAATAATCTCATTTGAATTTTTATCAAATACAGTTTTTTTGAAAGAAAACGTTACTAAAAATATAAAAGCAGATTCAGATCATATGAATGCAATCAATACAATTCGTTTTGATTTATTGCAAACAGTTCCATTTAAAATGAAAGATCAAGATGGCCGTTATATAAATGAAACTTTCATAGGAAAACCTTCTGAAAGAATCATGACCTTTATTACATTAAATTCAGGTGATTATTTACAAAAAACTTCAAAATTGCGTCGAGTAATATACTTATATGAAGATAATCAACTTATTAGATTAACTACATTATCGAATAAAGAACAAAAACAAATTTCAAAAAAAGTTTTATTAGAAAACGTAACTAATTTAGAAATTCGTTACGGCATGGAATTAGATGATAGTGAAGATGTTTGGCCAAATTTGAAATATGAATCATCGCATAAATTCCCTAGATATATAGTTATAAATTATGAAGTTGACGATATGGAATACAAACAAATATTTAGCACATTTAAATGAAGAAAGGTTTTATCTTAATATCAACTTTAGCTTTGATAGTAATTTTAAGTCTTCTAATTTTGTTAATTAGCAAAACTCTTTATACCGATTCTCTCAAAACTAATATCTTTTCAAATTCAGTTGAAAAAAGAATAGAACTAATAAACATTGAAAAATTACTCATTGATTCATTAAATAAAAACTCAGATAGATTAAGAGATATTAAAATTGCTGAGGAGGAAATAAATTTTTTTATTAACAGTAATAGTCCTGATCTTAAAATAGAGTTTATTGACCTAAGAACTTGTTTCAATATTAATTCTCTAGTAAAGCCATTTAGAGAGTTATACGTGAAAAATGTTACTAATGGAGATATATTTTCAAATTTTCTTAAATTTAATGAAATCGATATAAACAAACATAGAGAATTAATAGATCGATTATATGACTCACTTGATAGTGATAGTCTTCCAGAACCATTTGGTGCAGAGGATTTATTTTATATTTCTGATAACGATCTATCATTAAATCCAGATCAACTATATGTACATAAAAGCCAAATTAAAAACCTATCTTTTTTATCTAGAAATGAACTTAAACAAATATATCCAAACATATGCACTATTCCAGAGACGGATTTAACCTTTAATATTAATGGACTTAGTAGAGATAATTATTTAGTACTCTTGTCTTTATACCCAAATTTATCTTATAACGATATCGAACAATTAATCATAAACAAACCTCTGCAAGGATATAAGGATTACCAGAATATGATTGATTTAAGTGGTATCAATTCAGATAGAATTAATAGTGAGCTTTTAATATTTAAGCCTGAATATGTACAGATTAAGTTTTCCTTTAATATTGAACAACAAATATTTAGTTTTTACAGTGTAATAAACTTAAAAACACAAAAAAATAATGTAATTTATAGAAGTACATCATTATGAAAGTTTTTATATTTACTGATTCTTCATTAGATTCTGGTTACTTAATTGTTGGCGCAAAGGCAAAAAAAATTAAATTAGAAAACCTAAAGAATTTAAATGATTTTTTATTTGTATTGCCTAATGAAGTTTTAAATTATGTTAATCACTCTAAAAACCTTACTAATAAAAAGAATCTTCACGCATCAATAATTAATTCAATTAACCTTTTAAATAATAATGATAGATCAAATTTAGAGGTTCTTGAGTGTAACAATACAGAAGAAGATTTTTTTATAATCAACAAAGAATTTTCTAAAACCCTTATATCTAAATTTCAAAAATTAAATTCTAAAATCAAAATTACGTCTGATTTATTATTTTTTAATGATTTATTTAATAGCAACATTATCTTTGATAACAATGTTTTTTATAAGGAAGGTGATAGATTTTATAAATTATCAAATCAAGCATTTAGTTTGCTTGAATTAACTAATATTGATCTAGAAGCAAAATCAATTAAGGACATTAACTTAAACAATCTTAATACTAGTTATCATGAATTTAATATCTTTAATGTTAAAAGTTTGTTTAATTTTAATGCGAATAAAATTTTTATATATGTCGCTATTTCAATTGTTGTGGTGCTGAATATTATTGGTTTAATAAACATTGCATCAAATTGGAATCAAATAAAAGAAATGGATAATTCATTATCTAAATCGTATACATTGATATATCCAGATGAGGAAGTAACTGATCTCAATAAGCAAATTATGAATAAATTAAATCAACTCGATAATATATCAGCTCCTCAACCATCGTTAATCTCAGATATTATCTACAACTTGCCAAGTGATGTTGAAGTAATTGAAATCGGTTATCTAAATGATTTAACACAATCTTTAACTATTAAATGCTTATTTACTGATACTTCTCAAGAGCAAAATTTTCTTATAGATCAACAAAACAAGAATAGATCATTGAAAATCATAAATAGAGAAACCAATAAGGATATATTCCTCACAGAGTTTAAATATGAACTATAAATTTACATCAAGAGAGATAATTCTTTTAAAAACTCTAGGTATATTTATTTTTTTTATACTTATTTATCTACTAGAGACTACTATCATTTCAAAACTGAATGAATCTCGGGAAGCTCTAAATAATAAAGTTATTGAATTCAATATTAACAAAAAACAATTATCACAACTTAAGCAATATCAAAATAATAAAAAAACTATATCTTCTAACTCAATTTTTACTGAATATCTAAAAAACAAAAAGTATGTTTATGAATATAAACAAAATGTATTTGAAGTTAAAATAACAAACAAGAATAATTTATTTGAATTATTAAATTTCATTGACATTAATAGTTTGAATATTCAAATATTAAAAATGGAATTAAAAGCAGAAGATAAACTTATAGTGAGCATAAATTTTGATAGTTAGATTTGTAATTATTTTTTTCCTTATTATCTTCGTTTTAGGAATGTCTTTATTTTTTATTCCCATTGATACTTTTTTAAAAAGAGCTATCAACACTACAGGTGTCAGCTACTCAGTTGCTGAAGGAAATATATTTAAGGGAAAAATAAGCAATATTACATATGCCGGGGAGTCTAATTCGCCAGCTTTAGAACTTGGGAATTATCATTACAATGGTAGATTAACATTTACTGGTTTTAAGGTATCTTTTGCAAATGAAGACGAATCTACTTCAGGACAGATAAAAACTAATGTTTTTAATGGGGGTATTAAGCTTCAAGAATTCACAACATCCACGTCATATCGAACAAATGGCTTAGGTTTTATGGATATAAACATTTCAATTGATGACTTTCTTTATAAAAATGGTAGATGTGAGGCAATAAAGGGTTATATATCTCTATCTAATGACTCATTTGACGAGAAGGTGGGTGGTAATGTTAATTGCCTTCCTGAAGGTGTTTTTAAAGTTCAATTATTTAATTCAGACAATGTTGAAATGGGTACCATGATCTACAAGCCTGGTTTTATTGATTTAGAAATCGAAACAGCCATTCTAAAGGCAGACGTAGAAGTATTCTTAGGTAAGAGAATGGGCTTTACAATTCCTCTTTAAGAACTTTTTTTACCAACCCATCAGATATGCTCCAAAAACTATTTTCAATCGTTTTTGCACCAATATGATTTAAAAAATATAAATATATTTCTGCAGCTATAGGAACAATATCAATTCTATCTTCAGGGATTTTAAATTCATTTAAAAGAATATTTTTATCAATTGAATTATATTTATCTATAAGTTCTTTTAACTCATCGATTGTTATTTTTCCTTCGTGATCATTAACTTGCATTAAAGATCTTAAATTACCTCCTAATCCAAAAGTTTCAGCTATCGGATTATATAGTGACAACCAATTACCAAATTCTCTCATCAAGTTTTTACGTTCACTTTTACTTAAATTTAGAAGGCGGACAGCTCCAAGCTGAAATGACTCATAAAACATTTTTGAATCTTTGTTAACACAGACCTCAACACTACCTCCACCAATATCTATGACTGCAGAGTTAGTTATCTCTTTATTAAAACTTTCTAGTAATGACGCTTCTTGCTTACCTGAAAGAATTTTTAAGTATATGTTTCTATCATTAAGTTTTTTTGCAAGTAAATCCGAATTTTTAGAATCTCTAATTGCTGATGTTGCAATAAAATGCCTATGTTCTATTTGTTTTTCATCGAAAATATCAGAATAATTCTGAAGCAGTTTTATTAGTCTATCCATTGTTGACTCAAGTAACTTGCCGCCATTGAATACATCTCTTCCTAATCTTAAAGGCTCTCTGTAATATTCTATTAGTTCAAAATTATTTGAATTAAATATTTTGTATTTAACAGCATTAGAGCCAATATCGACAATGCTAATTTTCATGATAGTTAATCTGAAAAAGGGGCTAGAATTTTATATTGTTCATAAGTTAAATTATCAAACAAAACGCCTTCAATGTAACATGAATATTGGCCTAGATCTTCACCCCATTTTGGTGGCTCAAGTATCTTTTTATTTTCATAATCAAGGGTGTTAAGTATGTAACGTAATGCACTTAAGCGCGCTATCATTTTATTATTAGCATTTATAACAACCCAGGGTGAATTTACCCTTGCAGTTACATCAAACATTTGGTTTTTATATAAGGTAAAAACATCCCATTTATTTACCATTCTCTTGTCTGAATCTGACAGTTTCCAGTATTTTAATTTGCTATGTTTCCTAGCAGATAACCTTCTTTTTTGTTGATCTTTGTCGATAGAGAAATAAAATTTTACAATTTCCAACCCATTCTTGATAAGTTTATCTTCCCATTTATTTACATTATTCATGAAATCTTCGTACTGTGGTTTTGAACAATATCCTAATGTTGGTTCAGTTAATGCTCTTGTATACCAAGATCTATCAAATAGAACGAGCTTTTTTTCTTCTGGAAGTTCCTTTTCCCACCTTTGAAACCATTCGTTTTTTTCTTGTGCAGTTGGAATACCCAAATGCACATAACGAAAATTTGATGGTCTTAAATGCTCGGAAAAGAAATTTATAGTAGATGATTTCCCAGCAGTATCTCTTCCTTCAAAACATAATGCTATTCTTCTTTTGTTCTTAATTACGTCTTCTTGTAATTTTAATAATTCAACTTGAAGGTTATATTTCTCTTTTCTGTATATGATTGGGCCCAATGATTTATATTGTTCAAATTTATACTCAATAACGCTCATGTAAATTCCTAGAAA
>CETU01077550.1_pt1 | contig 17114 bp, 13 predicted proteins | sample 356531 | NCBI WGS metagenome assembly CETU01 (sample SAMEA2623488, study PRJEB7988) | marine metagenome | isolation source: saline water (ENVO:00002010), including
GAGTCGAACGTGTTGAGCACCGCCGTAATATCTCTTCCGATATCTTCCGAGTCATATTTCTGGTCGGGAGACCAATCGCTGTCGCCATGTCCTCGCGCGTCAAGGGTGGTTACAAACCATCCGCGTTCCGCCAAAACTTCGGCTGAAGATTTCCAGGCGTATCGGTTTTGGCCTGCGCCGTGACACATCAGGACGGGAGGGCCGGATGGGTCTCCCCATTCGTCAGCCACAAGTTTCAGGCCGTCTGCTCCCTGGATTTCAACTCTGCGCACGGCGAGAAATCCTAGAACGTTCAGATCGGAATTGTGTGCTTACCAGGGATGAATTGAGCCATCCCATTTCAAGAAAGCCCCACTCTGTTCAAGCTGCAAAGTGTCTAGGGTCGAGAGAATGCCTTGAGCTGACTCTTCAACGCTTATGTCGGCTGAAGAACCACCCATGTCGGTCCTTACCCAACCTGGGTGAAAGGCGACTACCGCTATGCCCCTGGCTTTGAGCTGTGACGCTAGTTGCACGGTGACCATGTTCATTACCGCCTTTGAGGCAGCGTAAGGAAGATCGTTGAAGTTGGAGCCGACAACCATGGAGCCGATTTGACTGGTGATGTTGGCGACTTTGCTGCCACTCTCGAGCTGGTCTGAGAGACTCCGAGTGACCATCGCTGCGCTTAGTCCGTTTATTCTGATCAGGTCAAGCGTCAAAGCAACAGGCGCCTTCATCACACCTACTTCATCGCGGTCAAAACCCAAGTTTGTGATACTTGTTCCGGCATTGTTGATCAGAAGACCCACGTGCTCATCGACGACCTTGCTAAACGAGAGAACTGACGCCTCGTCTCCAACGTCGAGGGGCAAAATAGAGTGGGGTTGAAGTGCCTCGAGCTCGTGAGCCTCATCAGGTTTTCTGCAGCCAGCGAAAACCTTGTCGCCTCTTTCGATGCACCGACGCGCTAACTCAAGCCCGATACCCCTATTGGCGCCGGTGATAACTGTCGTCGACATTTTTGTTCCTATCCGGTCAGTTTCTTGTGAAGAACTTGGAATGTGGGCGAAGCCTACGAGAGTGGCGAAGGGTTACGTAACGCCCAACCACAGCATTGCAGCGAGGTATATGGCGAGTAACAGCAAAGCGTCTATCTTGCCGACACGTCGCTTTCTGGCCCCCTGCAAATAAGCCACAGCTACAGCGCCGAGCATTGCTAGCAGACCCCCTCCAGTGAGTTTGGCATCTCCTATTGGTCCGGCGTTGACGAGCCCAATGGCAGCTCCGCCAGCTAACCCGTTGAAAAGGTTGGAACCGAAGAGGTTCCCAACGATTAGACCGGCTTCTTTCTTTCGAGCTGCCGCCACTGCGGTGACCAATTCGGGTAAGGACGTTCCTAAGGCCACAATGGAAAAGCCGACAAAGCCTCCGCTCAGTCCCCATTTATCAGCGAGGGTGGTGGCCCCTGAAACCGCTAGCTGAGCACCTGCAAGTACACCTCCTAGCCCCAAAAGCGAGAAGGTTAAGCTACGAGCAAGGGATTGATCTGCAACAGAGTTTGGCTGCTCGGCCTCAGCGGGCGTCTTGATCAGAATCAGCATCGCTATGAGTAGAAGAATTAATAGGATTACTCCGTCGAGTCTTGTTAGTTCGCCATCGGCCACCGTTAGGGCAAAAATAAAGACTGCAGCGATTGATAGTGGTGCTTGGCGGCGAATAACCGAAGAGGAAAGAGCAATCGGGGTCACGAGAGCGGCCACTCCCAAAACTAGGGACAGATTCGCGACGTTGGAGCCGACAATGTTGCCGACCCCTAAGGACGGATTTCCTTGTGAAGCCGCAATGGTCGATACCACTAGCTCTGGCGCTGAAGTTCCGAACCCCAACACAATTGCACCGACAACTACTGAGCTCATCTTGAGTGACTTTGCTAAAGAGACGGCTCCGTCAACAAAAAGATCACCGGCTTTTAGAAGAACAAAAAGGCCGAGTAGCAGCGAGACTATTGCGATTAGCACTTGACCTCTAATGATTGTTTCTTGGAGGTCCGAATGTACGAGCAGTGTCCTGATATTTCACGGCAGGTTCCAACACCATTCCTTCATCGAACTGCCCGACCATACCTCTTTGGATCTCTTGCCAGGGAGTATGGCTTTCAGGAAATTGGAAGCCGCCTGTTTCTTCGAGGTCGCGCCGTCTTGTCTCTATCTCTTCCTGAGAGATCAACATGTCGGCGGTTCCGCGTCGCAAATCGATACGGATCCGATCGCCTGTTCTAAGAATCGCCAAATTCCCCCCGGCTGCGGCTTCGGGTGATGCGTTGAGTATCGAGGGAGAGCCCGAAGTGCCGGACTGTCGGCCATCGCCGATGCAGGGCAGAGAATGAATGCCTTGGACCAGCAAGGCTGAAGGAGGTTGCATGTTGACGACTTCCGCTCCGCCGGGATAACCGATAGGGCCGGCTCCCCGAATGATTAGCATCGAATGCTCATCGATCTCTAATGATGGGTCGTCTATGCGACTGTGGTAGTCCTCAGGCCCCTCAAAGACAATTGCTTTCCCTTCGAAAGCATCGGGATCTTCTGGATTAGACAGGTACCGATTTCGGAACTCTTCACTGATCACGCTTGTCTTCATGATGGCGCTATCGAATAGGTTTCCGGACAAATGAACGAATCCTGCATCAGTGACCAGTGGCGCGTCGATGGGCCAAATCACTCGTTGGTCCAGGACCTTTGCATCAGAGCAGTTGGCGCCGATAGTTGAGCCATTGACCGTTAGGGCATCCGGATGAGGTAGCAGGTCTGCCTCGTTGAGCTCTTTAACGACCGCTGGTACCCCTCCAGCGTGGAAGTAGTCTTCGCCCAGGTATTCACCTGCGGGCTGCATGTTCACGATGAGAGGTATCGACAAACCAAATTTCTGCCAGTCGTCGTTGTCCAAAGGAACCGAAAGGTGGCGAGCTATGGCGTTCAGATGAATGGGGGCATTAGTTGAGCCGCCGATAGCTGAATTCACCACGATCGCGTTCTCGAATGCTTGGCGGGTCATGATGTCAGATGGGCGGACATCTTGGTGTACTAGATCCACTATTCGTAGCCCTGTTTTGTAGGCGATCTGGGCTCGTTCTCGGTATGGGGCTGGAATTGCTGCAGACCCTGGAAGTTGCATCCCGAGTGCTTCGGTCAGAGAATTCATGGTGGTGGCGGTGCCCATTGTTGAGCAATAGCCAGTTGATGTGGCCGATGATGCTACGAGGTCCGCGAACTGTCCATCATCAATTTCGCCTGCTGCATGTAGTTCGCGTGCCTTCCAGACAATCGTTCCCGAACCGGTCCGCTCTCCTTGATGCCAGCCGTTTAGCATCGGGCCAACTGAAAGAGCAATGGCCGGAATGTTCACCGTTGCAGCTGCCATTAAGCAGGCTGGAGTTGTTTTGTCGCACCCGATAGTTAGAACGACTCCGTCGAGCGGGTAGCCCTGAAGTATTTCAACCAAACCCAGATAGGCCAAATTGCGATCTAGGGCCGCAGTCGGTCGCTTTCCTGTTTCTTGTATGGGATGTACGGGAAACTCAAAGCAAATACCTCCTGCTTCGCGAATGCCCTCTCGAACTCTCTTCGCTAGTTCTAGGTGGTGTCTGTTGCATGGCGAGAGGTCAGATCCAGTTTGTGCAATTCCGATAATGGGTTTGCCGGATTGAAGTTCCTCGCGTGTTAAACCGAAATTAACGTATCGCTCCAGGTATAAAGCGGTCATTAACGGATCGCCTGGAATGTCGAACCAGGCCGTAGATCTAAGTTTTGGCGGATGGTGATTCTGCATCGCGTACTCCGTTATCCCCGTAGGCCTCGGTTCTAGCAGCCGGGAGGCAACCTTGAACGCAGAACTCGAGAATTGCTGCGCTTCTTCTTTAGGGGAGATCCATAATTTCCGAAAGTCGACGGACGCCTTCACGAATGACATCTTCAGTTGGGTTTCCGAAGCAAAGCCTCATCTTGTTGGCTCCCCAGTCAGAGTCAGCCGACCAACCAGCTCCCGCGTTGAATTCAATGCCGTTGCGCGCTGCTGTAGCGGAGAACTCAGCAGTGTCGATGTCTTCGGCGAAAACGAGCCACATGAAAATACCGCCTTTTGGCATTGTGAACTCCACTGAGTTTCCAAAATGGGTTTCCACTGCCTCGGCCATTACTTCGGCCTTGCGATGAAGTACTGACGTCAGTTGTTCGGCGTGGTCATTGAAATGAGATGCTGCATATTCTGCGACAATCATTTGCTCAAGTGCACCAGAGCCGGCATCGACCTTGAGTGCAAGGATCTGCTGAAGAATGGATGAGTCGGCAATTAAATACCCAACTCGCAGTGCTGGCGCAATCGATTTCGAGAAAGATCCGCAGTAAATGACTCGGGTGTCGGTTTGATCTAGCTCCCATAATGTTGGAGGGCGGGCGCAACCCCAAAGTAAGTCGGCATAACAGTCATCCTCGAAAATTGCGGTTTCGTATTCGTCCATCACCTCTAAGATTTTGAGGCGTCGCTCGAGGGGCATGCATGAGCCAGTTGGGTTTTGCACCGTGGGTATGGTGTAAAGATACTTAGCTGGTCGTCCCTCGCTAACGCAACGATCAAGGACTTCGCGGAGATGTTCGGGGCACACTCCGTCGCTATCTAATCGCACCCCATGAACCACAACCCCTAGACGATGAAGACGGCTCAGCATTCCACCGTAAGTAGCTTCTTCGACAATCACATTGTCGCCGGGCGAGAGCAGTAGGTCATTAACTAGATCAAGAGCTTGAAGTGAGCCGGAAGTAATGAGCACCTGGTCAGGTTCAACAGTCGTCGCAGCCCGGATTCCAAGTTTGTCGGATACGAAGTTCCGGAGATCTTCGTGGCCCAGAGGGCTGCCGCCCAAGTTGTAAATAGCGAGCCTTCTGCCTTCCCGCTGCAACACCCGTGCAGCAGCTTCAGTGAGGCCAGCAACAGGAACGTTGGCTTCGTCGTTGTTTCCGCCAACAAAACTAAATTCTGGTATTCCACTCCACGGCTTTTCGGGAGGTGGAAGGTCTTGCCTGTACAAGTTGCCGATTTCGAAACTCAACGGTCGCCCCCAAACTTTGGCTAACGGCATCGTAGAGCCGAAAAGACCAGGCCGTGGGACTAGCGTGTTGGCACTTGACTGTCTAGAAGGGTGAGGCGCAGTGCCTAGCTACGAGGTTCATGCCATCAAATACGCAGAACGCGATGCGGTTCGCGCCGAACATTTTGTTGGGGGAGACCCCCACGACAGTACTCCTATGCCTATGGACTATTTCGTCTGGTTAATTAAGGATGACACCGGCCAAGAGTGGATCGTAGACACCGGGTTCGAACAAGATGATGCGCAAAGCAGGCAACGAACATTGCTGAGGACAGCGGCAGAGGGTCTTGCTCTGTTGGGGGTTAACCCAGACAAGGTCACAGATGTGATCATGACGCACTTCCACTACGACCATGCGGGCGGAGTAAGGCAATTCCCCAATGCAACCTTTCACGCACAAGACCAAGAGATGTCATTCGCTACGGGTCGCGACATGACGCGTAAGGCCTACAGTCACGCGTTCAATGTTCGTCATGTGCAAGAACTAGTCGGTCGAGTCTTCGATCAGCGGGTGGCTTTTCATAACGGCGATGTTGAGTTGGCTCCCGGGTTAAGTCTGCACCTAATTGGCGGACATACCCGAGGCCTGCAAGTCGTGCGAGTCGATACGGGGCACGGCGTAGTGGTTTTAGCATCGGACGCGAGTCACTATTGGGCGAATATGGACGAAGGCCGACCATTTCCGATTATCGATGACCTTTCCAAGATGGTTGAAGGGTGGGAAACTCTTCGGCGGTTAGCGGGCCCAGAAGGTGTGATCATCCCGGGCCACGACCCTCTTGTATTCGAACGTTTCCCAGCCTCGTCGCAAGACCTAAAGGGCATCGCAGTTCGAGTTGATTGAACCTGAAATGTTTATAAAGCACGAAATATCAAAAAGCAGGGTCGCCCGCATCTAATCCCAAGAGCACTCGTCCGGCAGTGTCAATCTGATATGAGCCGACCATGAAATGACCTGCGACGGCGCGGGCATCGTCTAAAAGCGTCATGAGCCCAGATTTCTCGAAGTTTGCTGAACTGCCTGCTGCATCAACAAGATGCTGAATCGCGTTGATGGAATTCTGCACCGACCAAGAGCAAGCTAAACGTACCCGAGCATGTAAATCCTCAGCCACAACGGTATTTTCGTTGGCGACCTTCCACACAGCGTCTAACTGCTCGTTAACCCACGCTTGCCCGGCGCCAAGAAGAGCTTCGGCCCTGGCCATTGCTAGGGCAGCATCGGGCCTCTCCCCAAGTGAACGCTTAGAGTTCAGCGGCCTTTTCTCGAGGGCTAAGGATCTGAAATCTGCGATCGCTTTGCTCGCTAAACCTGCTGCGACTCCGGTCTTGGGGAATGGGAACCTCAAAGCCGAAGGCAACCGATAAAACGGTAAATCGGGCAGCGGTAACGAATTATTTGGCACAACACCACAAAAATCATCTTCGACGTAAACATCTTCTAAAACCACGTCGTGGGAGCCTGTGCCACGTAAACCAACCGTGTGCCATGTGTCTTCGATGAAGCCTGGGTTCGCGTCAATGAGAGCGAAACACAACTCGGTTGGAGAGCTCCCCTCTACGACGCTGTTCAACACCCATTTGTCCGCAGTGGTGCACCCGCTAACAAAGTTCCATCTCCCAGTAATTCGCCAACCCCCATTGACCCGCGACGCCTTTCCCTTGGCTACGCCAGAACCAGCTATAACCAGCGAAGGGTTCTCGCTCCATAAACTGCGGCAGGTCTCGGGTGGTAGATACGCCGAAACCAATTCGGCTTCCTCATTGCACGTCATCGCAACCCAAGCAGTCGATCCGTGGATTTCGGCAAGAGCTTGAGTGAATCCGATCAATTCAGCCGGATGTACCTCATGCCCACCGTATTCCTTCGGTACGAGCAGCCTCATGAGCCCTAAATTTCCTAATGAAGACATGACTTCTGGGTCCGGGCGTCGAAGGTGATCGGAGTCCTTTGCCCGGTCAACAATTAATTTCTCGACGCCTGAAATCAACTCTGTGAGATCTAAAGAGGTCGACGTCATAAACGCAAACTATCGTCTCACACCAGGAGAGGAGAGGGGTGACGTTGAAATCAGTTGACCAATCTCAAAGTAATGACGTTTCCGGTACTTCTGCGCGTCCGTTGGAAGGCATGCGAGTTATTGATCTAACTGATCACCGCGGTGACATTGGGCCCTGGATTTTGGGAGAACTGGGTGCTGACGTCATCAAGGTAGAACCCCCAGAAGGTTGTGCCACTCGCCACGCGAATCCCTTGAAGAAAAATGACTCCTCTGATCTGGGTAGCTTGCACTTCGGAGCGTATGCCTCCAATAAACGATCGATTGCTTTGGACCTAGACGAGAGCGGCGATAGAGAGCTTTTCGTGAAGCTCATTGAGGTATCGGACTTCCTTTATGAGTCTGGATTGCCGAGCTCAACAGAGAAGGCTGGTCTTGACCGAAACGACATTGAAGCGATCAATCCGCAACTCGTACAGGTTCTCGTTACACCATTTGGCGAAAGCGGGCCAAGAGCCAATGATCCCCATAGCGAGATCTCAATCGCATCGCTCGGGGGCTCCCCCAACTTGCAGGGCACCCCGGAACGACCACCAGTGAAGGCATCAATACCTCAAGTTTGGCGCCACGCCGGAGCTGAATCTGCCGTTGCGGGCCTGGTTGCCCACGCTCGCATGCTGACAACTGGAGAAGGGCAACACGTAGCTGTATCCGCGCAATCGTGCATCACGTGGACGCTCTTGAACGCAATGGAAGCTCACGCTATTCAGGGAAGCGATATTCACCGAACCGGAACAGAAATCCTTACCGACCCGCCATTGCAAATTCGAGTCGAGGCATTAGACGGCTGGTTGATAGCTGTCAGCAGGGGAGACCTCGCGAAAGCATTGGGTCCCTGGCTCATAGAAGAAGAGATAGTGGACTCGGACTGGCTTGAAGAAGATTGGGACACATTTGATCACCGCTCGATCAGCGGAGAAAAGACCGTCTATACATTCGCCGACATTTATCAAGCGGTCAGCGCTCTGTGTCTGCGGTATCCCCGCGAGACCTTAATGCGGCGTGGATTAGAGCTGGGAGCCACCATGGCCCCCATCAATGACGTAGAGGACCTCCTGGCTTTTGACCACCTCGAGATAAGAGAGTTTTGGCGCTCGGCAGCAGACGAAAGAGGATTTACAGACGAGAGAATCCCCGGCGGTTTTCTATCTTTCGACGGTAAACGGCTTGAAGCGCCGAGGCGACCTCCCCGTCTAAACGAACACGGAAACGAAATACGAGACGAGCTAGCAGCTGGGCTTCTCACCAGAAGCATCCAAGATATCAACCGTGCGGAGCTTCCTTTGGAGGGGCTAAAGGTTGCGGACTTTTCTTGGGTTGGGGTGGGCCCTATCACAGCCAAAGCGTTAGCTGACCATGGGGCTACGGTTGTTCGGATCGAATCCGGTGGACGGCTTGACCCTCTGAGAGTTAACGGCCCGTTCAAAGATCAAATTTTTGACGAGAACATGTCTCAGTTTTTCGCGACCTTTAACACCTCCAAGATGAGTATTGATATCGATTTAAAGAACGACACCGGAATCGATATAGCGAAAAAAATGATTGCTTGGGCCGATGTCGTCATTGAGGCATGGAGTCCCGGTGCCTTTGCCCGAAGCGGTTTCAGCGATGAAGTCATCCGTGCGTTAAACCCTTCTGCGATCATTGTTCATACCTCGTTGCTAGCCAGCGGCGGCCCGTTATCACCTCTCGCCGGCTACGGATATCATGCGGCAGCTATAGCCGGCTACTACGAAGTAGTTGGCTGGCCAGATTTGCCGCCAGATGGCCCTTACCTCGCCTACACCGACACGATTGCCCCCAGGTTCATTACGTCAGCCTTGTTGGCCGCAATAAATCAACGCCGGCGAACTGGGGTAGCCCCTATCTTGGAAGCGGCACAGCTGGAGTGTGGGCTACAACTCATGGCGCCAGAACTATTGGACTTTCAAATCAACCAAAGAAAAGCGACTCGGGTTGGCAATCGCGAAGCTGATCTGGGTCCTCAAGGGATTTATCCCACTCAGGGAACTGATCGCTGGATAGCCATGACTATCACCGATGACCTGAATTGGCTTTCCCTAGTCGATGTCATGGGCAACCCGAAATGGGCTTGCGAGCGTGACTTCGAAGAGAGCAACGGCCGGATCGCAGCTGCGGACCTTATAGACGCGCACATTTCCGAATGGACAAAGAACCAAGAAGGAAAAGAACTTGAGCGGAAGCTTCTAGAAGCAGGTATTCCAGCAGGCGTTGTCGCTCGGAGTAGTGACCTCCTATCAGACCCTCAATATGACCACCTCGGCTTCTACAAATGGCACGAACACGGAGCTATGGGTCGAGTTCCTTACGCAGGTCATCAATATTCCATAGATAACTATGACCACGGGCCTCGCTCTGCAGCGCCGTTGCTCGGAGAACATACCTTCGACGTGCTGGCAGAACTCCTCGGTTTAGATGCCGACGAGATTGCAGAGATCGCGATCAGCGGCGCACTGGGGTGATGGCTTTGGCGTTCAACGATCTGTTTGAGGCAGGTAAACAATTAGCTACTGCGTTGCGCCAGACAGACTGTTCAGTTGCTGTTTCTGAATCTGCAGCTGGCGGGCTAATTAACGCAGCTCTGGTAGCGGTCCCGGGTGCGAGCGCCTTTTATAAGGGTGGAATGATTGTTTATACGAGTTCGGGGCGCGATGTCCTAGCCGGCGATGAGCCGCTTCCGCAAGGTTTGCGGGGAGCTACCGAAGCCTTCGCATTGGTTCAGGCCAGTCGGGCGCGACAGCTGTATCAAGCAGATTGGGGTATAGGCGAGACAGGCGCGACTGGTCCATCAGGTAATCCCTATGGCGACGTTCCAGGTGTCGGCTGGGTGGCATGTAGCGGATCAACCGAACTCACAGCAGAGCTGCAGACAGGAAGCAACGATCGTGAATCGAATATGTTCGAGTTTGCGATAGCGGCCTTAGAACTAACACTTCAGGCCATTAGGGCGTAGATTTTTACCGTGGAACCTTTACCGCTCTCTGTTTTAGATCTAGCCACTGTCTCGAGCGACGCAACTAGCGCTCAAGCGCTCACCGAAGCTACAGAACTAGCACGCAGAGCAGAAGAACTTGGATATTCAAGATTCTGGGTTGCCGAACATCACAACATGAATACGGTTGCTAGTACTTCCCCAGCGGTACTTATGGCGCACGTGGCTGCGTCTACCGAACGAATCAAGGTTGGTTCGGGAGGAGTGATGCTCCCAAACCATGCACCGCTAGTAATCGCTGAACAATTCGCCTTGTTGGAAGCGCTCCATCCTGGTCGGATTGACCTCGGAATTGGTAGAGCCCCCGGCAGCGACCGACAGACCATGGCAGTGATAAGGGGGTCGGCTTCAGCGTTGTCAGCTGAAGATTTCCCGCGTGACCTTATCGACGTTATGGGGCTACTAGGTGACGTTAGGGCCGACCATGGATTATGGAATAAGTTTTCGGCGACACCGGTTGCCACTTCTTCACCTTCGGTGGTTTTGCTCGGCTCAAGTGGATTTAGTGCTCAGCTCGCGGGAGTGCTGGGACTTCCATTTACCTTCGCAAACCACTTTGACACCGGTGGAACTCTCGAAGCGGTGAAGCTGTATCACGAAGCCTTCCGCCCATCGCCGGTGCTCGACTCTCCCTACACAATCGTTTCAGCATCAGTTATGGCAGCTGATACCACTGAGCAAGCCCAAATTCTCGCTTCTCCGGGTCGTCTCAGAAAATATGGGATGCGAACTGGGAGATTTTGGCCCTTGTTGCCGCCCGATGAAGCGTTATCGCACCCTGAATGGGATCGAGCGAACGCAATGCCAAGCAACGCGATTACTGGGACAGCGCAAGAGGTCACGAAAGGTCTCAAAGAACTCGCGGAGCAGACCAACGCCAACGAACTGTTTCTGCATTGTTCTAGCTATGGCGTGAGCGAACGAATCGCAGCCCTTGAGATCATCGCTGAGGATTGGGGTCTCAACGCAAAGCAACGTTCCAAAGCTGTTCTTGGATAGTCATGAGCAAGATCACATCTCTCGGAACGCATTTCGGGCCGTATCGAATAGAGAGCGACGGAGACGAAATTATTGCGGTGCATGGTCATGAATTAGATCCACACCCGTCTGATATAGGTCAGGCTTATGTGCATAGATCGGCACTTCGAGTTCTTCGCCCTTCCGTAAGGCAGTCATGGCTTCGAGATGGGCCCAACACGCGTCGACCTCGGAGAGGTGACGAACCGTTTGTCGAAGTCGAGTGGGACCGAGCCATTGATCTCGTCTCAGACGAGCTAAAACGAGTGCAGGACGAACATGGTCCCGAAGCCCTTTTCGCTGGCTCGTACGGGTGGGGATCTGCAGGCCGCGTTCATGCGCCCAGCGCTTTGCTGTTTCGACTTCTACGCATGTGCGGGGGTTATACCGACGTTTGGGGTACGTACTCCTCCTCGGCTGCGGAAGCAATAGTTCCTTACGTACTTGGAATGAGATATCACGCCGCAATTGGTAGAGGTACCAGTTGGTCGGTAATTGATAAACACACCGACTTGTTTGTCACCTTCGGGGGTCTGAGGCGCTCCAACACTGAAGTGACCTATGGCGGTCAGGGAACGCACCACACAGCAGACTGGATGGAAAAGGCTCGTGGTCACGGAACCGAATTTCTCAACATCGGACCCATTCGCGACGACATCGATTCCCGCATCACCTCGCGATGGCAGCCCATCCGGCCAGGTACTGATGTCGCGCTGATGCTGGCCTGTATCCACACGCTGTTAGTCGAAGGTCGAGTTGACGAAGGCTTTGTTGATACGTATGTCCATGGTTGGGAGCGTTTCGCTTCCTACGTCCTCGGAGACACCGATGGCCAACCAAAATCTGCGTCTTGGGCCTCAGGTATTACCGGAATAGAAGCCAACACCATTAAGAATCTGGCTGACGAAATGTCGCGCCGCCGCACTCTGATCAATGTGGGTCTATCGGTTCAGCGCGCCGACCACGGAGAGCAGTCTTATTGGACGGCCACGGCTCTCGCATGCGCTCTGGGTCAGATCGGGTTGCCGGGAGGCGGAATAGCTTTCCCGTTCGGAGCGCAAGGCAATGTAGGCGCTGGTCAGGTTCGGAAACGAGTGCCAGGAATCCCCATCCCGCCACGGCCTGAAGGCCCACCGATTATTTCAGTATCTCGTTTTCGCGAGTTGTTGGATAACCCAGGCGCGATTTACAACTTCAATGGTCAAACTGGCCAGTACCCCGAAATCAAGATGGTCTGGTGGGCAGGGGGTAACCCGTTCCACCACCACCAAGATTTGAACGAACTCTCGTCAGCCTGGGAGCGCCCCGACACGGTAATCGTGCAAGAGCCTTTCTGGACCCCAACGGCGCGGCGAGCGGACATCGTGTTGCCGTCTACAACACCGCTGGAACGAAATGACCTTGGTGGTGCTGAGAACATGCTGATTTCTCATGGGAAAGCGGTGGAAGCGCCTGGCGATGCGCTCGATGACTACCAAATTCTCGAAATGGTCGCAGAGCGACTCGGTATAAAGGACCAGTTCACTGAAGGTCGTACCGCAGACCAATGGGTTGAAGTTTTGTACGAGATTTTTCGAGCTGAGAATGACTGGGCCCCCAATTTCGAACAATTTAGGGAAGCGGGTTATTTACGTCACCCCGAAATGAGCGAAATGGGGGAGAACGAACAGGTCTTTCTCGCTGAATACCGAGATGATCCCACCGTCCACCCATTGGGCACTCCGAGTGGCCGAATTGAACTGTGGTCTGAAACCATTGCGGAATTCGACTATGACGATTGCCCGCCACATCCAACATGGATCGAACCATTCGAACGGCTAGGAGGAAGGGGTTCTGAACGCTGGCCGCTACATCTGGTTTCGAATCAACCAACCAGTCGACTTCACAGCCAATACGACCACACCGAACCAAGTCAGGGGTCGAAAGTAGCGGGGCGAGAACCCATCCGCATACACCCTCAAATTGCTGAAGAGCGTGGGATATGTGACGGTGATGTGGTGCGTGTATATAACGACCGGGGAGCTTGTCTTGCAGGGGCAGTTATTGACGATTCATTAATGCCCGAAGTGGTGCAACTTTCTACTGGAGCCTGGTACGACCCAGATGATGATGGAATGTGCCGGGCAGGAAACCCCAACGTGCTCACAAGAGATAAAGGCACCTCCCAGTTAGCGCAGGGTCCCTCAGCGCACACTTGTCTGGTGGAAATTGAACGCTTTGAGGGTCCCGCCCCTCGTGTGGAATCCTATGATCCGCCCCTATTCGCAGTCGATCGATAGAGAAGAAGACATGTCAGAAGAAACTCCCTCAGCACAACAATGGCTTGAAGGTTTGGCTAAGGAACTCAACTTGCCTGATCCCAGCACCGAAGAGATCAATAACCTGTTAGATCTTGCAGGTATCGCAGCGCACAGCTCCGAACGGGTAGCTGCCCCAATTGCTTGCTGGCTAATTGGAGTAGCCAAGATAAGCCCGGCAGAAGCCCTGAAGCTCGTAGAAAAATACGAGAGCGGACGCGCTGGTTGAACCATTACCTACACTCGTTGTTGTGACTGACCGCAACTGGGGATTTAGGACGAGAGCGCTACACGCAGGTGGTAGGCCCGATCCCGCAACCGGCTCTCGTGCTGTGCCGATATATCAGTCAACCAGTTTTGTTTTTGAAGACACTGCTGACGCGGCAGATAAGTTCGCACTTCAAAAATATGGAAACGTCTACACGCGGATCTCCAACCCAACGATCAATGCCTTTGAGGAACGAATCGCAAGTCTTGAAGGCGGCATTGGGTCTGTGGCAACCGCATCGGGCATGTCAGCAGAATTCTTGACCGCAGCGGCGCTGGCTGGCCAGGGCGACAACCTCGTTACTTCCTCAGCCCTGTATGGCGGTACACACACCCTCTTTGACGTGACACTAGGGCGCTTCGGTATAGAAGCAAGGTTCGTTGATGGTGACGACCCAGACGCGTACGCGCAATCTATCGACGAGAACACAAAGTTTCTGTACACCGAAATTGTAGGGAATCCCTCCGGTTCCATTCCGGACCTCTCAGCTATCGCTGAAGTCGCACACTCAAACAACTTGCCGTTGGTTGTAGATGGCACTTTTGCCACACCGTACCTCTGTCAACCGCTAACACACGGCGCGGACATCGTTTTGCACTCCGCAACAAAGTTCATAGGTGGCCATGGCAACTCGATCGGTGGCGTTGTAACGGAATCAGGTCAGTTTGATTGGGGCAGCGGTCGCTTTCCGCAAATGACTGAACCCGTTGATAGCTACAACGGACTGAAGTTTTGGGAAAATTTCGGAGAGTATGCGTTCTGTACGAAACTTCGAGCAGAACAATTGAGAGACATTGGTGCTTCGATGTCTCCTATCAATGCCTTCCTGCTGCTCCAAGGCATAGAAACCCTTCCGTTTCGCATGGACGCGCATGTAGCGAATGCACAAGCGGTAGCGGAATACCTTGAAAAACACCCGAAGGTGAACTGGGTGAACTACGCCGGTCTCGTCAGCTCTCAATATTTTGACCTTGCGCAGCAATACCTGCCCAAAGGACCTGGCGCTATCTTCACCTTTGGCGTGAGCGGAGGTAGAGCTGCAGGTGCCAAATTCATTGAGTCCCTGCAAGTGATCAGTCACTTAGCAAACGTAGGCGACGCCCGAACTCTGGTAATTCACCCTGCCTCGACTACCCACCAACAGCTTTCCGAAGAAGCGCTAGCTACTGGTGGGGTTAGCGAAGATATGGTGAGAATTTCCGTTGGGCTAGAAGATCTTGATGACATTATTTGGGATCTCGATCAGGCATTATCGAAAGCGAGTGAACTGTGACCGTAACGCACGAATCCGTTCCGGGTTGGAGCGAGCCGTCGGCGGCGGAACGCTTAGCGCTTCTTAACCGCACAAAGAGCGTGGCGATGGTCGGCGTATCGGCAAACGCGGCAAGACCAAGCAACTTCGTCGCCACTTACCTGCTTAGTTCGAGCGCAGATTTCCAGGTGTATTTCGTAAACCCAATGGTCGAAGAAATTCTCGGTCAACCTTGTTATGCAAGTCTGGCTGAACTGCCAGAAGTTCCTGACATGGTCAATGTGTTTCGACGTTCAGAAGATCTGCCTGAAGTCGCGGAAGAAGCAGTCGCTATTGGATCTCAATCTTTTTGGGCGCAACTGGGTTTGTGGAATGTCGAAGCAGCAACCACTGCCATCAATGCGGGCATGGATGTCGTAATGGACCGTTGCCTGAAAATTGAGCACGCAAGATTTCATGGAGGTCTTCACCTGGCAGGTTTTGATACGGGCGTAATTGACTCTCGGATTAGGTCCTGAGAACAGGGCGCAGAAGCTACACATGCGAATTTGCTAAACGATGATGCGCAAAACCCTCGTATCTATTGCCATGTGCATATCGACAGTCGGCGTAGCATGCGGCGCGGTTACATCCGATATGAGTCAAGAAGACGGCTCAGTTGAGGCAAATCCATCAGGCGCTAGCCAGCAGATATCCACGTCGACAACACCAATCACGGAACGCGACTTCACCTACAAAGGAGAAATTGCTGCACCTGAGATTCCCAATGGTCTCCAATGGTTCAACGTCGAACGACCTCTCTCCCTACTGTCTGATCTGCGCGGTAAAATCGTGATTCTCGACTTTTGGACCCAGGGCTGCATCAACTGCCTGCACGTCATACCGGATTTACATCGCCTAGAAAACGAATACCCCAATTCCCTTGTGGTTATAGGTGTCCACTGGGCGAAGTTTGATCACGAACGCTCCCACGGCGCGGTCGAACAAGCAGTGCGCCGTTTAGAAGTCCAACATCCAGTAGTAAATGACGACTTCGAATACTTACGGCGGGCCTACCGAGTTCGAGCTTGGCCGACCCTCGTGCTCATCGATCCGCTCGGCCGTGTCGTGGGGAGCCACGCGGGGGAGGGCATATACCCTCTGTTCCAACCCGTCATCGACCGAATGAGTCGTGAATACGGCACAGCGGGCCTGATCGATGTTCGGCCCCTAGAAGCTATAGCGGCTGAAGAAGAGTCAACTCCTACAGTCTTGAGTTTCCCGGGCAAGGTACTTGCCGATGAACAGCGCCAACAACTCTTCATAGCGGACTCTGGTCATCACCGCATCATCGTCACCGACCTTGAAGGCAAGATACTTGACACTATCGGCGGGGGCGCAGCCGGCTTAGTGAACGGTTCCTGGGATAACGCTCAGTTCAATCAACCACAAGGAATGACACTGTCGTCGAGCGGTAGGTACCTCTATGTCGCCGACCGAGCCAACCATGCGATAAGGGTGGTCGACCTTTTCCAACGTACGGTGGACACACTGGCTGGGACAGGGGAGTCAACTCACCGAGTTACCCCTGGAGTGCCGCTATCGACGCCTTTAGCCTCGCCTTGGGATGTTGAACGAGTTGGAGATCAAATTTTTGTGGCGGGGGCCGGGCGGCATCAATTATGGGTGATCGAACTCTCGAGCAACGGTCGAACTGCTACATGGATAGATATCTTTGCTGGGACTGGAGCCGAAGGATTAGATGATGGCCCGCGTCTCTCAGCCACGCTCTCGCAACCGTCGGGCCTCGCTGCTGACACCTCGACATTGTGGTTTACTGACCCCGAAGCAAGCGCTGTTCGGTCCGTTGAATTGGAAGGTAAAGGTCAACTATCCACCCTTATTGGTGAAGGACTCTTTTCCTGGGGCGATACGGTCGGGGCTAGCGACGCGACAAAACTTCAACATGCGGTCGGAATCGAACTTCTTGGCGGAGATCTCTACGTAGCCGACACATACAACCATCGAATAAAGATCATTGATTCTCAGTCAACAAACTCGCGAGTAGTCGTAGGGAACGGAGAACCTGGATTTATGGACGGGTTC
>CETU01124156.1_pt1 | contig 17074 bp, 20 predicted proteins | sample 356531 | NCBI WGS metagenome assembly CETU01 (sample SAMEA2623488, study PRJEB7988) | marine metagenome | isolation source: saline water (ENVO:00002010), including
ACCCCGTTATAAGAAAAGTTTTGAGGGAATTAGAACTGCAAAAAAATTGTTGTTTTTCCAGAGTAACTGGATCGGGATCAGCTTGTTTTGGCCTATTTTTGAGCAAAAGAGATGCAACTTTAGCCCGTAATAAGATCAAAAGAAGATTTCCAAAATTTTGGTGCATTCTTTGTACAACTATTTAAAATTGTTTTTTTGTGATATATGAAAAAATAATTTGGGGCGTAGCCAAGCGGTAAGGCAGTGGTTTTTGGTACCACCATCCTAGGTTCGAATCCTAGCGCCCCAGCCAACAATATGTTTTTAATAAAAAAAATAAAAAAATTATTGTTTCCGTTTTATAGAGACAAGAATATCAAAGAAATCTTTAAAATTTTAAATTCTGATAAAAACCATAATGTAAGGTTAGTTGGAGGTTGTGTAAGAAATTATTTAAATGATGAAAAAATTGGAGATATTGACCTTGCAACTATATTTACTCCAGGCCAAGTAATAAAAAAATTTACAAACACTAACTTTAAAATTATTAAAACTGGTCTTGATCACGGAACAATCACTTTAAACTCTGGTGGTAAAAACTTCGAAATAACAACCCTAAGGGAAGATATAAATACAGATGGACGACATGCAGAAGTTTCTTTTTCAAATGATTGGGAAAAAGATTCCCAAAGAAGAGATTTTACAATTAATGCAATATATATGGATCAAAATGGTAAAATTTTTGACCCTCAAAATGGTTTAAAAGATTTAAAAGAGAAAAAAATTAGATTTATCGGTAAAACACTTAATAGAATTCAAGAAGATTACTTAAGAATTTTAAGATTTTTAAGGTTTTCAATACAATATAAAGACTTTCAAAAAGATGAACAGACTTTCAATATTATTAAAAAAAATCTTACAGGTATTACAAAAATTTCTAAAGAAAGAATCTTTAGTGAATTAAGTAAAATTATAGAGTTAGAAAATATTAAATATATCTATAACAATAAAGATTTTTATGAAATTTTTAAAATAATTTTTCCTGAATTTAGATATTTTGAGAGAATTAAAAATATGGATGAAAATATTTATCAAAAGTATTTAAAAAACGAAAAAAAATTAATTCTTGCTTTATTTCTGATAGATAATAGCGACAATCATATTTATTTTGGTCATAAATACAAAATTTCAAACCACCTTAAAGAATATCTTGATTTTTTTCACTTGAACTTTACTCAATTAAAAAAAAATAAAATTTTTATTGGAAAAGAGTTAAAGAAGAATGTTTTTTATAATGGAAAAAATAAAATAATATCTTTAGCTATATTTGATTTTTTAACCAATAGTAGAAAAAATTCAGAAAATTTGAAAAAATTAATAAATAAAATAAATTCAACCAATATTCCTACATTTCCTATTACTGCAAAATATCTTCTTCAAAATGGATTTAAAAGTGGAAGGCAAATTGGTGAGGTTTTAAAAAAAATTGAAAAACAATGGATTAAAAATGATTTTAATTTAGATAATGAACAATTGAATAATCTAATAAAAAAAGAAATTTAGTTTAGATATATTTTATCTCAAGAATTTCAAAATTTTTTTCTCCTGATGGTGTTTTAACAATTACTAAATCTTTTTTTTCTTTACTAATTAAAGATTTCCCCATTGGCGACTTAAAATAAATTAAATTTTTTTTAATATCAGCCTCATCTTTACCAACAATTTTAAAGGATTTTATATTTTCATTTTCCATATCTTTTACTGTTACAGTTGAACCAAAAATAATTTTTCCATTATTATCTATTTTAGTAACATCAATAACATTCGCAGTAGCTATAACGTTGTTAATTTCCAAAACTCTTCCCTCTATATGACCTTGTTGTTCTTTTGCGGCATGGTACTCTGCATTCTCTTTTAAATCTCCATGAGCTCTAGCCTCTGCAATAGCTGCGACCACTTTTGGTCTTTTATTCTTTTTAAGATCTTCTAACTCTTCTTTAAGTTTTTTTAATCCTTCAACTGTTATAGGTTCTGTATCCATTATCCATTTATTTCCATTTTGCGTTTGGTGGAAGTGACATAAAAATTGCATCTAAATTTCCACCAGTATTTAAACCAAATTTTGTTCCCCTATCATACATTAGATTGAACTCTACGTATCTACCTCTCTTTATTAATTGGTTTTCTTTCTGTTTTTTTGTCCATTTTAAGAAAATTTTCTTGTTAATTATATTTTTTGAAATTTCTAGAAAAGAAATCCCAAGTTCTCTAACAAACTTAAAATTATTTTTCCAATCGTCAAATAAATAATCGAAAAATATGCCACCAATTCCTCTAGCCTCATTTCTATGATTTATATAAAAGTATTTGTCACACCATTTTTTATAACTTTGATAATTTTTTTTATTATTTTTACATAACCTTTTTAATTCTTGGTGAAGAAATTTTTTTTCTTTAACATCTTGAAGACTGGGAGTGACGTCCATACCTCCTCCAAACCAGCTTTTTGTAGTTAAAACAAATCTTGTATTAAAGTGTACCGAAGGCATATTTGGATTCTTCATATGAGCTACCACAGATATCCCTGAAGCCCAATAAGAATTATTTTTTTTTGTTCCAGGGATACTTGACTTAAAATTTTTTGGAAATGACCCTGCTACAATTGAATGATTTATACCTACTTTATCAAATACTAAACCGTTTTCTAAAATGTAGTAAACTCCTCCACCTTCACCTTTTTTTTTCTTTTTCCAATAATTTTTTTTAAAGTATTTTGGTTTAATATTTTTTTTTCTAGCAAATTCAATCTCAAACATTTGAAATTCTTTATAGATTTTTTCTTGAATGTATTTAAACCAGTGACTAGCTATTTTTTTTTGTATTTCTTGGGACAAGTTCATAAATTTTAAATTTTATGTTTATAAATACTTTAATCTCATATTTTACAGGCTATTCGTGTGTCATTCTGGCCCCTGGTAACTCTTTTAAATACTCCTATTTTATATTAGAAAGCAATACTAATAAAGATTTATGGATAATTCAGAAAAAAAGAATAATAGGAGAGATTTTCTCTTTACAGCAACTTATACAATTGGAGCAGTTGGAATAGGTGCAACAATTTGGCCATTTATCGACCAGATGAACCCCGACAGTTCCGTGAAAGCTTTGGCAACCACAGAAGTTGATATTAGTCAAATTCAGCCAGGAAAATCAATAACAGTCCTCTGGCGAGGAAAACCAGTTTTTATTAAAAGGAGAACTGATGAGGAAATTTCAGAGGCTCAAAAAGTTAGCCTGGATGATTTGAAGCATCCTGAAAAAGATCAAGATAGGGTAAAGAAAGCTGAGTGGTTAGTGATGATGGGAATTTGCACGCACCTTGGGTGTGTACCACTTTCTGACAAAGGGGAATACAACGGATGGTTTTGCCCTTGTCACGGATCGCATTATGATACCTCTGGAAGAATTAGAAAAGGACCTGCACCTACTAATATGGAAATTCCAAAGTACGCATTCGTTGATGATAATACGATTAAGATTGGATAAAAATAAATGAGCGAAAATAATTACACCCCTAAATCAAAATTTGGAAAATGGTTTAATGATAGGCTGCCTCTTTTATCTTTGGCATCCCATTTAACTGATTATCCAACTCCTAAAAATTTAAATTATTGGTGGACTTTTGGTGGCATATTAACTTTTTGTTTATTATCCCAGATCATAACAGGTTTAGTTCTCGCAATGCACTACGTGGCTCATGCTGATATGGCATTTAGTAGCATAGAACATATTATGAGAGACGTAAATTATGGATGGTTAATTCGTTATATTCATAGCAATGGAGCTTCAATGTTTTTTTTAGCAGTATATATTCATATATTTAGATCACTGTTTTATGGATCTTATAAATCTCCTAGGGAAATTATATGGATATTGGGAATGATTATTTATTTATTAATGATGGCAACAGCATTTATGGGTTACGTGCTGCCTTGGGGACAAATGAGTTTTTGGGGAGCCACAGTAATTACCAATTTATTTAGCGCTATACCTTTGGTTGGTGAAAGCATTACAACTTGGTTATGGGGCGGATATTCTGTAGACAATCCAACATTAACGAGATTTTTTAGTCTACATTATTTATTTCCTTTTTTAATTCTAGGTTTAGTAGTTTTACATATTTGGGCATTACACGTTCCTGGTAATAATAATCCAATTGGTATTGATGTGAAAAAACCTTCTAAGGATACAGTTCCTTTCCATCCATATATAACTATAAAAGATTTATTTGCCTTATTAATATTTTTAATAATTTTTTCAGGCTTCATATTTTTTGCTCCAAATATATTGGGTCATAGCGACAATTACATTGAGGCAAACCCTCTTGTAACACCCAAACATATTGTTCCAGAATGGTATTTACTCCCATTTTATGCAATCCTTCGTTCTGTCCCTGATAAACTTGGTGGAGTAATTTTACTATTTGGATCAATATTCATTTTAATGGCACTACCTTGGCTTGATAAAAGTAAAGTAAGATCATCTGTTTTTAGACCACTAAATAAAATCTTCTTCTGGGTTCTTATTGTAGATGTGCTTGCACTTGGATACGTTGGTGCAATGCCCGCAGAAGGTTTATACCTCTTTATAGCTAGAGTAGGGACAATATATTATTTTGCCCATTTTTTAGTTGTATTACCTTTATTAAGCAGGCTAGAAAAAACACAACCTTTACCACTAAGCATTACTGAACCAGTTTTGACAGGTATGCCTAAAGCAGAGCTTATAAAAAGTGATAAGCCGTATGTATAGAAACCTGACAAAAATTGTTCTATTTCTTTTTTTTTCATTCATAAATTATTCCATCGCTGAAGACATAAAGATACCAAAACAAAATTGGAGTTTTAAAGGGGTTACAGGAAAGTTTGACCGAGCATCTTTACAAAGAGGGTACCAAGTCTACACGGAAGTTTGCTCTTCTTGTCATTCGATGAGTCTTTTAAGTTACAGAAATCTAGGAGAAACGGGTGGGCCAGAATTTTCAGTTGAACAGGTAAAGGCCATAGCAGCTAATTTTGAAGTCACAGATGGTCCAAATTCTGATGGAGAAATGTTTACTAGACCCGGAAGACCCTCTGACAAATTTGTTTCACCTTACCCTAACGTTCAAGCAGCAATGGCGGCTAATGGCGGAGCTTATCCACCTGATATGTCGGTATTAGTGAAAGCAAGGAAAGGTGGAGCAGATTATATTTACGCAGTTCTGACAGGTTATTCAGAGCCACCTGCAAACTTTGAATTAGAAGATGGTGTTTATTACAATAAATATATGGATGGAAATAAAATTAAAATGTCAAATCCATTAGCAGATGATTTAGTTTCATATGCTGATGGAACCAATGCTACAGAAGCTCAAATGGCAAAAGATGTAACCACGTTTCTAACTTGGGCAGCAGAACCTCACCTAGAGAGTAGACACAGAATGGGTTTCAAAGTTATAATTTTCTTAATTATATTAACAACACTCGTTTATTTTAGTATGAGGAAGTTATGGTCACGGATTGACCCTAAAGAATAAAACATCTCCATCTCTTACATTATAATTTTTACCCTCTACTCTTAATTTTCCGTTTTCTTTTGCTTTCTCGAAGCTACCGTATTTCTCAAAATCATTGTAAGAAACTACCTCAGCCCTTATAAATTTTTTTTCAAAATCACTATGTATAACACCTGCAGCTTTTTGTGCTTCTGTATTTTTTTTAATAGTCCAAGCCCTTGACTCTTGTGCTCCAGAGGTAAAAAAAGTGTTTAAATTTAAAATTTCATAACCAGCGGTTATCAATTTATCTAAACCAGATTTCTCTAAGCCTATATTCTTCATATAATTTTCCCTTTCATCTGGTTTTAAATCTGTAATTTGACTTTCTATATCCGCACAAATAAAAATATATTTTTGATTTGGATATTTTTCCTGAACTAATTTGGTATATTTATTGCCACTTTTTAAGCTTTGTTCATCTACATTGCATACAATTATATATGGTTTTGATGAAATCAAGCCTGCTTCCTTTAAAAATTTGACATTTTCATCGTCATTGTTTTCTTCTACCATTTCATTTTTATTTAACTTATCAAGAGTATTTTCAAATAGTTTAATTTGTTTATCAGATAATTTTTTTTTCAAATTTTTTTGAAGTTTTTTTTCTATCTGATTTATATCTGCTAATAATATTTCGGTTTTAATAGTCTCGAGATCATTTATAGGATCAATACTCTTATTGATATGCTGTATATTTTCGGAATCAAAACATCTAACCAGATGTATTATTGCATCAACTTCTCTGATGTGTGATAAAAATTTATTTCCCAGACCTTCACCTTTTGAGGCTCCTTTTACTAATCCAGCAATATCTACAAAAGTTATGTTCGTGTTTATTTTTTTTTTAGATTTTGATAAAGCAGCTAATTTTTCAATTCTCTTATCCGGAACATCAACTATTCCTATATTTGGGTCTATAGTGCAAAAAGGAAAATTAGCAGCTTGTGCGTTTTTAGATGAGGTTAGTGCATTAAAAAGTGTCGACTTACCAACATTTGGCAAACCAACTATACCACACTTAAATCCCATTCAAATTTTGATTCACCTTGCTTGAAAAAAGGTCAATTTCTTTTTTTATCAACGTAGGAACTAATTTAACTATATTGTTTGTAATATCCTTAATTCTGTCTTCTTCATTATCACTAAAGTCTTCTAGCACATGATTATTTACCTTGCCCTTTTGTTTAGGCCTACCAATTCCTATTCTTACTCTTGAGTAATCTTTTCCTATAAATTTATCAATTGACTCGATACCATTATGTCCCGCACTACTCCCACCGAATTTTGCTTTAATTTTTCCTAAATCAATATCTAGATCATCATGAAATACAATTACATCTTTTGCGTCTATTTTGAAATATTCAATTAGTTCCTTAATACATACTCCAGAATTATTCATAAAAGTTAATGGTTTAATTGCATACACCTTTTCATTTTCTATATTTCCCGTGGTCAAAAGTCCTTTAAATTTTGGTTTTTGTTTCGACAGACTGAATTGTTGATTTATTGCATCAATAATTTTGAAACCTATATTGTGCCTATTATTTGTATTATTTGGACCAGGATTTCCTAAACCTACTAGCAAAAGCATATGATTTTATTTTTTCTCAGGAGTCTTTTTTTCAGTTGTGGCCTTTTTATCTCCAGCTTGTTTTTTATCCGTAACAGCCTCTTTACCTTTCTCATCTTTTTTAGAAGCCTCTCCTTCTTTAGCGGGAGCTGCAGCCTCACCACCTTCAGTTGGTGTAGTACCTTCGCCTTCAGCACCTTCCGCAGCAGCTTCCTCAGCTGGTTTTTCGGGTTCTTTCACAATAGTTGGAGCAGCAATTGTCGCTACAACAAAGTCTCTATCAGTTATTGTCAGTTCAGCACTTTGAGGAAGCTGTACAGAAGAAATTCTTATACTTGCACCAATATCTAATCCTTTCAAATCAACCTCAATATCTTCAGGAATATTTTCTGCTTCACATTTTAATTGAATTTTTCTTCTAACAATATTTAAAACTCCGCCTTTTTTTAATCCATCACATTCATTATTATTTTTAAATTTCACAGGGATTTCTAAAATTATTTTTGAACCCTTTACAACCCTCATAAAATCAATATGAGTTGGTTTTTCCGTGGTTACATGATAAGTAACATCTCTAGGAATTACTTTTTCTTTCTGCCCATCAATATCGAGATCAAATACGGTCGAAAGAAAGTTTTCAGAATTTAAAACATCTTTTACAAATTTTTCCTCAATACTTAATTTTAAATTTGGACTTTTACCCCCATAAAGAACTGCCGGTATCATACCTTTAGTTCTTAGGATATTTAACTGACCTTTAGTTGTAGTTTCTCTTTTAGCTGCCTTTAAATTATTTATCATTTGAATGAGCCAATTTACCCCAACTTTGAAATAAAACAAGGGCTAATTAAACAGATCTGACACCGATGTTGAATTTGAAATCCTTTTTATAGCTTCTGCCATTAGTGAGGCAATAGACAGCACTTGAATTTTATTAATATTTTTAACTCTTTTTGAATTATCAATACTATCAGTAATTACTAATTTTTTTATTTTTGAATTTTGAATCTTCTTTATAGCTTCACCGCTTAATACTGCATGAGTTACAAATACAAAAACATCTTTTGCTCCATTCTTTCTTAAAGCTTCTGCTGCGTTAACTATAGTGCCACCACTGTCAATTATATCATCAACAATCACACAACTTTTATTTTTCACATTTCCGATAATATTCATTACTTGAGATTTTCCAGCTTGCGGTCTTCTTTTATCAATTATTGCTAAATCAGCATTTATTTTTTTTGCCAGCCCTCTTGTTCTTTCTATTCCACCTGCATCAGGTGAAACACAAATTAAATTTTTATTTTTAATATTTTTTTTAATATATCTTGCAAATAATGGAGTTGTGAAAAGATTGTCTACTGGCATATCAAAAAAACCTTGAATTTGACCAGCATGCAGATCGACAGTAACAATTCTATTAGCACCAGCATTTGTTATCAAATTTGAAACTAGTTTAGCCGAAATAGATGTTCTTGGTACTACTTTTCTGTCTTGTCTTGCATATCCAAAATATGGAATAACTGCTGTTATATTTTTTGCAGAAGATCTTCTTAAAGCATCAATACATAATAAAAGTTCCATCAAATTATCATTTGCTGGTGTAGCTGTAGATTGAATAACAAAAACGCTATTACCTCTTATATTCTCGTTTATTTCAACATAAATTTCTCCATCCGCAAAATTTTTAATATTAGTATTAACTAATTTCAATTTTAGATGCTTTGATATACTTTTGCTTAGAGAGGGGTTGCTTGTTCCTGATAAAATTTTCATTAGGACATAATCTTTATACAGCTATTGTATTTTATTTTCAATTAATTTTGTAAGTTAATTTTCTTAATAACCGATATACATCTTCCGTAGTCATCTTCTCCCATCTTTTTGGCCCTTCTGTGGCTAAAGTATTCATTCTTAGAGGCAAAGGTATCTATAAATATATTTTCTATTTCTAAAACACCTAAATCTATAAATTTTTTGTTAACAAATCCTCTTAAGTCAAAATTTAAAGTCTCATCATTTTTTTTTAAAAAAAATGACTCATAACTATCAGACTTTTGCTTAAATTTTGAATAAAAATCATTTTTAACCTCATAATTCTCTTGTGATATACATGGCCCAATGGATACAGTTAGTTCATTTACTTCTCCATTCATCTCTATAATTTTTTTTAAAGTATTTTCTATTATTCCACTAATCGCACCTTTCCAGCCAGCGTGAATACAGCCAATAATTTTATTTTTTTTTTCATACATTAAAATTGGTATACAATCAGCTGTTAAAACTGATAAAGCAATTTTATCACTTTTTGTAAGCATAGCGTCACAATCAACTCTTGTTAAGTTTTCATCATTATTAATAATTTTAACTTTGTTACTATGTGTTTGGTGCATAAGTATTAGAGATTTTTTTTCTATTTGGAATTCTTTAGAGACGATGTTTAAATTTTTTTCGATATTTTCTTTTTTATCTTTACTTCCAGGCCCACAATTAAGACTTTTGTATATTCCATTAGAAACCCCATTATTTCTTGAAAAAAAACAATGTTGAATTTTATTATTCTTTTTTAAATTTTTTGAATAGAACATTACTTAAATGCTAATGAAAAATTACACTTTTTATTTTTTGTAAAAATAACCTTAAAATTTTTACCCATCATTTCAGGATGAATTAATCTCCTTAGTCGTGAATTTAGATTTTTTTTGTCAATATAATTCATTTTTCTGCCAACCATTTTTGCACGCTCGAGAATTCCCATTTTTTGGAGAAATTCACTTTGGTTTATAATACTTTCTGTCAATAAATTTTTAGACTCAAAATACTCTTTATACAAACCAAAATTTACAAGTGAAGTAATATCAGCATTACCAATATTTTTATTTATTTCGTTAAACTTATGATTTTTTATAGATTGAAGAGTATCGATATTTTTTCCTATTTTGTATCCATAATCTATGAATAAAGCACCCCCATTTAACTTATTTATTTTTTCACAAACAACTTGCAATTCTTTAAAACCATATTCGGGATATTCAATAATACCGTCATTTTTAAGTAAATGAAAATTTTTAAGTTTATTAATCTGTTTTTTTATTGCCTTTTTAAAAATAAAATTTGGTTTATTTTTTTTTATACCAACATACTTTTCAAAAATATTTCTATTTATTTTTTTAAATTGTTTTATCGGTAAAGCATCTAAAAATTCGTTTCCGAAAAAAACTACAGGATCTTTATTAATTTTTTTTAAATTTTTAATCCAGAAAACTTTTTTTGAATTTATTCTTTTTCTTTGAATTTTTCTCAACCTTGCGCTTTTTTCATAAAGAAAAATGTTGATAGAATCAGAAGCTTCTGGAAAATTCTTCAAAGCTTTTAATAGTACTAAGCAAAAATCTCCATTTCCTGGTCCTAACTCAACAAAATTAAGATTTTTTGGTTTTTTTAAATTTTCCCAAAAACTTACTAGCCATACAGCAATCATTTCACAAAAAATGTTAGAAATATTTGGCGCGGTAATGTAGTCACCATCTACTCCAAATGGATTCTTTTTTTCATAATATCCAATATTTTTGTCATACAGAATTTTTTCTAAATACAAGTCTAAAGGTATTAATTTTCTTTGCGAAAAAATTTTATCTATTTTTCTCATTAAAATTTATTTTTGATAGCAATAATATTCCAAACAGGATCATAATAATGCTCAATAAAGTACCCATACTTAAATATCCAAATATATATCCAATGTTCTGATCTGGTTCTCTAAAATACTCAGAAGTGATTCTAAATATTCCATAAAGAATTAAAAATATTGATGAAATGAAACCTTGTCTATACGACTTTTTTGCTATTAAAAAATTTAATATAACGAATAAAACTAAACCTTCCAGAAAAGCTTCATAAATTTGGGATGGATGTCTTGATATATTGTCTACTTTTGGAAATATAACCCCCCAGAATTTTTCAGTGGGAACTCCATACAGTTCACTATTTATGAAATTTGCAATCCTACCTAAGAATAGACCAATAGGAGCAACACAACATATTGTATCAAAATATATTTTATAATTTAAATTTTTAAAATTTGAAAATAAATAAATTGCTATAATTACACCCACCAAACCACCGTGGAAAGACATTCCTCCATTCCATATTTTAACTGTTTCGGAAAAATTATAAAAATAGAATTTAGGGTCATAGAAAATTACATATCCTAGTCTTCCACCAACAATTACACCAATGATGATGTATCCTACTAAATCATCAAAATTATCTAAATATAATTTTTTATTTTCTAATAAAATATTTTTCTTAATAATTGATTTGCCATAAAACCATCCACTCAAAATACCAAAAATATATGCAAGAGAGTACCAGCGAATTTCAAAGACGCTAAAATCAATTAAAACAGGATCAAAATTATGCACTATCATTATTAAACAAATTTATCACAATTGAAATTAAATTACTTATAATTTAAAGTGAATTTATGGATAATTCTCAAAAAATTCTCAAAATGATATCAGGTTTTATTGAAGCTGGTGTTCTTACTACACAGGATTTAAAAAAAGAGCTAATGACATCAATGAAGTTTAAGAAAGAAAATTTGGCAAGTAAACTAGATCTGGTCACTAGAGATGAGTTTGTTATCCTAAAAAGATTAATTGATAAACAGCAAAAAGAAATTAATAGTTTAAAAAAAAATAAAAAGTCTAAAAGGGCAAAGAAATCTTAACAGCCAATCCCTTGTGTTTACTTTCTGATAATGAAATATTTCCCCCGTGAGATTTAACAATGTCTTGTGCAATAGATAAACCTAATCCAACTCCAGACTTATTTAAACTTCTACTTTTATCTATTCTGTAAAAAGGTTTGAAAACATTTTGGTACTCTTTTTGGGGTATTCCTGGACCATTATCCTCGACTATTATTATAGCACTTCCTACAGTTTTTTTTGCCTCAACAAAAACTTTTTTTCCATATGAAAGACCGTTTTCAATAATATTTCCTACACTTCTCCTTACAAGATTACTTCTTCCTTGTACCTCTATATCCTCACTTATTTTCAATTCGTATTTTGATGAATCATAATTTTTTAATAAGCCATTCAACATTTCACTAATATTTATATTAGTATAATCTTCCTCAGACTGTGATTTTGCATATTGTAAATAATCATTAAGCATTTTCTCCATTTCATCGATATCAGATGCCATTTTTCTCGCAGTGTCTTTTTTATCCATCATTGCCAATTGAAGTTTAAGTCTGGTCAATGGAGTTCTTAAATCATGGCTGATACCAGAAAGCATTTCTGATCTCTGACTCAAGTGTTTATTTATTCTTTTCATCATTTTATCAAATTCAAGAGTAGCTTTTCTAATTTCAGAAGCACCAGATGGTCTCAAATCATCTACACGCTCTCCTCTTCCAAATCTTTCAGCCGCTTTAGATAATTTTACAATTGGTCTAGTCTGGTTTCTTAGAAAAAGAATAGCAATTAAAATTAAAATTATTGAAGGTAGCGTTATCCAAAGTACAAATACTCTTACAGATGAAGGGGCAATTTTGCTTTTTGGAAAAAAAATCTGAATAATATCATTTTCACTTTTTATTCTTAAATCAACAAGTTCAATATAAGTAACCGTGTCGAACCAATAATCCTTACCAAAAACTGGTTTTAGTTCTCTTCTAAGAGATCTATCCATAGGACTAAAACGTCTATCTGACCTTGTTTCTGGTAATTTCTCATTTTTTTTAATATTTATAACGAAATCAAAATTTTTTTTGTAAAGATTTGTTAAAAACTGAACATCACTTGGTTTTTCAGATTTAAAACCATCAAATAAAGTTTTTACCTCGCCGACCAAGGATCTCGTCATTCCTTTATTTGCTTTTATCCATATACTATCAAAAAAAACTATTGTTATTGTTAATTGAAGAAGAACTATGGGAGCCGCAACAATAATTAATGCTCTATAAAATAATCTTTTTGGTAAGATTTTTTTTAAAAAATTATTTAATCCAAAGGACATAGCCTGAACCTCTTATAGTTTGTAAAAATTTTGGATTTTTTGGATTTGACTCTATCTTTTTTCTTAACCTAGTAATCATAACATCTATCGATCTTTCTTTTGAAATTTCAGAAATTTTTCCAATTTCTTCTCGTGAAAATATTTTCCCTGGAGACGAGATCATTTTTATAAGGACCTTTTTTTCTGTTGAATTTATTTTTTTTATTTTTTCATTTAATTTTATTGTCATTTTACTTAAATCAATTTCTGCGAAACCAACTTTTGTTAATTTTAAAACATTTTTATTATTATTTGCTTTCAAAATATTTTTAATTCTTAACAATAGTTCTTTAGGATCAAATGGTTTTCCGAGATAATCATCAGCTCCCAATTCAAGCCCATGGATTCTATTTTCCACTTCACCTTTGGCAGTAAGCAATATAATTGGAATATTTCTAGATTGCTTTATTTCTTTTGTTAGTTCATATCCACTTTGTCCGGGCATCATAACATCTAAAACCATCAAATTAAAATCAAAGATATTAATTTTAAATTTAGCCTCTTCTGCGTTAGAAGCTGTAGATACCATATAACCCTTTTCATTCAAAAATTGCTTTATCAGCTCTTTTATTTTATTGTCATCATCTACAACTAAAATATGAGATTTATTTTTTTCCATTAATTATCTTTATCAAAACTTCTTTGAACTTTAATACAGATTCTGAATCAGAATTTTTTAAAGCATTAAATATACGTTTTTTTTGAGTTTCGTATATCTCATTGTAAAATTTTTTTCCAACCTGATCTAAGTAGAGTAACTTTCGTCTGGAGTCTTTTTCATCTTTAATGTGTTTAACAATTTTTGATTTTTTTAGGTCCCTCAAGACTCTGTTGAGGCTTTGTTTTGTAATTTTTAGTTTTATCAACAATTCATTGACACTAATTCCTTGATTCCTCTCTATTAAATGTAACGTTCTATGATGCGCCGCACCCATTGAGTTTTTTTTTAAAACCTCACTAGGGTCTGAAAATGTTTCTCTATAAGCGTAAAGCAGCAATTGAATACATTCTTTTATTTGATCATCTCTTAAATAAAGTAAATCTTTCATATTTTGGTCAGATATATTGACTTATTTTATCAACAAATATACTTTTTTGTTAGCAAAAAATTATTTAATTTAAATTTAATGGAAACAATTCCTTACGATAAAAGAACAGGAAAAATTTGGTTCAACGCCAAACTAACCGATTGGAAAGACGCAAAGGTTCATTTGTTAAATCATGGTCTGCATTATGCAAGCTGCGTATTCGAAGGGGAAAGAGTCTATGATGGCGAAATCTTTAAATTAGAAGAACATACCGAAAGACTTTTTTATTCTGCAAAAAGAATGGGTATGGAAATGCCTTATAATCAAGATGAAATTAATAAGGCTTGCAAAGAAATTATCTTAACTCAAAAAGTGAGAGACGGTTATGTGAGACCTGTTGTATGGAGAGGAAGTGAAATGATGGCTATATCTGCACAAAAAAATAAAATACACGTTGCTGTTGCCGCTTGGGAATGGGGGTCTTACTTTGATCCTAAATTAAAACTTAAAGGAATAAAGCTAAATATTTCATCCTGGAGGAGGCCCGCGCCAAACTCTGTTCCTTGGGATACCAAGGCCGCTGGTCTATATATGATTTGTACTTTGTCAAAACACGAGGCTGAAAGCAAAGGTTATACAGACTCATTAATGTTGGATCACGACGGTAATGTAGCAGAGGCTACTGGCGCTAATATTTTTTTCAAAGACAGCAACGGAACATTACACACTCCCATACCAGACTCTTTCCTGGATGGTATTACAAGAAGATGTATTATTGATATTGCAAAATCAAGTGGAATAAAAGTAATAGAAAGAAAAATAAAACCTGAAGAAATGTCTAACTTTGAAGGTTGCTTTTTGACTGGAACAGCTGCCGAAGTAACACCTGTTTCTCAGATAGATAACTTTTCATTTAATGTTTGTGAAGTCATAAAACAGCTCTCAAAAAGTTATCATAACCTCGTGCGGAAAAAAGTGGCTGCTTAATTTTTTTTAGCCTCTATTAATACTGACCACGCCAAAAATCTTAAAAAAGGAATTTTAAATATTATTTTATCAACTCTTGATAACAAATAAAATAACCTCGATTCTTTTGGTAATTTGTATAAAGGTAAAAATAGCAAGGTTAAAAATCCATAATAATTTATTTCAACTTTGCCAAATAAACTCTTCAAATATTTAATATCTTTGAACGTTAATGGATGTTCATCTTTTGATCTAGAATTTGGTGTGAGTAACCTATAAAAGTTTATAAATGGGTTTGTTCCAAGCGGTTCAATAAATATCAGACTACCTTCTTTTTTTAATAATCTTTGTATTTCATTAACAGCTTTTTGTAAGTTTAGATGATGTAATATACCTACACCATATACAATATCAAAAGACTCTGAATTAAAATTTGTACTTTCACAATTTTCAACAAAAAAGTTTATTTTATTTTTACTTTTATTTTTTGCTATACCTATAGCTGTTTCTGAAATATCTATTGCAGTTAATTTTGAAGGATTAAAAGTTGTAACTTTTTCCGCAAAAATTCCTTTGCCACAACCATAATCAAGAACTTTTCTATTTGGGGTATTATTTTTTAAATATAATAAAAAATCTTCATATAAGTTAGATATTGCCTTATAAAACTTGTTCTCAGATCTTTCTTCTCCTGAAGAGTGAAGTTTATTGTGAAATTCCTTTTCTCTTAAATTAGTTTTAGAAAGACTCATAGTTTAATTTTTACTATCATCACTTACTGCACTATCAATTCCTTTAATTAGATAAGCGTAGCCAGTATAGATTGTTAAAAATGCTGCAATCCAAAGCAAGACTATGCCGATAGTTTGAGCATTATAATCTTGAAAATTTATTATTTTATTACCTGTTTCTCCAGTTAAAAGTAATGCAATAGATAACATTTGTATAAATGTTTTGAATTTAGCCAAGCTTGAGACAGGCACCCTAACTTCATTTCTTTTAGCCAAAAACTCTCTAAGGCCTGAAATTAATATTTCCCTAGTAAGAATAACAATAGCTGCGATAACCTCATAATTTTTTATGATTCCATTCATCACTAACAATACCAGTGCTGCTGCAACTAAAATTTTGTCTGCAATTGGATCAAGTAATTCACCTAATTTAGATTCTTCTTTATACAATCTAGCTAACAAACCATCTAAAAAATCTGTGAAACTTGCCAAAACAAAAAGGAAAAAAGGAACTAAATCCCCGACTATTCCAGGTATAAAGAATGATAAAACAAAAATTGGAACTATTATAATTCTACCAATAGTTAATAAATTTGGAATTTTACTTTTCATAATTAATTCTCATGAAAAAATTCATGAATTTTTTTTGCTACCTTTTCCTCAATTCCATCAACAGATTTTAAATCTTCAAAACTTGCAGATTCTACTGATCTTGCAGAACCAAAATGATTTAGCAAGGCTCTTTTTCTGCTTCTCCCTATTCCAGAAATTTGATCTAATAATGATTTACTCAAATTTTTTGATCTTCTAGCCCTGTGGGTACTTATTGCAAACCTATGAGACTCATCTCTTAATCTTTGTAAGAAAAAAAGAGTAGGATCATCTTTTTTAAATTTAAATTTTTTTCCATCATAAAAAAAGGTCTCATCACCCGCATTCCTTTTCTGGCCTTTTGCAATAGATATTATTGGAATTTCGTGAAGGCCCAAGTCATTCAAAGTTTCTCTACTGACAGAGTATTGACCCTTACCTCCATCAATTAAAACTAAATCTGGCAGAGTCATAGTTGTTTTTTCCTCTTTTAAAGCTCTAGAAAATCTTCTTTTTAAAACTTCTTTCATCATACCGTAATC
>CETU01100238.1_pt1 | contig 16983 bp, 16 predicted proteins | sample 356531 | NCBI WGS metagenome assembly CETU01 (sample SAMEA2623488, study PRJEB7988) | marine metagenome | isolation source: saline water (ENVO:00002010), including
GAAGAAATTATCGTAACAGCAACGAAGAAAGAAGAGAGTCTTCAAGACATCTCGGTTTCTGTAACCGTTGTTGACGGCGAATTGATTGAGAAAGCTGCAATAAATTCATTGCAAGATCTTGGTCGATACGTACCAAACTTTTCAGTTTCTGAAAATGCGATATCAACAATTGCAACAATGAGAGGAATCTCAATCGGTGCAAACCAATCGTTTGAACAATCCGTCGGTTTATTCGTAGACGGTGTTCACATGCCTAAAGGCCGTCAATTCAGAACAGGATTGTTTGATGTTGAAAGGGTCGAAGTGCTTAGAGGACCTCAAGGGACTCTGTTTGGTAAGAACACGCTCACTGGAGCAATCAATGTAATATCAGCTAAGCCAGTCATTGGTGACGATGATATTTCAGGACGTGTTTCAATCGCAGCATCCGATGAAGACAGCGGTACTGAAATAGAAGGACATCTTAATATTCCTCTTTCTGATTCTTTTGCTGTCAGACTTGCATTTCAAGATCGTGACAACGATGGACTGATAAAGAATTTATATAACAATTCAACTGGTCCTACAGCTGATGAAACTATGTTGAGATTAAGTGCTTCATATTCACCAAACGATGATCTTAGAATTGACTTTAAACACACGGATGGCGAGCACATCAGAACAGGAAGTACGTCTACGCCTTGGACTTTTGATCAGGCACTGCCTCCAACACCAACGGCAGGACTTGGTTTTGCAGTCATGGGCATATTCTATCCACAATACCTATCAACTGTTGGCACAGGAAATCAATACACTGACGAAAACCTTGGTTTTTCAACTTCACAAGTTTTGGGTAATAACCCTCAAGGAACAGTCACGAACACTCAGGACACATCCATAAATGTGAGTCTTGACATGGATAGTGGCATGAATCTAGGCGTGACTCTTGGACACGTCGCTTACGATTACGTGGATGGACTCGATGCAGACTATGGTCCTTTGGTCCTTGTATCAAGAGACGACTGGTCAGAGTACGACAAAGACAGTATTGAAGTGAGATTGTCGTCCGATTCAAGCCAATCAGTGAGATGGACTGTCGGTGCATATTGGGATTCTCAATATCAAGACATTGACAGAGAAGTTCACATTGATGGAAACCTCGGTGGAGTAGGTACGCAGTTATTCTTAGCTGGAATCCTTCCGACAACGACTATTATGGCATTGAACGCAGCTCAAGCAGCCGGTGCAGGACTGACTAATGTATTACCTTTCCCTTGGGCGTCGCCGCACGGCATTACTTATTTCCCAGGTATGCCTCTTGTTGCAAACCCAGGTTGTGAATATGGAAAATTATTGGCAGGTTTTGGAGCGGGTAATTTCCCTCCATGTTTCTTCCAAACTCAATTCAACCAAATTGGTCGTTTGAGTAACTGGACTCAAGAAACAGACGCAAAAGCAATATTTGGACAAGTCAGCATGGATATTGGTGAAGACATGGAATTGATCATGGGTCTTCGTTATGTCCGTGAAAGAAAAGTCATCAATGCCGATGTTTGTGTGAGTCAGGATACATTGGGTATCAGCAATTGTGCTGGAACCACTACGAATCCTTATCCTGTTGTTTCAGCAATACTTGGATCACTCTTTGATACATGGGCACACGACTTCAGTGACATCCAAAGAGAAACCGATCACTGGTTGCCTTCTTTGCAATTGGAGAGGCGTTTAAACGATGCAAACATGATCTATGTGAGTTACAACCAAGGATACAAATCCGGTGGTTTTAATGCTGCTGATGATCAGAATCCAGCATTCGCTTCTGTTAACGGTGTGAAAACACCATTGAGAACAACTCCAGGAATTGGTTTTGAATATCAAGATGAAACAGCCGATTCAATTGAAATCGGTGGTAAGCATACACTGGCATCAAATCTGAGATTAAACTGGGCAGCTGCACATGCAACCTTTGACGATCAACAAGTATCAACTTTTCAGGGTACTGGATTTGTTGTAGGTAATGCAGCAACATCAACCGTTAATACCGTTGAGATGGATCTTCTTTGGCAGGCAAGCGAAAATCTTAGAGTCGCTGTTTCTGCAGCTTGGTTGGATCCGAAGTATGACGAATTTACAACGGGTGCATGTACTGAAATACAGTATGCATTCTTCAGAGCAGTAGCTGGACCAGCAACTGGTTATACAGCAAATACATTGTCTTCTGCAGTTCATGGTCAGAATCTAACCTCACCTGATGGTAAATGTAGAGCTGTCTGGAACGCTGCTGGAACTTATGCTGGTGGTAACCAAGATTTGTCTAATCAGTGGAACGGAAGTGCTAAGTACAGCGGTTCTGTGATTGTTGACTACACAAACACATTTGCTAATGGAATGGAGTTTTTCGCAAGTGTTGATATGCAGTTCTCTGATACCTTCATTGGTACCGGCGATCTCGATCCTATAGATACTCAAGAAAAACTTGAACTATTCAACGCAAGAGTTGGCATCAGAGCCGACGCTTGGGAGCTTATGGTTTATGGAAATAACATCACTGATGAGCTATATGCAATAGGTATGTATGACACCCCATTACTAGCGGGCGGTCACCACATTTACCAAGGCAATGGCAGACTCGTTGGAGCAAGATTAACTTACGACTTCTAAGTTAAGCTCAAAAAGTTAAAAAGAGGCGATATTTTATCGCCTCTTTTTTTTGTATAATTCATTTATGAAATTTGATTCAGGAACGATGATTCAGAACCCTGCAGAGGGTGCTCCAGTCTTTAAGGCTCTAGAAGATGCAGGTTTTGATGGCGCTTATACTTGGGAAGGAGCCCATGATCCTTTTCTGCCGCTTGTCTCAGCAGCAATGTCCACAGAAAAGATAGAATTATTGACATCAATAGCAGTTGCGTTTTCAAGAAACCCGATGAATCTTGCAAACATTGCTTACGATTTAAATCTGCTTTCAAAAGGACGTTTCATACTGGGCCTTGGTTCTCAAATTAGACCTCATATAACAAAGAGATTTTCAATGCCATGGTCTAAGCCAGCTGCAAGAATGGAAGACATGGTCAATGCCATAAAAGCCATTCTCAATGCATGGCAGAATGAAGCAAAATTAGAACATCGAGGTGAATTCTATACTCATACATTAATGACACCGCTCTTTAATCCCGGCCCAAACCCTCATGGGATTCCAAAAATATATGTAGCTGCCGTAGGTCCGCTGATGACAAAAGCTGTTGCAAGAAGTGCCGATGGTCTGTTAGCACATCCCTTCAGTTCTCCAAAGTATTTAAAAAATGTGACACTGCCCAATATCGAAGAAGGCCTCAAGACTTCAGGCAAGAATCGATCGGACTTTGATTTGTCCATTGCGATCATGACTGGAATTGGTGCAAATGAGGAGTCTCATAAAAAAGCAGTTAGAGCATGCAGAGACCAGGTCGCATTTTATGCATCAACACCAAATTACAAAGCAGTACTGGAACAACATGGATATGAAGATTTGAGTGAAGAGCTCAATCGTTTGTCAAAGCAGGGTAAATGGAAAGAAATGGGAGATGCTATTGACGATGAGGTTCTCAATACATTTGCAGTTGTATCGGAAGATCCAGACGAGCTCGCCAAAGAAATCATGAAAAGATATGGCGATCAAGGACAACGCATTGCCCCTATTTTATATTCTGGTGAACTTGAATTGATGCCAAGTGTTCTTAATGCACTTAAAAGTAATTCTTAAAATATTTAATCGAAGTTAGGTTCTCTTTTTTCAAAAAAAGCTTGAATTGCTTCCAAACTATCTTTTGAGCCATGAAGCGCATTATTCGCCTCAGCTTCTTGTTCAAAAACAGACTCATAGTCATTCGTCATCGCCATTCTCATAACTCTTTTTGTTTCCCTAAGAGACTGGGATGATTTTTTGGATAACGATTCTGCCCATTCAATCGATTTGGTCATTAATTCACCGTCGGAAACGACTTTATTGGCAAGCCCTAATTCTAGACATCTGTCTGCACTGACATTGTTGCCTTCAATCGCCATTTCATAAGCCAGCCGATATCCAACAGTTCTTGTCAGTAACCAGTTGAGACCGCCATCAGGTATTAAAGCTATGTTTACAAAAGCCTGTTTGATGTAAGCATTCTCTGACATCACAACAAGATCGCACGCCAATGCAAATGCAGAGCCTATTCCTGCTGCAGGACCATTAACTGCTGCGATGACAGGTTTGGGCATATTCATAATTTGCAGAAGAGACGGTTTATAGCCGTTGACCAGTCCTTCATAAACCAATCGGTCATTGCTATGGTCGTCCATGCCGGTTGAATCGGATAAGTCTGCCCCAGCAGAAAAACCTTTCCCTTCGCCTGTGATGACTAAAACTTTAATTTCTTTATTGTTTGAGATCTCATTCAGCGCTTCTTGCGTCTCAATGACCATCTGAGTGTCAAAAGCATTTAGCTTGTCTGGACGATTGAACTTCATCGTACAAATTTTGTTATTGGTGGTAATTGAAAGTGTCTTGTGGCTCATATCAATCCTTTATTTAAGAAACATTTCGCCCTTCGTCATCCCAGTAGGGTTCTCTTAAAACTCTTCTCAGAATTTTTCCTGAGGGATTTCTTGGAATGTCGGTTATAAACTCAACCGAGGTAGGGCATTTGTATGATGCAATCTGTTTCTTGGTATAAGCGATTATGTCATCTTCAGAATGATTTATGCCCTCAGCTAAGATTACGAATGATTTAACAGTTTCACCCCACTTATCGTCGGGAACACCGACAACAGCAGCATCAATAATATCTGGATGGCTCATGAGGGCATTCTCTACCTCTGCTGGATAGATGTTTTCACCGCCAGAAATAATCATGTCTTTCACACGATCGTGAATGAATAAAAATCCATCTTCATCAAAGAATCCTGCATCTCCAGAAAAAAACCAATCGTCAACAATGGATTCAGAATTGGCTTCATCTCTCTTCCAGTAACCTTTCATGATGACATCGGATTTAATTTGTATCTCTCCGACATCGCCTTGTTTGCATTCGGTGCCATCGGTATCCACGATTCTGATATCAACCCCCGTGTATGCTTCTCCGCATGATCTAAGCTTACCTTTTTCAGGATCATGAAACTCTGGCGATAGAGTTGTTCCAATGCCAGAGGTTTCAGTCAATCCATAGACTTGCCAGAACTCACAGCCCATGACGTCCATGGCTTTGAGGAGGGTATCCTCAGAGATTGGCGATGCGCCATATACAATTTGTCTCAACGAAGAGAAATCTGTATTCCCACAATTGGGATGATTCAATAGGAATTGAATCAATGCCGGCACCATGAATGCGGTTTCAATTTTCTCGCTGTGAATCAATTCAAGAATTCGTGTCGGATCAGGTTCGGGAATGACAATATTTTTGCAGCCAAAAACCATTCCCATAATAATGATGTTTGAGCCTGCAATATGAAAAAGAGGGGAGAGCACAAAATTGACCGATTTTTCATTCCAGTCCTTTCCCCACGTTTCTTCCACCATCGGTGTAGAAGCAAGTATGTTCTTATTTGTAAGTCGAGCACCTTTGGGAAGCCCTGTAGTCCCGGATGTGTAAAGTTGGATGACGTCGTCATCGTTCTTGCCCTTCAGTTTTGGATCATCGTCATTAAATTTTGACTTCCAAGAATCAAAGCTCTCCCAATCGTCATGTTCATCCATTGCTATAATTTTCTTTACGTGGGTAAATTGATCTTGAATGGATTCAATGAGTGGATAGAAATCTGGACCCACAAAAAGGATCTCACTTTCAGAATCATTGACAACAAAAACAACTTCTGGCCCTGCCAGCCTCCAGTTTAAACCAACGAGAACGGTTCGAGATTTAATCGATCCATATTGGATCTCAGCATAGTCGACTGAATTCTTAGCAAGCACAGCGATTCTAGAATTTGGTTTGCAACCTTCATTGGAAATACCGTTTGCGATTATGTTTGCACAACGATCGTATTCTTTGTATGTCATTTCATCGCCATTCATTTTGAATGCAATATCATTGGCCGATTGCTGCATTCTCCATTCATAGACTTCTAGAAGCGTCTCTTTTGTTGGAAATTTACTCATATATGGTCTTCATTGATTCAATCTTATGTTAATACACTAATCTAAATTAAAAGCACTCTCAAGACCCATGGATGATGTAAAATGTCGACAAGGAGAGATGGCAGAGTGGTCGATTGCGCAGGCTTGGAAAGCTTGTAAAGGTTAATAGCCTTTCGAGGGTTCGAATCCCTCTCTCTCCGCCAGCTTATTTTGATTGCAATTTTTCGATCGGTATAAAGTCAAAGTCAAAACCAAAGTGTTTAGGCCCCATAAGCATCTTTCTAGTAATCATTTCTACCATAAAGATATTATCACTAAAAATTTGTTAAAATATTTCCTTTATCGGATATCTTTTAAAATTATGATTGATCGAATTCTACTATTTTTGCTTGCTTTAGAATATTTACTGTTTGGTTTGTGGGGACACTATGATCCTGTTGGTATGTCAAATATTGTTGGCTTCACATTCAATGAAATAACATCCTATAGTGAGTTCAGAGCGCAATATGCTTTTTTTACTGCATGTGGGATTCTTTCATTTGTAGCTATATTTAAGATTGAATTTAGAGTCGTAACATATTTTATTCTCGCACTACTAAATGGCAGCTTCATTGTTGGAAGATCAATAGGGATATTATTAGATGGACAACCTGATCAATTGTTATGGACTATCTTCTTTGTAGACCTTTTAGTATTTCTAATTTGTTCATGGCGTTATAAAGCGCTTAAAGGGTCCTAAAGATTATCTCCTACAAATTGTAAGGTTCTTTCCAGAGCCAGCTTTGCTGATTCTTCGTGATAATCAGCTCTCATATCGCAATTAAAACCATGTCCCGCATCTTTATAAACATGAACCAAAGCATTTTTATAGGCTTTCTTAATTGCATCGACCGATTCCATTGGTATGGCGTGATCATTTTCACCAAAGTGATACATGATCGGAATGTTGATCTTTAGATCGAGATAATTGTCCGCAATCATGCCCCCGTAATAGCTCACTGCACAATCAAAAGAGAGTCTGGATGCTGCAATATGAGTGAGCATTCCACCATAGCAGTACCCGACAACAGCGGTATTTTGACCCAATTGATTTCTAGCGGCATCAATATCAAGCATTGCAAAGTCGTCATCGAGCCTCATCTTGTAATCAACTCCTTCCTGAATTTGCGTGTAATCAAGCGTGATATTTTTTTCAAAACGATCATAAATTGCTGGAGCAATAACGTTGTATCCATGGGTTGCAAAACGCTGACAAACAGATTGGATATGATCCGTGATACCAAATATTTCTTGAATTAAGACGATGTTGCCAATTGAATCATCTGCCTTAACCGCATAGGCGTCCAATTCATGTCCATCCTCAGCTGTCAATAGAATCCATTCTGTTTCCATAAATACCCCATGATTAAGTTGTTTATCTTCTAGTGATTTTATTAGAATGAAGTTTGATATGAAAGTTGAAAACAAAAGAGTCATCATCACTGGATCTGCAAACGGAATTGGATCATCGCTCGCACGCGCCTTCAGCGAAAGAAATGTGCAGTCGATGATATTGGTTGATTTGGATGAGTCAAACAATTCAACGCTTGCAAAAAAAGTGGGCGGCACAGCCTACAAAGCAGACGTCGGCAATGAGGATGAAATCATAAAGCTTATTGATTATGCAAAACAGAACATGGGTGGCATAGATATCTTTTGCTCGAATGCGGGTATATCCGGTGCTGGAGGACTCTTGAGTACATCAAATGAGGACTGGAACAATATTTGGAACATAAACGTCATGTCGCATATCCATGCAGCTAAACATGCTTTGCCGATGATGTTGGAACAAGGATCGGGTTACTTTATGAATACTGCATCTGCTGCAGGATTGCTTACTCAACTCGGTGCAGCTGGATATTCTGTTACTAAATCTGCAGCCGTCAGTTTTGCAGAGTGGTTAAAGATTACCTACGGCGAAAGAGGGATTGGTGTTTCGTGTTTATGCCCACAAGGAGTTAGAACCCCGATGGTCGAGGATGCACCAGAGATTGTTGGTTCACTGGTCAGCATCGATGGACTTTTAGAACCCGATGTTGTGGCAAATGAGGTGATTGAATGCATTGAAAAAGATCAATTTCTAGTCACTCCACATCCTGAAGTCTTAGAATACATGAAAATTAAAGCCAGCGATCCAGATAGGTGGATTACAGGCATGCAGTCACTCACAAAGCAATTGATAGAGTCTTTTCCTGAGGCAGAAACCATGTTGAAAGATTTAACTTAGGAAGAAGACTCAAGCTGACAAATTACTGATCACCTGAGGCAGAGCATCCACATACCTTTGAACATCGGATAACTTTCCCATGCTTACTCTGGACCAATTGTGAAAATCACCGTATTTGCCTCTGATGAGTATGTTTTGATTCAACATCTCGTCCCTGAATTTATCGGCATCCATATTGCCCAGGTCGACAAGTATGAAGTTTGTCTCAGACGGCAAGTAACTGAGGCCATTGGCTCTCAGACCATTTTCCACAATATCTTTGGCTTCTTTGATCTTGGTTCTCGAAAAATTCATGAACTCTTTGTCTTCATAGGAGGCAATTGCGGCTGAAATTCCTGCCATCGATAGCGAGGCCTCACCGGTGCCATTGAACCTGATTTCATTGATAACATCAGGCTGACCAATCATATACCCAACTCTTTGACCAGCTAACCCGTATATTTTTGAGAATGTTCTAGAGATAGCAACATTGTAACCGCCTTTGACGAGATCAATCATTGAGTTTTTTTCTGGGTCAGATGTCACTTCATTGTAAGCCTCATCGACTACAACCAATGTGTTTTCAGACATTCTTTTTACCGATTCTCTCAGTACCTCGGAATCGAGAATCATTCCAGATGGATTATTTGGATTAACGATAAAAACTACAGAAATATTTTTTCTGCTCATTGATTCCATTGACTTGAGATCTATGGTCATATCACTGTTATCACTCACGCTGATAACTCGAGCACCAGAATTCTTTGCTAAGCTGAGGTGAACATCGTAGGTCAATCCCGTTGATAGTATTGCTCCTTGACGAGCTTTGACTTGTGAGAGGATTGTTAGAGCTTGGGTCGACCCAGCACTGATTGCAATATTGGAATTATCAATTCCATTGTAATCAGCAATCATGGATTTTAAATAATCCACCAAATGATCTGGGTAATAAGCCCCTTGAAAAGAGGAAGTATTTATTGCTTCGATGGCACGATCGCTGGGACCGTAATAATTTTCATTCCAATGAAGTCTCGCCAAGCCATCTGCGGGTCCGTAGTTAATATTCTGAGCATAAGAAGATATTGGAATCACCTTTGCAGACAAGCCAATAGCTGTTATTTGCATTGATTGTTTGATTACATTTCTTCTGGTGATATTCATGACATTCAAAGATTAACTTTTTTTATTATTTAATGCTATATTGAATGTAACTTAAGGGGGGCCTGAGAAGGCCCTCCTTTTTTTTTACTAAATTATATTTGGAGAATGTTATGAAGAAACTAATAATTTCAATGTTTTCATTTTTATCTCTAAGCCTTTCATTAAGTCTGTATGCCATCGAGGCGGATGTATGGGTTTATGAGATTGATGTTGAGAAAATTACCGAAGCAGAAGAACTTTTTAGAGGAGCTATTAAGGTTGGACAAGAAGTAGGACAGAATGTTGGTGTAGGAATGCAGCAAATAGGAAGAGGAGGCGATTTAATTGTACGTTGGTATGATTTTTATGAATCGCCAAGTCAAAGAGCTAAGACTAGATACTCAAGTCCTAAATGGGATAAATACGTCCAAATGTTTTGGGACAGTGAAGTGGTAAAAAGCAATCCTAGAAATTATCAAATGACTTTGATTGATGATGAGATGTGCAATGCGCCGGCAACAGTTCAAGTCTGGGTCTGGAAACCAAAGCCTGGACGATTTAATGAAGCCATTGAGAACTTCAAGCAAAGCAAAGCATTGTTTGAGGCACATGGTTTTGAAATTGATATGTGGCAAGAAGGATTAGGCGGACAAGATAATCTTCAATTTGTCATGTGTTCCCAATCTATGGAAGCTGAAGCAAAATCAATTGAATCACTATTCAATAGCAACGAATGGAAGGCTGCTCAGCCACTTTCACCGCTATACAATTCTGACAATGAGAATTCTGATCTCGTTGGAAGTTTTCAAATGTTTCCACTTCAACTAGATTAATTAAATCAATTAATGGTGCCCTCATTATAAAATGAGGGTACCATTTCAGAGTGTCTGGAAAGCCCACACAATTTCAAAAAAAAGTTTGGAAAGCTATCGATAAGATTCCTTTCGGTCATACCATTACTTATAAACAGTTAGCAGAATCTATTGGAAAACCTAATGCCTATAGGGCTGTTGCCAATGCATGCGGGAAAAACCCAAAACCAATAAAGACACCCTGTCATAGAGTAATTTCTTCAGACGGTTCCATCGGAGGATATTCTGGAAAGGGCGGAGTTGAGAAGAAAAGGGCATTGTTAAAAAAGGAAGGCATTCTTTTTTGATTAAGACGTCCGAAATCAATTAATATGGAGCACTGATTCAGGAGTCACATATGAAAGATTTCAATGGAAAGAATGCCGTAATAACAGGAGCTGCCAGCGGCATTGGATATGCATTGGCAGAAAAGCTCGCCAAAGAAGGAATGAATATTGTTCTTGCCGATATTGAGCAAGAAGCGCTCGAAACCGCTGTCGAAAAGATTTCAGAACATGGTGTAGAAACTCTCGGAGTCAAAACAGATGTAATGCAGAAGAATGAAGTGGAACACCTGTTCAATGAATCCATAAAAGCTTTTGATAAGGTCCACTTTCTATGCAACAACGCCGGAGTTGCCAGCACAGTTTTAGCCGATGGAATATGGGAGCTCGATGACAAGGACTGGGAATGGGTTTTAGGCGTCAATTTTTATGGAACACTTTATGGCCTTCAGTCCTTTGTTCCACACATGATCAAACACAATGAAGAAGGGCATGTGTTGAATACAATATCGTTGGCCGGGATTCTTCCTGGCGAGGCAATTTATGGCGTAAGCAAGCATGCCGCACTAGCACTCAGCGAGTCACTGTGGCAAGGATTGCGTAATGCTAAATCCAATATTGGGGCATCGGTATTATGTCCAGGTTTTGTCAATACCAATATCATAGAGTCAAACCGAAATAGACCGGATCACCTATCATCAGAAAATAAAACAAACTTCATTTTAAAGAAATTAGCCTCAACGGTACTCAAGCGTGGAAAAGAACCAGATGATATAGCCGATGTAACCCTCGATGCGATAAAAAATAATCATTTCTACATATTGCCTCACACCAGTTACGATGAAATGATCAAAGAAAGATATTCAAGGATTCTGGCAAGAACCGAACCTCAAACTGCTGACATGCAAGAAATTCTAAAAGGAACACTCATGGGCGATAAAGGCGAGTGGTGATTTTCTACAAAATTCTTCGATACACAGTTATAGCAATCATTTGTTTGTTCATAGCATTTATTGCTTTGCTCGCTTATTTATTTGTTACTCAGGCAAATATCAAGCAAGTCAACTATATCGAAGGATGTGAATCCGATGAAACATTTACAGTCTATTGCAATTATCAAAACCCCGAAGATCTGGCTGTGCTTCCAGATGGCAGGCACATACTTGTATCCGAATTCGGTGCAATCGTCCCATTAAGCCCTACCAATGTTCAAGGGAATTTGTCTTTATTGGACACGACCGATGGCCGTAAGAAAAATCTAGAGATCGAAATGTCTGACAATGTCTGGGGAGACCCGGAATGTCAGCGAGATAGCATGGTGCTTTCTCCCCACGGCATCGATATTAATGAACGTCTAGACGGATCTTATCAATTGGCCATTGTCAATCATATGCCCACAGAGACGATTGAATTATTCGAATTGAGAGCAATTAATGATGCTTGGTCACTCACATGGAGAGGTTGCGTCAATGCGCCAGTTCACGGCTACTTTAACGATGTCGCACTAAGTTCCAATGGCTCATTTTATGTTTCCCAAATGTACGATAAGAACATATCCCTATTCATGCTTGCTGTATTGGACAATACAAAAGAAGACACGGGTTACGTCTATCATTGGAGAAGACAAAATGGTTTTGAAAGATTAGTCAACACAGACGGCGCTTTTCCAAACGGCGTTGAACTGTCTGACGATGAAAACAATCTATTTATTAATTATGCCTTTGGCAATAAAACATCAAAATACAATTTGATGTCAAACTCGATAGAAGCATCTTTCAGCATGAATGGAATCCCAGACAACATTACAGTCGACGGCGATTACATATGGGTAGGTGCTCAAGATCACAGCGGACTGGATTCGTTAATTTATTGCGGAGTGTTTGCAAAAGATGTTTTTGAAGATCCGATGATCAACCAATGCCCGCTTCCATTTGCAGCTTATCAACTCAGACAATCCGATTTATCACTTGTCAATTCATACAAATACTCAAATACTGTGATGGGCACTGCTACAGTTGCATTATCACTAAACGGACAGCTATATATTGGCACATACCATGGCGATCGAATCGCATCAGTAGAATTATCAAAGGAGTAATTATGAAAGCATATTTATGTCGGGAATTTGGACCGATTTCATCACACAAGATTGAAGACATTGATATTCCTGAGCCTCAGGATAATGACGTGCTTATAGAGGTTTACGCGGCTGGAGTCGCATTTCCAGATGTTCTTGTAGTTCAAGGTTTGTATCAAATTAAGCCTGACTTCCCATTTTCACCAGGCGGTGAGTTTGCAGGAGTTATAAAAAGCATTGGCTCAAAGGTCAAAGGATGGAAAGAGGGCGATCGAGTGATCGGATTCAAAGGCAGTGGAGGATTTTCCGAATATGCACTTTGCAATCAATTCAATATCATGCCTTTACCGGACTCAATGGATTATCTTACAGGCTCAATATTTCCTTTGAACTACGGAACATCCATACACGCCTTTAAACAGCGAGCAGAACTTAAAGAAGATGACAATGTGCTGATAATGGGTGCAGCAGGAGGGCTTGGCATATCGGCAATTCATGTCGCAAAAGCAATGGGAGCAAGAGTGATCGCCGCAGCATCTGAAGATGAAAAATTGCAATTATGCAAAGAGGCGGGTGCCGACGAAACAATATTGTATTCCAAAGATCTTAGCAGCAATGAAGACCAGAGAAAATTTTCCAGTCAAATTAAAGAAATGACGAAGGGAAATGGGGTTGATGTCACCTTTGATCCCGTTGGTGGACACTACGCAGAACCTGCTTTAAGAGCCATGGCCTGGAAGGGCAGGTATCTCGTCATAGGCTTTACATCAAGTATTCCAAAGATACCGCTTAACCTGGCTTTACTGAAAGGGTGTCAGATAGTGGGCGTATTTTGGGGGAGTTTTTGCATCAGAGAAGCAATGTTGAATGCACAAAACTTCAATGATCTATTCGAGATGCACGCAAAAAAGAAGATCCAACCCAAGGTTGAAAAAGTATACTCCCTCGATGAGACTATTGCTGCTATTGAATCGCTTGCAAATAGAGAAGCCAAAGGGAAAGTTGCAATCCAGATCAAAAATGGATGACCTCTAAATTTAAATATTTCATTCTCTTCTATTTAACGACACTCAATATTCTTAGTTTTGTTGATCGTCAGTTACTTGCCAGTTTCTCAAATTTTATAGTTCCAGATTTAGGACTCAGCAATACTGAGTTTGGGATACTCACGGGATTGGCATTCATCATCTTTTACTCGATCATGGGCGTGATCATGGGAGCCATTGCAGACCGTGTACACAGACCCAAGTTTATGGCACTTGGTGTTGCACTTTGGTCACTATTAACCGCTGCAACCGGCATGGCCAAGGGTTTCTGGATGTTACTACTGCCAAGAATATTTATTGGTGTCGGGGAGTCAATTCTTACACCAACTGCAATTTCTTATATGTCAGACTATTTTCCAAAAACTAGAATGGGTTTTGTGGCTGGATTTTACTATATCGCTGTTCCAGTCGGCGTTGCTTTGTCTTTTTTTGTTGCTGGATATTTAGGACCCATCTGGGGCTGGAGAAACTGTTTTTATGCTCTCGGTGCACTTGGTTTGCTGTTGGCTCTAATTACATATATTTTCAAAGAATCGGACAAACGAACAGAAGAATTGCTATTAAAGAATAATCAGACAATCGTTAATATGGATATTCTCAGGGAATCATTGAGTGAACTCAGAGGAATAATAAAATCCAATTTGTCACTGAGGTTAACCATTTATGGCGGTATAGCAGTTAATTTTATTTTAGGAGCCACTGTCTTTGATCAGTTATGGTTGGTCAATGACAAAGGTTTTGACCGAGCTGAAATACTCTTAATCACAGGGGCAATTGGACTTCCAGCTGGGATACTCGGGAATCTCTTTGGCGGCATAGGGAGCGATTATTACGTCAAAAAGACAGGCAACGGTAGACAGCTATTTTTATTTTGGTGTTTGTTGATATTCACGCCTTTTATACTTTTTTATCGTCTCACAACCGACACTTCAACTTTATTTTTTTCCCTCATGTTCTTGGGATTTTTTCAATGGGGCACATTCTACGGCCCCATTACATCGGCAGTGCAAGAAATGGCTCCGGAGAAACATAAGGCCCTCGTTTTGGCTTACTATATATTCATGGTCAATCTAGTTGGGCTTGGATTTTCAACGACAATGGCTGGTGTTATGATAGATGCCTTGATCCAGTATGGAATTGAAAAACCATATTCGATAACGATTCTAACCTTTCAATTGCTTGCAATATTTTCTTTGCCAGCATTTTATATAGCAGGGAAGAATTATAAATCAGTGAATAAAGGAGCCGCTTGATGTCATTAAAAGGACAAATGCCATTTCTTAAGGACCACGAAGGTGTATGGGAAGGATATTATCGTTATTACGATCATAACGGTCTAAAGATCGACGAGCATCGTTCAAGGCTTCTATGCCGAGTTATCAATGACACCGATTATCATCAAACCAATTTATATCGATGGAAGGACGGCAAATCTGAAGACAGAGATTTTCCAGCTGAAATAAAAGACAATCGATTAGTCTTTAAAGGACCGATAGATGGATGGGCTGCAAAAGTAGATTTGGATGAGTATCAACGAACACTATTGCTGTATTGGGAAAGAACAAATGAACCTGACCTTTACTTGTATGAAATGATTCAAGTGAGCAATAATGGAAACAATCGAGCAAGAACATGGCACTGGTTTCAAAATGGGATACTTGCTAAAAGAACTCTAATCGATGAAGTCAAATTGACCAAAGATTGGTCTGGTTATGACGGTAAAAACCCTAGCTACGAGGACATCCTGAAAGGCGTCTAAAGGAGTTATGAAAACTCCAATTCATCATCTTTGACTTTGCCGTATCTTAAGCTGACTACATCCTTTGTGTAATTTTGAGTGTTTCTCCAAGGATCTCTATTGCCTTGTCTAGGAAATAGATGAGTGGATCTAGTAACGTATCCAGAATTAAAGTCCAGCCATGAACCTTCTTCACCGACTTCTGAGGAGGGCGTTGGCGTGGCAATACAGTAGCCATTTTTATCCATGTAATTAAGTATTTTGCAGGTGTACTCAGCAGTTAGGTCTGCCCTTAATGTCCACGAGGCATTTGTGTAACCAAACGTCCATACCACATTAGGAACGTCACTAACCATCATGCCTTTGTATGTCATGGTCTTAGAAATATCAATGATCTGATCGTCTACAGAGATTTCGATATTGCTGCAAACCATCAATTTGAGACCAGTTGCAGTGACGATTATATCTGCTTTCAGTTCGTCACCTGACTCGAGTTTAATTCCATCAGGTGTAAATGAGTCAATTTGATCAGTGACAACTGAGGCCTTACCTTCATTGATGGCGTTAAACAAATCCCCATCAGGAACAAGGCAGAGACGCTGCTCCCATGGGTTGTAAGAGGGGGTAAAATGTTTATCCACATTGTGCTCAGGGTCGAGTTTTTCTTTTACAACTCCGATTAAGAAATCTTTGATTAATTTGGGGTCTTTTCTTGCTCTTTTGAAAAACCACGACTGCAATTGGATGTTTTTCCACCGCATCACAAAATAAGAGACTGTTTTCCCCATGAATCGTCTGAAGAAAGCCCCTATGGGATCTATATTTGGTCTAACCATATAATACGTAGGCGAACGTTGAAGCATTGTGATATGTCTTGTTTTATTGGCCATTGAGGGAATTAACGTTACTGCAGTGGCACCACTGCCAATCACTACGACGTTTTTATCCTTATAATCAAGGTTCTCTGGCCAGTGTTGTGGGTGGATAATTGTTCCATTGAATTTATTTTGCCCATTAAATTCTGGTTCGTGACCCTTCTCATAGTCGTAGTAGCCGACACAAAAATAGAGAAAATTACACGTGATTATGGTCTTGCTATGATCATTTTTATTCTGATAAGTCACATACCATTTCGATTCACTGGATTTCCATGACGCTTTGATCACATGAGAATTAAATTGAATCTTGTCTCTGAAACCATTCTCATCGACGACATCATTCAAGTAATCAAGAATGGCACTGCCTCCCGCTACCAAATTCTTCCCAGTCCAAGGTTTAAATCGGAATCCCATGGTAGTCATATCAGAGTCTGAACGGATACCGGGATATTTGAATAAATCCCAAGTGCCTCCAAGTTTTTTTCGAGACTCAAGAATCTTAAAGCTTTTATTTGGACATTTAGTCTTTAGATAATATCCAGCACCAATTCCGGAGATTCCAGCTCCAACTACTAATACATCTATGTGTTGTTCATTCATTTCAATGGTTACTTCTAATTGAGAAGATTGTAATATATCTTAATCCACTGT
>CETU01103500.1_pt1 | contig 16878 bp, 5 predicted proteins | sample 356531 | NCBI WGS metagenome assembly CETU01 (sample SAMEA2623488, study PRJEB7988) | marine metagenome | isolation source: saline water (ENVO:00002010), including
GACAGGAGTGAAACTACAGTCCTAGCTAAAGCATGCCGAGATTTGGTAAAAAGAACTGGACGTAAAGCTGTAGCAATCACTGCAATGTCCCTTTCAAATAGAATGTTCACTGAACATATCGACCCTAAAGATGACCGTATCCATTCTTTGAAAGATGATGAATGGAATCAAAAGATATTGGAATTTTTATCTGAAGGTAGGCTTGAGGATGTTGGCCAACTCTCAAGAACTATTCAGCGACAGATACGTGTTCAAAAAGTGGTTAATTTCAAGCCAATGTGGTGGTTATCTGCAATGAATGATAATCGAAATAATTTGACTGGTAATGTTCTAGCATATGAGGGAATTCACGGCGCAGGTTGTGCTGTGGTAAATCTCAATCCTACGCCCTCTGGATTTGGTGACAAAGAATATGATGAAGATGATGTTGAAATTTTTGCTGGTGAAAGGGGCGTATTGGACTCTAACACACAACAAGAAAGTAAGATAGAAACAGACGATGGACCTGCTTTATGGGAGCCAACTAAGGCTGAAGGTTCAGTTAATACAGATGCTGCTCCAAAACCCGTTGGTGCATATCCGCATGCAAGAAGAGTTGGTGACTTGATTTACTTGTCAGGAGTGGGTCCAAGGCAGCCTGGAACTAATGAGATTCCTGGTGGGCCAATTCATGACAATAGCGGTAAACCTCTCAACTATGACATAAAAGAACAGACTCATGCTGTTGTCAATAACATCGCTAGAATTCTCGAAGAAGCTGGTTCATCACTTGACAAAGTTCTCGATGTGACTTCTTTTTTAGTAGATATGGATCGTGACTTTCAAGGTTACAATGAAGTTTGGGCAGAAACCCTTGGTAAAGTTGGACCTACTAGAACTACCTTAGCAATAAGGGCTTTACCAACACCAATTGCCGTAGAGATGAAGGTTATCGCCAGTATTTGAATTACCGGATTTCGGACATAATCCTTAGATTTCTTTAGTAATCAATAACTACCTTCGTTTGTTACCGCCCAATATTGATAGGTATTTGGTAGAAATACGGTAATTTACCAAAATGAGGTGAGATTTCAATGGACATAAAATCAACCGCAGACAAATTGCTGAAGGGTGATGTTTCGGGCGTTGTTGATGATGTTAAATCAACCATCAAAAGATCATTGACATTAGTTGGAGTAATTATTGTCACTGTAGCCGCAAGTATTGGCTCAGGGTTATTTGTCCTTCCTTCTTTTGCTGCCTCAGTAATGGGTCCAGGAATATGGTTGGCATTTTTACTGGCCGGAATCGTGTTTTTACCTGGTGCTTTGTCAAAATCAGAACTGGCTTCTGCAATGCCAGTAAATGGTGGTGCATATGTTTACCTCGAACGGTCATTCGGACCAATTATTGGAACCATTAGTGGTTTAGGATTATGGGCTTCATTTCTACTGAAATCTGCCTTTGCATTGATTGGTTTTTCCGCTTACATGTATGCGGTAACGAATTATCTTGACATATCTACTAACGCTACGTTTGTTATCATGTCTGCACTAGCATTGATTACTATACTCAATATCTTTGGTATTAAGAAAGTCAAAGCATTTCAAACACCAATCTTGGCATTAACTACAATATTGATTTTAGTCATATGTTTCATCCAATTATTCGATGCAAGTTTTGATTTTTCCCGCCCCATTGATGGAGCATTTGACGTTTCAAGAGATGACCCAGTATTGGTCGCAGAGGCTGCTGCGTTAGTCTTTGTCGCTTATGCAGGAATATACAAAGCAGGGGCTTTGGGTGGAGAAATTAAGGAACCAAAAAAGAATCTACCTGCTGGTATGCTATTATCTCTACTACTGATTACTTTGCTATATGTGGTTGTTACATTCATTATGATGGGGGCTGTAGAAGGCGAATGGTGGGTTAATTCAGATGGTAGCCCAAGAGAAGATCCGATCTTTGCCTTCGTAGATGCTGTGGCATCGACTGAAATTGGCATTGCTATGGCGCTATTAGCTTTTCTTACAATGATTTCAGGTGCTCTATCAGGATTATTGGCTGCATCAAGATTCTTGTTTGCAATGGCCAAGGATTGTCTTTTACCAGATAATTTAAGTGAAACAAATGAGAAATTTGGTACTCCTCATTGGTCAATTATTATTACAGGTGTTGCAATGGGAATTTGCATCCTAACATTACCGGTCAAGGATGTTGCTAAATTAGCCTCAGGATTCCAAATTATGGTCATTGTAGCCTTGAATGCTTGTGTTATTATTCTAAGAAGAGAAAATCAAAAACACGAATGGTACCAACCAGAATTTAAATCTCCATTGTACCCATTTGTCCAGGTCTTTGGTATAATTGCGGGCGCAATTCTAGTCTACTTGATGGGTTCTAAAGCCATAATTGGAGCATTAGCCGCCATAGTTCTTGGACTTTCTACCTACAAAATTTATGGTGAAAAGAACTACAAGAATTTGGAAAATACAAGTTTGGAATCTGAATGAATTTCGAAAATTTCACGAAACTCTAGTCCAAGAACCATCTGGACCAACATTCCAATATTGAATTTCACTACTGACATCAACGTACCAGCCGCTAGCACCTTGCTGGCTGGCATCTATTGCTTGCATAACTCCTAATCTACCAGCTTCAACTGCTAATCGTGTCTTTTCTTGAGGAGATAGTGTTGGCGCCATATTGGTATTCTGATTTGGTGGTGCTGATTGAGCAACTGCTGCTTCTTTTGGCTCCTCTTCGGAATAATCGTCTTCATCATCATCATAGTAGTCTTCATCATCATATTCGTCATCGTCAAACCAATCTCCATCTTCTGGTTCATAATTTGCTCTACGCACCAATACTACCATTGTTGTCAAAATCAAACCAAGCAATACTGCTGCAATTGTCATGGCAGTATTTGTCGAACCAATAGCTCCGCCAAGCAGAACAGACTCAACATCAAAGAATGCTTGAGTAACTAAACCATTCCAAGTAATGCTGCAAGATCGGTCTAAGCCAGATTTTGAAATTTCCAATTCCCAAGTATCAGATGTGATAAATTTGTCAGGACCAGAGGTACAACTAATGGTTGTGTTTTCAGGCTCAACTGGTACTTTGTTATTGTTAATATCTACTCCATATACACGCAATAAAGCGATATCCCCTTGCTTGTAATCCTTACTCTCTATTTCACCAAACAATTGTATGGCTTGACCTGGATTAACTATCAATGGAATAGTATGCTCTGCATTATCTTGAGAAATTGTCAAGCTATACTCTCCTGACACATTTCCGGTAAAAGTCCAGTATCCTCTACCTGCAATCGATGGAACAAATTCACCAATTGTTGAATTTAGGTTTGTTGATACTGATTCTGCAGGAGCAAGATTATTTCTTGAATCAGAAATTTGAATGAAAATATCTGATTCTACTCCTGATTCAACTTCAAAGCCTGACTCTTGATTAGTGATTATTTGTCTAGCTTCGCCTGCAGAAACTGTTAGAGAGACTATAGAAAATACTCCGGCTGCATTAGCTTGAATCTCATGACTACCAATAGTTGTAGGAATCCAATTATAATCCAGTAAAGACATGCTCAATGTTTGATCTTCGCCATCGATTGTCCAATTAACAAATATATCACTAAGTTGATTACCATAAGAATCAAAGAACCGAGGATTCAAATCAAATGGGACATCAATAGGAATCTTTTGACCTTGCCCATTCAATTCAATTACAGCTAGTTCTCCAAAACCTACTTGCTCGATAGATTGAGATTCGAATAAAATACCAGATGCCTCGTCAAACCAACTTCCTCTAACCGCAAATGCTCCAACTGAGTCTGGGATTAGAGTGTAGTAATCTTGTTGAGAAACTAATGTTGACTGATTACCAATCAAAACCTCTACCGAACCATTAACGTTCCAAGTATTACCTGCTAAGTCATAGGCTTGAACTACAACTGTTGACTGTTGCCCAACTGCAAGGTTTTGAGGAGTCATTTTTATTCTTGTATCTATTGCAAGACCGTGTTCAACTGTTACAGAAGTTGTTGAAATAAAACCTGAGTCATCCATAGAGATTGTTTGAACTCCCATAGTCATAGGAGTCCAATACACTCTGCCATTTTCTTGACTTAATGTTCCGGAACTGACAGTGAAATTAGTAATTGGCGGAGTAATTAAGCCAGAGAAGCCAAGATTATCTGTACGGAAGGAAGCAAGTTCATACATCTCACCAGCATAATACACATCGTCATTAGGAATTATTGCCAATGAAGAGGCTGTAGCATCAGCAGGCACAACCCTAATTGTTCCAGTACCAGAGACAGGCCCTGCAGAAACTGTAACATTCCACACACCTGGATTTGAAGCATAGTAATAACCTGTATTGTTAATACTTCCATTCTCTACAAACCACAATTGTGAACCTGCAAGAGTTGTATCCATGGAATAGCCATTAACATCTACCAAATTTGGCTCCAACTGTAATGGTGAGCCGCTTCGAACCAAGATATCATTGGCAAAAATGAATTCATAAGGCGATCCTGCGACAACTTCAACAGTTGAAGTAGCCTCCATTTGATATAACCTAGCAGTCAGTTGATAGCTTCCAATATCAAGTGGAATCCACACTGGATTGCCTTGACCAAAGTACTCTCCATCAATACTCCATGCTGCTTGATCAGTTGGATTTGGATTTCCTCTCGCATCTATCAAATTTGCCGTAAGAATATTGTTTTGTAGAACTTGCCCAGTAGCAATTGAGATTTCAAGAGATTGTCCAATCCCAGGATTAACTGTGATGTTAAACTCATCCGTCAAATTAGTGTGCCTGGCTTGTATAGTAATTACTCCAGAGTTCCATGGATAGAAAGTACCTTCATCTGTAATTGTACCATTAGTGGAAGACCATATTATGTTACCAGCAACTTCACTATTTACCGAATCATATAATTTAGCTGAAAAAGTAACTACTTCATCAGCGCTCATAATATATGTCGGTGATGTAATTTGAATTCTTACTGGGGAACTACTTGGCATAATTGTAGAATTATTTTCAGATAAATGGTCACTATCGAGATCAACTGGCATCGTGCTAAGTAGCATCAATACAATGATAGAAATCGGCAGTAGTTTTCTAAACACATTTACACATCCTATTACTCAGTCCATTCTATCCAATCATCGGATTCTACCTCGCGGTAATACCAAACACCATCTTCGGTTTGACCCCATTCTGTACCATCTTCTTCAACACGATAATCAGCCATCCAACTTGTATCCTCTTCCTCAACTTCTTCCTCAACTTCTTCAACTTCTTGTTCTGGCTCCGTTTCTGGTGGTTGAGGTGGTGGTGTAGAAACTGTTGGTGCTTGACTAATTCTTGGTTGAGAGAAATCCCTTGAAATTGATTCTTCATCATCTCTATAATAGTCTTCATCATCTTCGTCATCGTAGTAATCTTCATCGCCACGCACAAGTCGAATTACGAAAACAAGTAAAGCGACGGCAATTAGACCGATTAAGCCTGCTCCAACATAATAAAGTGGGCCACCAGCAGCAAAGAATCCTGCTATATTCCCTTCAACATTGTAAATGAATGTCTCTGTAATTGAACCGATTACGATTGTAGCCGAATGTTCTCCTTCATCAAGAGTTTCTAATTCCCAAACTCCGTTACCCAAATACTTCACTTTTCCTCTATCAGTAGAATCAATTCTTGCGGAATCAGGCACAGCAATTCTATTCCAATACTCATCATAAGCTTCAACTTCAACTGTTATAGATTCTAATTGTTCTAACTCAGTAGTACTAATATTGCTCTTTATATTCTTAACAACGCTCAATGAGAATACTTCGACATTAACCGATGAAGACAGAGTCAAATACTCTGCAGTCAATGTGTAATTTCCAGCAGATCTGCCGTTAAATTGGTACAATGCTTCAGTATCTGTTGCATTAATGTTGTATGCAGGACCATTATTTTCAAACCAAACTACAAGTTGAGGGAATTGATTACCATCTGAGTCAGTTCCAGTCACTTGTAAATCAACAAAATTACCAGCATCTTGAGTTGTCACTGACTGTTCTAATGTCAAAGATACTGGCACGCCATGACTCACTGAAATATCAAAATTAGCAGTCAAATTAAAGCCTCTTTCATTTATCAAAAAGGCACTAATTTTCCAATCCCCAACTTCAGTAGCATGCCAAATAAGTGCATTTTGTAACATCTGATCTGAAATATCCTCAGAAGTTCCCGCTTCCAAATCATATAGAATCCATGCTGGTTGCATATTAGTAATCTGATTCAGATTTGTATCACTTGTAGAGAAGCTGAATTGAATAAATTCATCAGCAGTTATTTCATATGAGCCAACTGAACTGAATTCAACACCATTGCTATCAATTGAATCTACTACAAAATTTTCCAAGTCTCCAACTGACACATATACAACAAAATTATCAGAAATAACTACATCTAACTCTGTATGTTCGACATAAATAGTATATGGTGTAGAAGAAGACATAGTTGGTGAGAAAGTTATTTCTTGTGAATAATTACTACTCAAAACACTTTCATCTGCGAAATTCGGGTGGAAGAATGACCAATTACCATCTATTAGCCATTGATTACCGTTGGAGTCTAAAGCTTTAATCGAAGCAGATATTTGCTCATCTGCAGTTATCATGAATACATCACCGTTGGAGACTTCATCATAGATCAAAATGTCCATTTGGTTTATTTTACCCCTGGTTACGAATACTTGAATTGTTTCAGTAGAACCTTGATAAAATGCTGAAATCGATTTGGTACCTTGTAGAGTTGGCACCCATGATGCTGGAAGACCTGTTACAACTTGACCATCGGCAACCGAAGTCCAGTTTTCAATCGGTAAAATCACCGCTAATCTATTACCTCTAACATCTATTCTTGTTGTGTTCAAATACAGAATTTCATCAGCTGATATTGAAGTTGAAGACGCTTCAAGTTCGAATGAAGCAAAAGCCCCATGAGTCACATCTACAAGAATACTATCCACCAAACTATTTTCTGATACAAAACTAATAGTTGATTGACCTACTAAATTCCCAGTATATTCACCGATTAATACTTCTGTAGTAGGAGGTGATGTGTGTGGAGTTGGTGTACTGTATTCTATGATTTCACCGTCAGAGACACTTAATGTATAATCTCCTACATCATCAAACCAAACTATATTTGAATATTGATCAAAAGCTGTGCCAAAAATATCACAACTAGTATCTGCGTGAATTATGTCGCCACATCCGGACAATTCTACAAGCACTGGCGCCCCTGGTAATACCTCAACTTGAAGAGTCTCTTGTAATGTGTTTGACGAACCAACCCATTCAGCAGTAACTGTATGAATACCCGCAGAATAGGGTGAAAATAGTCCGCTAGAATCTATTGAACCATTGCTTGAGAAAAAGGAAATTACTTCATTGGTGACTAAGTTTCCAAACTGATCTATTGCATATGCAGATACTTGTAATGTATCATCTGCCGTTATTGTTGCAAAGTTAACATCCGAAGTTTGATTGAGAGATGCAAAAATTTGCATTGGCATTCCTGGTTCAATCATGATTGCATAGTCAGTACAGATTATTCCATAACAGGCTGAAACTACTTGCATTCCAGAAATAGTAGGAGAAAGTACAGCACTTTGAGTGGTCTGATTAGGTGTAATTGACCCTGATGTAGTGCTCCATTCAATTTCTGCCATATTTGGGATACCTCCTGTTATAGCTTGACCATTTGAATCAAAGGCTTGAACGTCAAATGAATATGAACCATCTGCATTGTAATTGACCGTTTGTGAAGTAATATTCAAAATTGAAACATTAGTATGTAAAATCTCTAATTTTGGTCTGAGATTAATATCAGAATAATCGCTCGAGTAAACTGATACATAACCATCAAAATTACCGCCAGTACTTATTGGGGTACCCCGAATTAAGAATGTCAGTACATCACCAATTGATTGGCCGTACTCTCCTACATCAAAAGAAAACACAGTATCTAGAGAGTTATACGTTTTGACATCTAATGGTTGGGAAACAAAATCAACACCTGGCTGAGGCCCAGGGTTAATTCCAGTATTATTCCAAGTCAGCGTCATCTCATCCCAATTTGTGTACAAGAATTCATGGATCGAAAATTCAACTTGGTAAGCACCTCCAGTTAAATCCCAAGATTCAACAAATAAATTAAGCACAATTGAATGAATAGATTGTGAATTACTGTCGAGGGGTATTTGGCTCGTATCTACTGATATAATTGCATCACAAATTGAATTGATGGTATTTTGACACCCTCCACCAATTTCAAGATTATCTCCCACTCCATAATTAACATCAAGATTACTGTCAGTAATCCATGTGTCGTAAAAATTGATGTGGTTGAAGTCTAATATTTCGCTTGAATCTGAAAAGGCATAAGTTAGTGTTCCATCTTTATTGTCGAAGTTATCAGGATTTCCTAAGCCAAATATCCACTTTGGTGAGGGAGGCCCTGGTATTGATTGATTATAGCACTGAACCCACCACTCATAAGATTCACCGGGTGAAAATATCGAACTGGTGAATGTGTTGCCACTAAATCCACTATCTATTAATGAGTCAAAGACTAATAATCCAGATTCAGTATTAATGAATAATTTATACGATGTAGCAGAAGAAACCTGTGTCCATTCTAGTTGTACTGACTGGACTGAATTAATTGGTAAATTACTAACATCATACAAAATTTCACCGTCACTTGGAGATATTGGTAGCGGTTGACTCGGTGGCAAATATTGATTGATATTCTCAATATAGGTTAAATTAATTGTTGGCTTCATTCCATTTATTGATTCTGATGAATGGAATTCAATGAAATTATTTTGTCCAGAAACCGCAGTTAATTTAAACGACAATGTATCATTATTTGTGAAAAAGTTTGTCTGCCCAAGATATGTTAAATCCCAGGAAACTAAGTTACCACTAGTCCCAGTAATACTTGTTCTTGTAATTTCAGAAGTTGAACAAGTAGGAGTTGATTGATAACTAATCAATGATTCTTCGAAACCATCACAAGCATAAACAGATACTGCTATTGGTGATTGAGTTATCATATTTGAGATTACTTCCAATTCTAAAGTCATAGATATAGGTGTAGCAGTTGGAACGAAATACAATTCCGATAAATTATATTCGAAATATGCTTCAAACACTCCTCCTGACGATGGATTTGTACCAACGCTAATTGTAGGGGATTGTCCCAAATTTAGGTTGTTAGATGAATCAGTAGAAGCATCAGATACCATCGGGTTATCTCCTGTAAGAGTAAAAACAGAACCTCGTGAAAGTTCAACTGTATAATTTTCGTAGCCGTCAAAAATAGCTTGGTTCTCTGGGATTCGATAATGATAAATTGGAGAGTAATGTCCAATTCTATGCTCTTGATCTACTCTAAATCTCCAATATTGCCATTGATCACCGGCATTTGACTCAATTTCATCAATATCAGTATAATTGAATAAATTCAAGATTGAATCCCAGGAATAATTTTCGACATTACTAGTACTTTGAACACAATCTAGCCAGCGAATCTGAGTACCATGGCATAGATTTATTGTTGTATGATTTGAAACTGGTTGAGAAACTTCGAAAGAAATATTATCAGCACCAACTAATGATGGTGATGATTCGTTCCATAAAGTTGAGCCGTTGGCCGGGCTAATTAGAGATACAGTTGGCGGCAACCATGATTCAACAGTTCGGTATTGGATAGATAATTTTGGTCGAAGTGAAATATTTGTATTTTCACTATCAGCAAAAATGTAACTGCCCTCAACAATCCCTGTTGGAGAATTAAACACCTCAGGTTGCAATAAAATCGATGCTACATCTTGATTAGATTCTACTGTTAACTGTAATATGCGGGTGACATTCCAAGAGAAAGTCCCAATTGAGTCAACATATACCATAGAGTCTGGTAAATCAGAATCTGCGCCTCTTAATGCCCCACTATTTATCCACTGAACTCCTGAAGAGGAATTATCCCAAGTGGAATTTTCATCCCAGTTGGCTAAAATCCTAGATGCTGAGATATCAACTGCTCCAGAACCGTTGACTGCTGTTAATTCTAAATCTGCACTAATTATCTCATACACACTCGGTAGAGTAAGTGTGGACAAATTAAAACTAACAATAGATGTTATTGAGGATAAATTGCTATTCAAAATTGTGCTATTTCCTACTCTTATTCCTCCGGTATCATTGCTCTGATATGGATTTCCTTCATCAAGATAAATGTCTGAGGTAGCAGAAGGATAATTTGTTGGTGGGAATAAACTTCCATCTTGAATGTAAATAGTTGCGTCTGTCTGATTTATTTCTTGACCAATTGAATTAGGTATAAAATACATTGATTGGTTACTACGTTGGCCTAACATTTCTTGTTCAATTGGTTGTACAGACCAATTTATTGAATTTCCAAAATTAATATCCTGATCCGGTGTAAAAGATAGTGTAACTAAATCGAACAACTCGGGATTCACTCTCGAATCAAACATTAAATCTCCTTCCATATCGTTGTTAGGGTCTAATTGGAAGAAAATCCGCCATGCATCTGGAGTTGATACACTACTTTGAGGCAAAGACCAGGTAAAGGTAGGCCTCAATTCAGGTAATATTGCATGGGAGGTTTGATTAAAGTAAATTTGTCCATCGAGCGGTAGAATAGTCTCAATGATATCAGAAGGAATTGTTCTCTGACCTTCGACCCATGTCATGTTTATTGTTGGTTTCGTGTTGGAGAAATCTGATGAATAGAAATACACCAACTGACCAGGCAAATCTGTATCTGAGTAAATCATCAAAGACAAACTTGTCCTACCTTCGGCCAGCGCTCTTTGAGCTATTTGTGTTATATTCCACACATTCTTCCCTACTTGAGACATTACTATGTCAAGAGGTTCAGAAACATCAGAACCTATTCCTCGCCCACCTAATTCACTCCAATTATTTGTTGAATTATATCTAAAGTTATTAGCGTTTAAATCCCAAGGAGTTAGAACTTCTCTAACAGCTAATCTAACATTAGCAGATGAAAGTGGAGTTGCCTCAAGAGAGAACATTGCCGAAGTTAGAGATGCATTTTCTGGATGCATTGCTAGTGGTATTGGTACAGAAATTAACATTGAATTATTAGCACCATCAGCCAATCTTCCTACACTCAAAATTGATTCGGTTTCTCCATTGACAATATCTAATGTACTTCTGTCATTGATATGTAAATCTGCAAAATTTATCATTTGTTGATTGGAAAAAGCACTACCATGAGAATATTCAGTAGTAAATGAATTGTGTGTGAGTGGGTGGTAATTTAAATCCGGTAGGAAAAATGTGAAACTTTGTGACCACTCGCCAAGTTGGAAGGTATTCGATAAACCTCTAACCCTCCAGTACCAGACCTTACCAATATCTAAGGAACTTTGCAACTCATATTCGCATCCAGCAATATCAAATCCTGGGTCATTCCAAGAAGTAATTGAACGCTTGTCAATGGAATCAAAATTGCTGGATGAATCAATTTCAATCGCCCAGCCAACAATTGGCATCGGACTATTATTATTCCATGACAAATCTAAGTCTATGTCAGTTTCTAGGGTGGAATTATTTTTGAAAACCCATTCGCCATCAGCAGGACTTTGCGCAGTTGGAGGTGTAGGCTTTTGATTAGAACCTAAAGTAAAGATTATCTCTAGTTGGGGCTGATCTTGTGAGTCTTGGCTCAAAGGTGAATTGAATATTGCAGTAGAACCGTAATAACCCGGCATAATTTCTAACATAAAATTAAGATTTTTTCCATCTCTCATCGAATTTTGGACTGAACTTGTCACATTCCAAACAGTACAACAATTAGAGGCTACAGAGGAATTACTCAACAGATTAACTCGGTCTAAGGTTCCCGTTGCCCCAGGCGAATCCCATTGAATTCCACTAGATGATTCAATCCAAGTCACTTCTTGTTCGTTCCAATCATCTGACACTAATTCCCATACACCTACATTAGGAGAATTAGTTGATGAAACTGTAGTCATAGTTAGGTTAGATGAAATTACTGCATAACCCTGAGGTAGAAGATAACTTTGTAAATTAAGGCCTAACAGAGCATTATACTTTCCAAGTGACATTGTATCTGCGATAAATATGTTAGAATAACCGTAACTATTGGTGGTTGGAGAGTTACTGGCAATAGAACTAAACTTAAATCCAGGAATTGAATTTACATTTGAATCTACTGAGTTATTTAGAATAAATCTAAACATATTGCCACCTAGCCATTCAGATTCAAGGGTAGAAATAAACAGTGAAGAAGCATTCCAATCCCCTATTCTACCATCTCCGTCAACCTGCTTTATCCTCCAATGATAAATGTCTCCTTTAGACAATTGATTTGATGAAGTAAATGTGTAATTTTGTAAAGCTGTAAGAGATGTTAATGATAGATCTCTACTATCTAAGTCTAAAATAACGTCTCTAAATAATGGATCGTTCGATACTTGCAAAAAGTAATCCATAAATACTCCATCTGAAGATTGCCATTCTAACTCAGGCGTTGTATCGCCGCTTAAATTGTCATTTTCAATTTCCCAAACAGGTTCTGTGTTTATTGGAGAAATTAGTTCTACATCTGGAATTGATTGATTCGCAGTCCATGAATATGTCAAACTCACACTTGGTGTATTTCCAGAAACTCCTTGAAATTCGGACGAAGCAAATTTAATTTCTTCCAGTTGAGATGGTGGCGAATCATCTGGTAAAAATCCAGTTAATACATAACTCAAAGGAACATTAGAAGATTCATCTAGATGTTTTTGAAGTGAATTTTGGATATCAAAATCAAATGTATTTGAGGCTGAATTAGAATCAATATTTGATTGTTCAGATGACCCAATTTGATTTAGCCCCCCATTAGCCCATTGTTGACCAATTTTACCATAGTTCCAAGTAGCCTCAGACTCACTCCACAAGGAATGCTCAATTGGGTGTAAAGAAAGAGTTGGCCCTTGAGAAGTAACTGTTTGTCTGTCCAATTCCAGTGATGCAGAAACTATAGTCGCATTGCTATGAATGCCTAGCATATTAAAATTGATTTTCAACAAACTTATTTTATTATCATTCACATCGTTAGACACATACAAATATTGTTCCTCACCGTGTCCTTGAATTGCCGAAGTATCAATGTACGTATCTTCAATAAAATCAGTGCCCATCAAATTAAAATCGTTTTGCCCCAAGGTTATTGTTGCTGTACCATCTGAATTGTTTACGGTATTGTAATCTGGCAACAAAAAGTATCCTTCAGACCAATCCGATATTTTTGAGGTGTTATCAATGGACCTAATTCTATGGTGAATTATTGACCCTAGTGGAAATGATTCAGAATTAGGAATATTGTAATATCCAGCAGCACCAGAAGTTGTAAACTGGTTGCTTAATGTTGAATAAATCCAAGTCAAGTCTGTGATGTTTCTAAAATCACTTGATAATGAAAATTGGAACTCTACATCGGTTCCTACAAGGTTATCAAAACTAATCCTAGGATTTATGTCAGCAGCCATAATAAAATCGTTTTTCATTAACGGAACACCGTCAACAGCAAAATTTTGTTCAACTGAACCACCGTCGCTATGAAAACCAGATGAATGTGAAATAATTAGTTCAGGATGATAAGATGTAGTAACATTGTTGCCTTTAGCACAGGCAATATTACCTCCGAGGCCAGAAATAATGATATCAAATGTACTCCTTCCCAAGTGTAAACTGGTTTGAACTAATTTAGTAACATTAAGATTGTACTCATAAATATTTGAAGTAATAGAGGCACTTGAAGATGGTACATCCCAATCTTTTCTATCAAATTCTCCATCAACACCAGGTTTCTGCCATGCTATTGAATTGGCAATACTATTCCAAGTAACTTCAGAAGGTGCAAAGTTCCCATATATTGTTGCAGGGTAGAGAACGGGTAATTGACTAGGAGTTTGCTGATACAAGACCTCGCATGTAAGTCTAAGTTCAGCATCTAAAATAAGATCAGAGGATTTGCTCAGATTGTTTGAAAATTTGTATAGAGCCCGCTCTTCACCACCTAATTGATTAATACCAACATTATTCTCTGAATTGCTGTTATAGTTAAAATCTGGAAACTCAGACGAAATATGCACTTCTGAATTTGGTGAGTAAGAATAGATGGAGTATGAAGGATTATGATCATTCAATTCTAAATTGTAGTCATTTTCAGCAACCAAAATTTCGCTAAAAATAAACAAAAAAACAATGAAAATCGCAGTTAATGCTTGACGTTTTTCGGACGCGTAAGGCATGGGACTCATCACTGAGACATAGTCTCCTTTTACTGTCTTTTCCCTTGATTGTATTTGTATATTAAGAGAAGTGAGAATTTAGCCGATAAAATATAGCGCTTTTTATCATAATGTTGAAGGGCGTTCGCCATCTTCATCAACCCATGAGCGAGTTATGGGTTGAGAAACACAGACCTCGCTCTGTCAGTGAGATTAGAGGACAACCAGCAGTAGTCCAACGTTTGACTATTTATGCAGAAAAAAAACAGTTTCCTCACTTACTTTTTGCTGGCCCTCCTGGTACTGGAAAAACCACTGCCGCCATGGCATTAACCAAGGATGTTTTCGGAGAAAATTATAGAGAAAATTTGTTAGAAATGAACGCATCTGACGAAAGAAAACTTGAGAGTATTAGAACAAAAGTCAAGCAATTTGCTCGCACTAGTCCTTATGGAGGCGCTGCCTTCAAGATTATCTTCCTTGACGAGGCTGATGCATTAACTAACGATGCACAAGGTGCGCTTAGAAGAATAATGGAGCAATATGCCGAAACTTGTCGATTCATTCTTTCCTGCAATTATTCCTCGAAAATAATTGAACCAATTCAATCTCGATGTGCTGTGTTTAGATTTAGACCTCTTGCTGATTCAGATGTCAATCAGCAAGTTCACCATGTTGCTAAAATTGAGAAAGTGAATCTTGACGATGATGCCGCTGAAGCTCTAACAAGAATTAGTCAAGGCGATTTGAGAAAGGCATTAACTGCTCTGCAAGTATCAGCGGCTCTAAGTAGCGATGTGACGCGTGAATTGATCTATGAAACTTCAGCAACAGCACCTCCAGAAAGTCTACATCAATATCTCAAAGCATGCCGTGATGATGGTTTCCATTCTGCTAGAAGAAGGCTTAGAGAATTACTTGACAAATATGGACTTGCAGGAACAGATTTTGTCAACCAACTTCACCGTGAATTGTACTCTGCTGATTTCCTGAGTGAAGAATCCAAACTTGATTTGACAGAATGGATGGCGGAAGTTGACTACAGATTAGTAGAAGGTGGAGGGGAACAAATCCAGTTAGATGCACTAACTGCAAGATTAGTAACTCATCTCAAACAATAATCACTTTCACTTTCACCTTACCCGTTAGAAAAAGTGACTACTACCTCAAACCTTTCAATTGATTTGATGAGAACTGATGGGTTACTTAATGCACTATGCTGGACACCGCTTGCTGGGCCAATAAGAGCTATTCGTAAGCAAAGAATAAACAGAATTTCAAGAGAGAATTATGACAAAAGGAAAATTGATTCAATTATCAACCAAATTGTCTCAAATCACGGCGATTTATTATCATGAATCACTTGATTCAACCGCTTCTACGACTACGAGTTTCCAATTATACTCTCTCTCGTTTTCCCAAGGATCGCCATCCTCTTTGATAGTGACTAGAATGTCATGAGTACCAACAGCTAAATCATTACCGAGATTAATAGCAAATGGTTGATCTTTTTCGTGAGGTACTAAATTAGGTGCAGAAGAATTATCTGTTTTGGTTCCATTAGCAATTCTATCTGAATTATTTGCCCAAAAATATTCATCGCTATTCAATTCTGTTACAACTGACTGGTGAGTTAATTCAACGATCACCTCTGCACCATCAGAATTGACGTTATCTGCTAATGCGAACAATAGCCACACTTCACCATCTAGTCTGCCATCGTTTTCAACTACCCATTCAATGACTCCATCTTTGCTCGAATCTTCATTGAACAACAACACTTCACCATCATCAGTAGCAATGGCCCAATGGCTGGCAAGTTTGGGTGCAACGATATCTCCCATTGGCGGATTGACCAACAAAAATGACATCGCTAAGAAAGTAAATGTGTGCAAGAATCCAGCCTTAAACCATGTTCCTTTGCCATAAAACTCTTGGAATGATTTTGGCATAACCATTCGATGAATTTGAGGAATCAATATTATTGCACTAAGTGGCATCAGATATAGAATATCTGACTTTTCTGGCGAAGTATTTGGCATCAAAACATAACGCATCATCAATGTGACAATGATAGAAAAACTGATCACTAGCCACATTGAAGCAGTATCAGCTTTTTCTTTTTTCACGTGTTTTACTGGGTCGAACGGTTCGATTCCTAAATTCGGTCCGCTTCTTCGGACCCTCCTTTCCTCGCTAGCAGCACCAGCACGCTGTTTGCGCTCCGCAGCAGCAGCAGCCATCGCTGTTTGAAGGTCGACCATGACCACTGGGAAAACTGAGAGTGCATGAATGCTACGGATGAATTATACCATTGATTTCAATATTTTACTAACATATTTCATCCGCATTATTCAAAGAGTCTATCCTTCACGACCGAATAAGCCGGGGTGGCGTAGTTGGTGGCGCGTCGGACTCATAGGGCAGCCTACAAGGCAATCGTATGACGTGCAACCCTTGCGGTGTCTGAGACATCCGAAGGTCGCGGGTTCAAGCCCCGCTCCCGGCAC